>Ga0116227_10001536_pt1 | contig 51691 bp, 41 predicted proteins | sample S1TSphgellanicum_FD_89693 | JGI IMG/M metagenome (GOLD analysis project Ga0116227, IMG submission 89693) | Host-associated microbial communities from peat moss isolated from Minnesota, USA - S1T2_Fb - Sphagnum magellanicum MG | ecosystem: Host-associated > Plants > Peat moss > Unclassified...
CGCCAGTTTTTGTCTTCTCTTTTCGTTGCCGGCCCTCGGCTGGGTGTTTTCTGTTTTTTTTTTGTTTTTTTTTGTTTTGGTTTTTTTTTTTTTTTTTTTTGGGTTCGTTGTCGTTGTGAGGTGGTTGTAAGTATGGCGTAGTGACTGATTGTTATGCGCTGAATTTTTTTTCCGTTTTTTTTCATGCACTCGTTTTGTCAAACTCGCCTTCTTACACTTCTCGACCCCTTTTGCTCAATTGTCGCCGGAGAGGAGAGGAGAGAGAGGGAGAGGCACACACCCGCGGGTGAGGAAGGGTGGTGCCCGCTGCTGCCTGTTCTGCTTTGTCTACAGTCTGTGTCTAAGGGTGAACCCAGACGCACAGCCCCAGCACAGCAGGATATTCGGAGGAACAGCCAATACGTCGGTCTGTGACTTCGTTATTCTTCAACTTTCATCGCTCCGTGACTTGTTCCGATTCTCTCCTTTCTTCTCAGGTAAGCAATTGCCTGCCACAGTACTCTGATTCTTCTCCTGTTTTTGTATCTTTGTTTTTCTTTTGGTTGTTCGTTCTGGTACTTCTGTTGTTACGTCGTCTTATTTGTATAGCTTGCTTGCTTTGCTTCTTCTCATTTTTTTCCCATGTGCTAGTTTTCCATCTCTTCTGGTGTGACTCGTCAGCTTCCTCTCGTCTTCTTGTTCTTCTTGCGGGTTTTTTTGCGTTTCGGTGTTCGAAGCATGAAATGAACGCTGAGTCTCTGTCGTCCTCGTCGTCTTTTTGGTCATACTTGATATTCGGACGCCTGTTTGCTGCGAACATTGCGTTCAGGTTCTTGACAGTGTAGTCGGTGTTAAGCTTCCTGCTAAAGGGTTGTTGTTGATGTTGTTTGTGGTTGGTTCTTGTGCTCTCTTTCTGGAGTTTGTCATATCCTCAATATCGTGATCTTCTACACAAGACCGTGTGTGTGCGGGAGGTTGCGTACGTGCTCCTGAAATCTAAGATGCTGCTGCAGACGAGTGCTTCACAAGAGAGGAGCACGAATTCTGTCTCTTGTGTACTTCATTGTCGTTGTGATATTCATCGTCATCATCCTAGTGTGTGACTGAGATACATCTGAATTCTCGCCGCTAAGCTCTCGAGTTGTTATTGTTGTGTGGCGATCTCTATCAACAGAACAATTTCTGCATGCTAAACCCCCGCCCTTCTTCCCTTGTAATGGTTCTACGTGGCAAAAGTCTCTTTGGGCGTAGTCTGGCTTCCTGCCTGACTGCGGTGACGTAAGTCTATGGGCTTCTTTGGAAACCGAGTGCAGCTTCGGTGTCGCTGTAGTCTCTGCAATGGATATGTCTTGTTCCGATCGACAAGACTGACTGACAACGTTCATGCGCATGTCTTTCCCTTCGCCCTTTGGTTTTCCCATTCTGCATGGAATAGCAACTCAGTTTCTTTGTGTTGCTTTTATTTTGGATTGCTTTGCAGACCCTCCACACATGTATGAATGTTCATGATTTCTGTTGCTCTTGAGGTGGTTAGAGGATTTGGATTTCCCAACTTCAAGCTGCTGCAGCAGGACTTGCCCTTCTTTCAAGGATCTAAACAGGGAACATCTGAGGCGGCTACTATTCTCACTGAAACCTTAACAAGAACGAGTAAAGAATCAGCGCTGAGGCACACATCTTCTTTCATGGGTGGGAAGATAGTTGCAGTTGCAGACGCGCAGCAGCTGCCTCCTGCCCCTTCTCCTTCAGCAAGCAGTTCGGAGGCTGCATTTGCTGCTGCTGCAGCTAACGAGGGGTTGCCGAAGGTAGTGCACCACCGCACAAGCTTGGACCCAGAGAGAGGGATGGAAGGAGTTCTTGCAGGTAATAATAATAGTGTTTCCATCAATGAGTTGAGTAACAGATATGGAGCATCACCAGTGACGACGACGACGACCAGCCTCGAGGGGGGTCTTGAAGGGATGAGCTTGAACTCTGGGGACTATAGAGATTCAGCTCCAGAGGGCATTGCAGTGACTCACCATCAGCAGACAAGTGTGACTGAGCCTTTGGTGAATGGAGGACTATTCACCTATTCATCTTCAGAGATGGTTGAAAGGGAGTACATATCGCCACAGCAGCTGGTGAGACAGGTTGATGAATACAATAATACAACTACTACACAGCAGTCCTTAAGAGGAATAGGAGGAGGGTATGACTCCCAGAGGTCTCATGAGCACCGACCCCAACCACCACCCACAATTCTTTTGCCAGAGCAGACCATGGTGGACAAAGAGTTTGGAGTGTTGCAGCATCAGGCTGATCAAAGTGATGCAGAAGCTCACCATGCTTATGGTCTTCCTGCATATCTTGTTGTTTCCCCATCATGCCATGATGGGAAACAAATGGTTCTAGATCACAATGGGAAGCAAGTGTTGCTGGATCCGAATGCTCGGGAATACACCCCTTCTCAATCCCTTTGTGCATCCCCTGTGCTCCCACCAGGTCTTTTGCACATGGCAGTTCCAACTCCTTATCACATTGAGCAACCACATCTTTACACCCAGGGTGTTGATGTTGGGCAGCCAGCTAGTCGGATGGTGTATGGCCCTGATTACAGTGGAGGCTCGATGTTCCCTCTTTACTGCAATGGTGGTGCAGTTGGATTTGCACCTGTGACAGGTCCTCAGTCCCCCACTACCTGGGAGCACTTGGCTGTGCCTGATTTGATGCAGCATCAGAGCTCTCAAGGATCTCCTTCAGGGATTCTTACACCTGCTCCTGCAATTGGGCTTGGGCAGCCAGTCCACTCTCATCACTTGCCATATGCTACAATTCAACCATTCATGTCAGTGGGGTGCCCTACCATGGCAGCTTCAGGAAGCAGCCTGATTGCACATCCAGCATTGACTGGGAGGGAGCATGTGTCAAGAGCTCTTTTGTTGAATGGTGTCCCGATTGACATGGACGAGCATCAGCTGAAGAAAGAAATGGAGGAATGGGGACCTGTTAGAGCATTGGGCATGGAGAGACAACATGAAGGTCTGGTCACTGTGCACTACTATGATCTCAGACACACCAAGGAAGCACTTGGAGATATCCAGCAGCAGCATCTATGGCACCAGCAGCGCATGCAGAGGCGCTTTCAAAGGCAGCGATCTGGTGGACCACATCTGCACGGTGAATCTGGATATGACAGACAAGATAGGGGTAAACATGCAGACAGAGCTTTAGATGAAGCAGCATGTGATCTTGGTCTAGCAACCACCCGTGGTTTGATTGCAGGCAAAGTAATGTGGGCACAGTACACATCACCTTCAGGTGCCTTTGCTGGTCCAGATGCGCTCAATCAGGGTACTCTAGTGGTGTTCAACTTAGATGCTGACATGCCTCTCGACAAGCTGAAGGCCGTGTTTGAGGAGTATGGTATGCACAGCTCAACTCAACTCTCCTCTTTTCTTGTCATGAGCTTTTGGGTTTTCCAATGCTTCCATTGCATGGGATGATGAGTAATTGAGTATTAAGTGCTTATCATCACTGGCTTTTTGCTGCCAACATTTCCTGAGGGCTTTTGGAAGTTTGAAGTTTTCCAACATGTGAATTGACAGCTGCAATAGATTCATGTCAAATGTAGTTCACTTCATAAGAGGGGAGGGTGCAGTGGGTGTGCAGCTTGAAGTTGGATGGTATCGTGTCTCAATCTTCAATCCATCAAGCTGGACTGACCACCTAGCTTTTGGCATGAACTTGGGTTGGCAGGCACTGTGAAAGAGTTGCGAGAGACCCCTGCCAAGAAGCTGCATAAGTTTGTAGAGTTTTATGATGTTAGGGATGCAGCCAAAGCGTTGAAGTCCCTTGATAATCAAGAAATTGGGGGCAAGCGGGTGAAGATTGAGTTCAGTCGACCAGGAGGTCAAGCATATAAGGCACGGGTGGCTCAGCAAGCCCAAGTACAGCAAGAGAAAAGTGCTCCACTGTTTGCTGGGACAAGCAGTCGGTCATCTATATCATGCACAGCAGCAGGTGGAGTTCCAGGGCCCATGTATGTGAGCTGGAATGCAGATTCTGCAGGAGGTCCAAATCAAGCCATAAACAGCCAGCAAACTGGGCCTCCATATCTATGGACAGGTTATGGGTCAATTACAGGTGGTACGCCAATTTCACCACTGGCAATGGTTCAACCACAGCAGTGGGGCAGCGCAGCCAGCCAGGTGCAGACATTGTCATATGGACCCTTACAGACAGGTCCTCAGAGCCCAGGTGGAGTATCTTTGTTAATGGGTGTTGAACAGAGCCTACCCATTGGACTAGCTGAAGGGAGAACAATAGGAATGGGGTATGGTGGAGCCCCTTCATCAGGAGTAGGAGAGAGTCTGGGCCTTGTTTCAGACTTTGGTAGGGAAAACAATACTCATTCTGGTCAACGTAGGGGAGATGGGTTTTCCAGCCGAAGGAAGAGGATTGCATCTATGAATGGTAATGGTGGTTCATATGGGAGGTTTGAGTTGATGCAGCAATGCCAAAGTGGAAAGATGGCATCCAGGGATGGTTCTGGTACAGGAAAACCTAGTTTGCCTATGAAGTCTTCATCTTCTCAGTCAGTACCGTCACAGTATATTTTTGATGAGGGAGATCAGCAATCCAATGAGTCTCCTCGCACAACACTCATGATCAAGAATATCCCAAATAAGTACAGGTGGATGACTTGTAATACTCCTCTTCTTTAAGCATAAAGTTTAGCGCTTCATCTGGTTTTGTCTCTATTGCTGTGCTGAGATGAAACCTAGTGTGGCAGCCATCTTTGATGAATTGTGTTTTAAGTTTTAATGCACTCAATGCCTGTTGGTTTGAGTACTCTGTTAATCCAATGTCTTTGTACTGATTGGTCATTGATGTGGACATGAACAGTCAAGCTATGCTGCTCCAGCTTCTAGACAGGCATTGCCTTCACAGCAACTCCAACCTGGAAGATCCCAATGAACCTCGATCAGCATATGACTTTGTCTACCTCCCAATTGATTTCAAGTGAGTGACCCGTGCCTGGTGTTGGATGGCTCAACTAGATTAGCATATAAGTACTGAAATTTTTCCCTTTTTTACTTTTGCTAATAAGACATGAGTTATTCCTTCAAAAGATCAGATTGCTCACCTTGGTGATTTGAAATGTGTTGAGGGTTGTAGGAACAGGTGCAATCTGGGATATGCATTTGTGAATTTCACATCTGTGGAGGCTACCAGAAGGCTGTACAAAGCCTTCCATGCCCAGCAATGGGAAGCATTCAATTCCCGAAAAATATGTCAAGTAACATATGCACGGGTGCAGGTGTGTTCTTATCTTTTCTAGTTGTTCTGCTTGAATGGAATATTTGAATTGGCAGAAAGTTGTCTTGTTCTATTTCATCTTTGCAGTTAAGAGGACCTATTTTGTTGATTGCTTGTCCTTCTGACATGCAGGGACGAGCAGCTCTAGAAGAGCACTTCAGGAACTCTCGATTTGCATGTGACAATGATGAATACTTGCCTCTGTGCTTTTCACCACCCCGGAATGGTACTACACCATCTCCCCCCACTGTGGCAGCAGGCCATTCAGTAGGCTGTGCAGTGGGCAGTAGTAGTTCTCATGAGGATCAGGGATCTGGATGGATGACTCAAGATGGAGATGTGCGGGAGAGAGCAGTTGATGAAATTACAAAGAGGGTTTCATCAAATGGGATCAATCACAATCATGAACAAGAGATGGAACAGGCAGGTGTCCATGGTAGAGTTTTGGGAGGTAATAGGACTAATGGACCACACCATCATAGGTGAAAAGTCATATGTTTGCTGAAGGTGAGAAGGGTTGTAGGGGGTATGTGGGGTTGCTGATGAATAGGCTTGGCAACCAGACTGTGAAGGTCAGTGATTTAAGACAGGGTGTTGTAAGGAAGTTGTACAACTGAAATGCACACACAGACATGTGTTTGCATACTTAATATGAAATTGTATCTAAACATTGTCAAGTCTTGTTTGTCTTTTTATTCCTACAATCATTTGGGGTCACGAAGTTTGATTTGGCTGGGAAAACTTCATTCTGTGACTTCAAAATGTGAGAAGAACGCACTGTGTACAGCTGATCGCAGATGCAGTTATAACTCATTTCTGCAATTACGTTTTTTTCAATGTAAAATTTGTAAAAAATGGGGATGCCATTATCTTGTTGAAATTGACAACTTACAAAACAAACTTCCCTATCCATGCAAGTGGAATACTTATGCAAATATGGATCGTCAGTTGGGAGCATCTTGTTGTGAATTGACATTAAGTCCATCCCATGTCAGTGCCGAAGATATGTGACAAGAAGCTTAGCAAAACAAATCTGACATGCAAACTAGGAATGTTAATAGTAAGAGACGTTCATGTAAATAGCCCCGTCTGCAATAGAAATATGATATTGGAATTATAAACCTGAGCAGTTAGTCTGGATGAAGTGGCAATCACACATGCGTCCGAACCGCATCATGTGCTTAAACATGGCAAAGATGGTATTTAATACCACAGAATAGAACAGCTTGCTTATTCACTCAATCACAAGCAACTGTGGATCTTAATAGAGGTCAGTACAATGTGGTAAACAGACACTAGCCCATCGAATGCAAGTCCAAATTTACATGACATCTAAACTATCTAAACAGTATCATGTGGTAAACGTTATTCATACCACAGAATAAAAAGCTGATGTATGATTATTCACTCAGCCTTGTACCAGTAAAGAATTAGGATCACATCATGTCCTGTACAGTGCTGATTCATGTTTCATTGAACCAGTTGTCCCAGTTATAATACCTGAGAAAAGCTTGGCTTGCTTGGAGCAAGACTTGAAACTGGAAGTACCTTTGTTGTGTCTTGGGCTTGGCTGGAATCCATCCAGATGTCTTAGAGGTTCAATCTGGATGTCCATTTCTCAAAAAAGGTGATGAGGATTGTGTGAGAGAGGAAGGTGGTCATTACACCTTCTGTTTTGCTTTTAAAAGAAGCAAAGTGGCAAAAATACAATAGCAGGTTCTGTGGTTCAGGTTGAGGTACAACATCTTCAGAATCTGGATCTCAGGCCCTATAATGTACTAGGAGATGTTGTAGGACCACAATGACTGAGAACTAGGAGTGGTATAAAAGCCTCTGACATTGTTTGGCTGTTCCATGCTGATAATTGATGGGGTGGACCAGGGGGTGCTGCATAGTCCAGGTTGACTGCTTGTGCTCTCCTGTTTCCCAGATCTTTCAGCTTGCATTCCCATCCTGAAGCCACGCCACCAATCCACCAAAATGAGTAACACTAATAAAATAATCCAGCTCCAAATCCTTCTTCAATTGACCATACCTAGGTCAGGAGCTTTCTTCTGTCTAGACAAATTGGAAACAAGAGAGGAACCAAAGCTCCTCTGACAAGTTGGTTGAGAACCTAAGAACAACAGAACTTCATTTGTGGTGTGTAGATACTGATGGTAAGAATGCAGATGTGGAACATACAGATTGAAAGTCCCTGCTTAAGTTTTAAAGTAAATGTCTCAATAGGAGGGGAATCTGGTGTGCAATCCTAACATTCTCCAGATAATAAGGAGTTTCAACTGCTGCACATATATGCAGCTTTCATCATCAGCAAGATATGAGAGTCCAAGATTTCTTTTCATCTTCTGACACAAATGCTTGTGCACCAAGCTCTCTGGGAAGGAATACCAATCAACAACATCCATGTGCTCATGAGTACATCATCTGGGCCATGGACTGAAAATAATTCCTCAGTGAAGAAATACCCAATGGGTGCATCTATTTCAGATACACCCTTGAACATGTACTACTATTTCTCTGACATCATAGCAACATACTGGACTTAGAGACCCACATCAAGATGATAAGGGAATGGTTTAAGACACTGCTGAGCCACCATGGAAGGAAACTTACCCTAGTGCAAAGCGCGCTAGATTCTTACGATACTCAAGGATTTGACCACGAAGAATATGATTGGGTCGAAGAGTTTTATCCACTACAGTTCCACTAACACCTGGTAGAGGTGGCAAGACTTCACCAGTGATGGGACTGGTGTCATGAGTCCTGCAGAGCAATCATCACTGGTGAGTTTGACTTCACTTTTGATCAAAGCATACCCCATGACTTAGGTTGAACAGATGACAAAGTTCCAAAGTGTACCATCTGCCACATGAACAGAAAAGAATAGACAGGGAAAGGAGAGTGACAGAACTGGAGCCAACGTAGAATTGCAGAACGCTCATAGGTGTGGCCATCAGCAGTGATGACAGGATCCTGCATCACCTCCTGTGTGATGCAGTCAATGAACTCCGAAGGAAAGTGTGGCTGATGCAGCAGATCACCATCATCCCAGACTCGCATTGCTGACTCAAATGCTGACTGATCAGACCACAAGCTATGGAAAGGTGTAGGAAAGGTGCAGTTCACAGTATTACTGCCAGAGTTCATTGTAGTTTGGGGCTGAGGTCCAAACAAGGAAGCTGGAAACTGTGTCCCAAGATCACCAGAGACTTCAACATAGCTTGGACTTGGGGTTGCTTGTTCTGAAACTCTGGATCCCAAAGGAAGCATCCAGGGTGAGGGGCTGGGGTTGACAAAAACACTTGGAAGTTGAATGTGATCCAATTGTGGAGCCTCCCACATTCGCCACTTTCCTTCATCAGAAACACCTTCCTCACCTAGTAACTCATTTCCTCCCCTGAAAGCCTGCCTCCTGGTCCCAATGTTAGATTCATCTGCCCAGGGCTCCAGAATCTGTGGTGGTTGTTCAACGAGGGCCATTCTATCCTGCAACAAACCAGATGCCTGAACTTGGATTGCTGACTGGGGTCCAATGGGGGCCACATAAGTGGTGCCGGAAAGTCCTTGCCCAAATGATGTCTCAAAGGAACCATCTGCTACTTGCTTGATTGGGTCTCTCTCCCTCTCCTGGAAAGCCACAGATAAGCCATTAGTGGCCCGGAGCAGGAACCTGTCAAACTGTGGAGACTTACCTTGCTGCAAGTTCTGTCATTCTCCAAATCCTTTACAAAGGGACCTACCATTGTCACCAAAGATGCAACAGGATTTACCACAAGTTTGAAATTGGCAAAGATCATCAGTAACTGAAAGAGTCTCATCACTGGATATCAATCATTGAAGATGCAGGACATATTGGGCCTGGGATTGGGTAACAGAGCATTCTCATTTTCTGAACCAAGAAGGTCACACTTTCAGAGGCAGTTATGTCCTGCAACAGAGACGAGTGTGCTAACAAACCTTTTCTTATGATAGCAAAAAAGTCATCCTGGGTGCAGAAGAGAGGGTCGCTAGATGGGAAGGGGCAAGAGAGGGAGGCTCAATACTAAGAGAGTGCAATGCATAACCAATTGCATTCAAAAAAAACAATGAGACTCCAGACCTGAGAACTCATGGATCATAACAACAGCTATGCTCTCCAATCGACACTTCCCCACTCCCTGCTAAACAACAATTTGCAGTAAGCAGATGACCTTTTGGCAACTGCAAGGCTGATACTTCTTTCACCCACAGACATTGCCAAAAGAGAGAGACCAACAATTCTTAAGTTTAGTTTGTACCAAGGGTGGAAGAACGTCAGAATGTTTGATTCCATCTGTGCAATAGTTTCTGGCAGCCCAGCTCCCTCTTTCAACACCATCACTGCTGGAATCAAGCTTAGAGACAATGCTGTTTCGAAGAAGTTCAGATGAGTTCACACTTTTCTCTTCTACTGGTGCTGAGAACCCCTTACCCCAGACCTTCGTCCATGGCATACGATTCCAAGCAGAGCAAGTGGTATGTGAATGCTCTCCATTTGTTACCTCAGTGACAGGAGGAACAGGAGCTGGAGGTAGGGCACTCACTGGACTAGACACCCCTTTCAGAGGTTTGGGTCCTGTTGTTGTGCCTACACCTGAAAAAGATGTTGAGTTTGTGATGTGAGCCTTGGAATTTGCTGCAACGGAGCCCTTGACACCACCACTTCGTGATTTCAAAGCTCCTGCCATCTTCACCTCACCAGCCTTTCCACTCAGATCTGCCCTTAAAGCCTTGCCAATCTTCTTCACAGGATCACCAGAATTAGTCTGGCCTGGGACAGGCTTCATTCCATCCATCTTCTTCTCTACCTCAACTGTTTTTTTCTCACTATCCTTGCCCTTGCTATCTCTCATCTTCTTGATGTCAGTTTTTGAGTCTTCAGAGTCTTCTGCATCCCGAGAAGTCCTCTCCTTAATCAAATCACGCTCCTTCTCTTTCAATTTCTCCTGTCGTCGCCTCTCAGCTTCACGCTCTCGCCGAATCTCCCTCTCTCTCTCCGCAGCTGCCTCTCGCTCACTCTCTCTCTCGGCCTCCATCTTCTCATCCCGAAGACGTCGGCGTTCCTCAACTAATCGTGCAACCTCTTCCCGTTGCCTGCGTTCTTCAGCTTCCAGCTGCTCCCTCTCCATCCTTGCTTGTCTCTTCTCTTCAGCCTTGCGTCTTGCCTTCTCTCCCCTGCTCCCTTCTTTGCCACTAGCATCTTCACCCCTACGCTGACTACCTCTACCACTCCCACTAAGTGGATCCTCCTGTACTCTCTCATCTCTCCAAACCTTTTGCCATAGCCATCTCAGGCTCACAAAAACAACTGAAACCACTCTAAATAGAGAGAATAGCACTGAGTCCCACCTACATTTGTCTTTACCAAAAAGACCACCTCCTCCATAGCTTCCAACACCACAAACTCCACAACCATCTCCCCAATATGAAGGCCAGGAGCCATAAGGTCCTCCTGTTCCTCCTCCTCCTCCGAATGGAGTTCCAGAATTAGTCCAGCCTCTATTGAACCCTACTACCAATGGTGGGTTCATTCTGTAAGGCCATGTGCGACCAACCCAGATTGAGCCTCTCCCTTCCCCAGCCCGGGAAGAAAACATACCTGTGGCTGCTGAATGCACAGATCCAGCCTGAGCTAAGTGAGCTGGGATTCCAGCAACATGGGTGCCGCTGGGCACATCGAGCACAGGCCTTCTTGACACATGCCCACAATATGTACACATGAATTTGCCTCCCACGGGAGTCTGGTCTCGGTATGCAGACCAACAGTTTCTGCATCGCCGGGTAGCTTCCTTGCGCCACTTCGCGGCTTCCTGTGCCTCGATCCTCCGCCTCTCCCTCAAGAATGCACTCCTGCGTGCACGCCATTGCGACAAGCGCGGCATGGCCAACTCGTACCAACCTAAGCTCACCAGCAGCACCCCTACACACGCCAGCCTCGGCGACGTGACCTCAAACCTAAAATTGGGCGGCAATAGCTGCGACAAAGCCCAGAGGATGATGAGCGGGATGATCAGCCACGGCAGCATCGTGACGATACGCCGCGACCACCTTGACGCCACGCACAGTATGCACATTCTCTTCTCTCTACCACCGTCGTCTGCTGCTGTTGCAACCCTAGTAGGTATCCTCCTCTGGACTCTTCCTCCTCTTTTTTCTGCTTTTATCTTTTTCCTCCTCTTTCTTCTTCACCCCTTTCCCCGGCTCCCCTCCTCCTCCTCCTATTCTCTCTGCGGCTGCTGCTGGAGTTCCAAACCTCCAAATGCTCCTCCTTCCTTCTAACTGCACCAAAGCTCTCCCACAACAAATTCTCCAGCAACTGCACCGCTTCTGTTCTGTTAACAAAAGACTATCCCTGCACTGAAAATGCCATACCATTGCCAATTCCTGCCCTCCTCCTCTTCCTCACCTCCAACGTCTGTCTATTTCGTGAGCTGTACGGTCCTGTCGCCTCCTCTTCCGCGAAGGCATCCGCCTCATCTATCCACTCGCTGTCTCCTCTCTGTCTCTCTCGAGCACCAAATCCCGGAGCTGCTGCTACAATTCAGCCCGCTCTCGTGACTCCTCCTCCACGGGGCCCCCCGCCCAAAACCCTAAACAAAAACGCCCCAAGAAGCACCCACCCCCACAAGAAGACATAAGCTCCCGACAGATGGATACAACCACAACCAAAACAAAACAACTCCGTCCGTCGCTACACAGACAGACTGCTTTTGAAACCGCTCTCTCCCCCCAGCAGGAGCAAATGCAAACAAGCACCGCCAATGATGCGCGATCGACGACGACGACGACGACGACGACAAGGGATTTTCAATGTCCGCTGCTACCATAAGGGTTTGCGATAATACGTACCCACCCACGCGCTCGAGACGCGCTCGCTGCTTGCGCCCGCCCGATGGCCTACCCGCCGCGCAGTGCCCGGGTCCACCCGCGCGGTCTCCTCCAATGACCGCGTATGCCATCATCCATTCATCATCCATCTCCCCCGCCGGGTCCCCACCACTTACCGTACGTCTTTAACGTATCGTAATGTGTACATATCGTACGTCTATAATGTATCGTACATATGAAATATACATGTGACTATACAGTATGCGTATAGTACTCGCGAGTATTTTACGTTGCGTAAAATGTACCTGTCTGATTTTATTTTTTTCATTTTTTTATTTGGGAACTTTTTCTGGAGGGTGATTTTTAGATTTTTTTTGGGGGGATTTTTTTCGTTTGGAGAGGAGGAGTTTTGGGGTGAGAGTAAATGAGTTGGTAAATGAAATTTTTCATAATAACTATCATTTTGCCATAATTTTGGGAATTTCTATTGCCCGGTGGGTGGGTAGTTAGTAGCCTAGTCAGGGTTTTTTTTGGTGTTATTTTTTCCAAATTTGTATCATGATCATCCACAAGAGGATTAGCCAAATTTGGCTACCTATTAGAAAGGAAAGTATAAAGTTTTTGGAGCCCTACTATATTTGGTTACATGCTAGGCCTTATGGTTTAAATCTACCATGTTAAAAAAAAAATCCTTGATATACATTGACTTTGGGTGATTTTTTTTGGGATAAAAAATCTTTTGTATGAGGCACAACCCCAATTTTTTGTCACCAAGTGATGAAAATTCACCACAAAAAACAAAATTAGTAGTAATACATAACATGTTTGTGCAATAGCAATAATGATTTGTCATGTACATTGTTGCCTTTTTATTTTTAATTGTTGAGAATTTGTGCATTATTTATATGTATCTACCTAGATGAAATTAATTGATAATGAATGCCACTCTTAACATTCTACAATTGCATCATACTTGTCTTTTGAAAAATCATAATCCTATATTTTGCTAAATTTTATACAATGAGACAGCTAAAACATTTAAAGTTTTTTAATTCAAAAATAAATGTACATATCAATCTATTAGAAATAGATACATATTTTTTCATCCTTCTTAATATTTATTAAATTTCTTCATCGATACTAATCATATTAATTGGGGGAAAGAGGATGATAATACAATTAAATCTAAATATATTTCTCTTTAGAAAGAAGAAATATATTCAACTTTGAATTTGATTCAAGATACAAATATATTTTTCTTACTTCATAATCTACTAAGAAAGGAAAGTAGTTGAGTTAAAAACATGAAACAAAACATCGTTCCCAAAAAATAAAAACTAAAAACTAAATCACCATTTACAACCACTATAACACAAACATTGACATCTATCACCACCAACTATGATTAACATTGATGTTGACATCACCATATGGCTACATTAGAAACACACATCACATGTTTTATAGCCACCAAGCACCATCTTCAAACTCCTTTGTCACCAAAAAGATTATTGAGTTGTGCATTCTCATGACCAAACTTCTAAACATCCTTACCAAACTCCAGTTTTGCTCTCATGATTCTAATTTCTTATTGTGCAATGAAATAACTCATGAAGGTTCTTGATTATTATTGTTGGAACTTGTTATTTGCTAGTCATATGTTCTAATGGTTTTTTTTTCTTTTAGTCATATGTTTATTTTCTTTTTTGGGTCATATGTTAATGTTCTAGGTTATATGTTTAGTGCTTATGATTTTATAATTTGAAATTTAGGGGGAAAAGGCTTAATAAAAGAACAATTTAACAAGGCTAGTTGTGAAAGACCATAAGTCCAAAAGCTTGTTAGTTTGTAACTTTTTTGATCTATAAACATCTATAATTATGTTATTATTTTAACAATTAAATCTTGTACTAACACTTACATATGCCTTGAAATTACAATTTTTAAAAAATTATATAAAATTTAGAAATTGCATGTATTGACAAAATGTCATGCTACAAATTTTCAAATTAAAACTAACTAAACTACCTAGTACTAATTACTAACTAACTATTCCTGTAACATTGCCTCACCCATACTCCAAATTATGTCCTCAAAATCCAAAACCACTAGAAAATAGCATTAAGACTATCAAATCATGCTACAAGATCCAAGCACTTGGGTATGGTCTTGTGTGTGCAAACTATGGTTTTGTGATTGTTGTTTAAATGATTATCCCACTACAAATGCTACATGTTTTTCTTGAGCTAAAGTTTGTTTTTGGTTATCCTATGGTTCCACTATAGGTTTTATAAGCAAGTCTCGAAGTACATGTTTATTTTGTGATGTCACTTTCCAGTTCCATACAACTTTTTGAAACTATTGTCTTGATGTTATTATTATGTTTTGTCCCTTTCAGTGCGTAGTTGTTCTTACTCATGTTGTTCATGTTAAACCTTCATAGATGAAAGATGGTGATGGCAATGCCAAAATACAATATCCACAACATTGTTCCATGGATCCTTTGTGATGATTGGGACTTTTGACTTCCAGTAGGAGTCTAGGACATTGATAACTTGTATCAATTTCATCATTTTCCTTGTGACCCTTTAACTTTGGTGGCTCATACATAAACTAAGGAAATGTATTCATATATTTATTTTTTATGTTATTGCAAGTTTTCATCTTTCTTGTATGTAGTGAAAGTTTTTTCACTTTCTCTCTTTGTCATATCATGTGTCATATGCCACCAATCTACAAGTTTTATTTCTAGATTTAAAAATGATTCACCTTAGACTTTGTAATAAATGATATCTAGCTTCAACCTTTCAACCTATGATGAGCAATGCATGGCTCTTATTTCTTGAGCTTGTTAGTTTGCAATTGCAACCTATTTTGTTTGTCCTTCATTTCTTATAATTCCTTGAAATTCTTTTTTTCTACCTAATTTTTTTTTAATCTTCAATAAGGTCATTGCCTATTATGTTTGATGTAATTCCTTTGTCATATCCTCTTGTTGTTATACCTATTTTTATATTATTGTTTCTTGGTTTTTTTCAAAATCCCTTTTCACATTTTATAATTTTGCAACTTTTTGAATTATGGTTTTTTTAACTTCCCAATGCTTTTACTTGTACTCCTTGTTTTAGTGCTACACATTGTTACACTTTCTATCCCTCTACTCTTGATTTTATGAGGTGATTATACTCAAAGGTACATATGTTATCGATGAAATAAAAATGCAAAGTGTATCTCTAGATATCAAATTGTGTTTATGGTTTAAAACAAATAGTTTGCTTCCTATGCATCATTTATGATTTAAAATATATATATTCAAACTCTCCAAATCCTAAAATTTTATGTTAAACTATCACCCACCTAAACCAACTTCTAAGGATTTGATAATATGTTCAACTTGACAGTGTGATCCTTTAAATTTGATGGTTCATACATAAACTAAGGAAAGGTATTCATATATGTTTTTTTTTTGTATTGCAAATTTTCATCTTTCTTATATGTAACAAAAGTTTTTTCAATCTTTTTTTTTGTCATATCATGTGTCATATGCCACCAATCCACAAGTTTTATTTCTAGAGTTAAAAATGATTCACCTCCAGTCATTCAAAACATTGTTCACATCACATATGTTATCCAAGTTTAACTTGCATTAGTTCATTGAAAAGTTTATTACAAGGTGCACTTGCCTATCAAATCTCGAGCTCTACACCTAAATCAATAAAAAGTTGTGCCATAAAACCCGAGAAGGTTTCACAAAAGTAGAAAAATCAATTTGACAACAAACCTCTAGTCACTTAAAACATTGTTTTCACCACATACTTTATTCAAATCTAACTTACATTAATTCATTGGAAAGCTACTTACACGGCGCACCTACTTACTAAATCTCAAATTTTGCATCTAAATAAAAAAAAATTATGCTACAAAACCCGAGAGGTTTTATAAAAATTTTGTAAAATTTCAAGCTCCAAGAACTACCCCTACTCGTTTCCATTTTTTCAAAAGTACTACTATCATCTAATTTATTATCCTTTTTTCCACCATCTATTAAGATTAATCATTCTTCTCCTCCCAAGGAAAGTTGTAAAAACAAGTTTTCAAATATTCAAATTGAAAGTTATTTCCCAAAAAAAAAATGCCAAATGATCCAAATTTGCACCTTTAAAGAGAAGGAGAAAGAAAAAGGTGAGGGAATACCCCAACTTCGTGGCCAATGGAAGGTTTTAAGCTTGGTGGCCAATGGAAATTCCAAGCTTGGTTACCAATGGAAGGTTCTAATGCTTAATGGCCCTTGAAAGGTTCCAAGCTTAGTGGCCTTTGGAAGGAGAAGGAGAAACATCCTTTTCGTTTCTTTTCACTTTCCCCCTAACAAATTTTACTTAAACCATTTTTTTCATTGATTTTTAAGGTTTTAATTTACCATGGTCCTAGATTGTTACTTTACGCATTTCCTTCTTTTTCCTTGATCTATAAATTGCAATCATGCATCTCAATGTACCAAGTCTCCCACACATTCATCACCAAGTTGATTTTGATTGAAGATTTTTTCCTTTCCTTGAATTCATGGCGTTGCGCATGACCACCTCTTACGGGTTTCAAACCGCACAAATGAGTGAAAAATCGCCCCAAAATTCATCCTTAAATTTGACATTGACCCAACACCCTCGTTATGAAAATCCCAAACCATGAGATATGTGCCCTTGTTTTAAAGTTGAACCCCTCAAGCTTGGTATTATTGCATTTATCCAAACTCTTGTACTTTGGTGATTTTGTTGCAAGTCAACCCTGCTTTTAATGATGAACATGAAATTGTTTGCAAAAGTTTTTACGAAATTAAAGACACATTCATCTTTGCATGGTCTTCAATTCTCGATGTTAGACATTATTGTTGGTTGCACGATCTAATTTGTTGACTATTTCTTAATAGTAAGGTGGATTATTTAGTTCACACCATTCAACACATCCTAAATTTTTTATAATTATGAATTATCATTACGGCATAGCCTACGACTCAATTTGCAATTACAGCTCCTTGTTGAGCTTATCCATAACATGAATAAAAACTTCATTCATCATGAAATCCATGTTGCCATTGCCACCTTATCACATTATTTATTTGAATTGTTATGTTGTATTGAATTAATTTTACTACAATGTTTGAAAATTATTTTATCTCCATTGGACCTTTCACTAACACCCCCTCAACAACTTCACGAATTTCAATCATCCTCGCTTACACAACTACCCACTAAATACCATAACAAAACCAATGTTTTGCTGAACATTACAAATTTTGGTGTCTGCTTCTAACCCCAACCTTCTAGAAATTTCTCACACCTAATTATGCAATTGAAATTTTAAAACTATGATTACCAACTTTTGTTGAAAAAAACAACTAACCCTACACCTCATTCATTTAATATTGAATTTTGAAACAAAACAACCCCCCATGCAACCATGCACACTCATCATTCCTTGTTCTAGCATGAAGTTGCTAAAAACCCCTAATAGCCTTACCATATCCTAATATCTTTGATGCAATTCTTAAAAATTGAAACTATAACGCATGGCTATGTCGGTATGGCTTACATACATGTATGCTTACAACCTTGTACTTTTCGTACTTGTCAACTTGTTTTTCCAATTCTTGAACTTTCTAATTAAGATTATGAACAAAAGTTTCTAATCCTTTGCCTTTGCTCCTTCCCCCTACATTGCCACGTAATATGCATTCTTAGCTTACAATTTTTATACTTCCTCCTTTACTTTCTTGTTGTCCATCTTGAGATTGGTCATTTCCTCCATAATCAGCTACTAATTCTAATTATATTATGGCAATTGTTGTAGCATGTCTACATTACCAAACATTCCCAAACTTGGATTAATGAATCCAAGAATAATTGCTCTAGTACTTGAAGAAGTTGGTGGACTTCTACTTGAGTGGTATTGGAATTATGCAAATTCCTATGCTAGAAATGTGTTACTCCATGCACATGTGATTCCATAAGAAGAAGGTTATATATTTCCATGGCCTAATTTATCTCATAAAAGTCTTCATGACCTTCATACTCTTGTTTTTATGTTGTTCAAGAAAAAGAATTTTCCTAACTCCATGTGTTATTCCTACCTTTTATTGTGGCATGTATGGTTCTAATTCCCCAATTGAACTTCTTGTTTTCTTTTTTAATTCCACACCAATCCTAATTGCTCTTCTTTTTCTTCTTCATCAAAATGTACTTTAGTATTGGGTTCTATTTAATGCCTTTTCCTAGGAACATATGGTTGTTGAAAATATTTCCTTTCTTATGTTGGGGAAGCATTAGATCCTCTCCATTTGACCAATTTTCTTGTTTTTGACAAACATCTACATTAAACATGCAATACAAATACTTGTTGGTTGTGTTGATGTTGGAGTTATTAATTCTTGTTCTCTCCTCCTATGTCCAATGGAAACCAATTATTCAACAACACATTAATGACAAGTGATGAATTGCACCCCTCCTTATTAGGATCCACATTGTTGGATTGTAACATTTTTGTATGTTATTTCGTCCATTTAGCCAATTCCTTGTATAGGCAATTGAACATGTGATATTGCATCAATTCATTATAATACTGGCAAATTTGTTGCAAATTAGATGTCTAGATGGAATTTTCATTTTCACAACTAATCAATATTCATTGTCCACATAATTTTCTAATGATGTAATGTGCTAAAACATGGTTTATCTTTTAATTTTGTTGTATTATTTTCCTTCCTACATCCCCTTGTGTGAAATATTGAAAAAATTTACTATAAAATGTGGGTATATTATGACACTTTCATTTGCTAATACAACCATAATTTGGTTTAGGTGCTAATTAAGTTTCCAAGAATTCAAGAAGTCCATTGAGAGTTCATGTCTCAAGACATTGTGTAGTTTATTTCAAATAATTCAACCAAACCTACCTTAGTATTCACCCACATGCACCCATTCCTTTTTAGGTTAAACAATATTGTGCAATTATATGAAATTATATATTTGTTGTGTTGGTACAAACACCAAATTATTTCCCTTTTCTTCTTATGTCATCATCTACACATCCTTCTTATTCTATGTATTGGGTTCTTTCATCTAACCTTTCTTGAAACATTTCAAAGTTATAAGAGTATGAACAAGCATAGGTTTTAGGTATAGGTTTATGTTCATGTTCAAGTGTAGGACTCACAAAATATCCTTTTTCAACAAAATACCTATGCCTTGCAAGGTTCATGTCTTTTAGAGTTTGTTATTGCGTTTCCTTTGGTACATGAGAAGTGTATGTGACCTATTCTTTGTTGACCTCCTCCTATGTATACAATTATGAGGACATGATTTGTTATTCCTCCTTTTCCTCTATATTTGGTAGCATTACAGTCAAAGTTTCACAAAATTGCAAAGGTCATGTTCTTTGTGGCCAATTCTTTTTAAAATTTTCCTAAATCTTTTCATCGGTTCATTGCAATTCGTTGTAAATTGTTGGTTCAACATGAACCAACCTAGTGGTCTTGACTATGATGGTTACATGTTTAATCCCTATGGTAGTTATATGATTCTTCATGTTCTTTCACTAACCTTTCTTTTGTTTGCTTTTGTTATTCATCATGTAATTTCTTCTTCTCTTCCTTTTGCTCTTGCCTAATTCCACGATGTGTTCTAGTTGGCTTTCTTCACTCATGTTTATGCACTTTAAAAAACATGACATTAAATGATGAAGGGAAACAAGTTACCTTTTATTGTTATTACTATTGTTTTCATTGTGATATGTCCTTGTTTTTAAGGTTAACCCATAGTTAATAACAAAAATGGCAAGATCCACCTTTCTCACAATACATCTTATAGTTATCATTTTCACGGTGTTCAATATGCTATTAAAGGTATAATTTTATTTTCATTAGAATTATCATGTTACACAAGTTTTTGAAAGATGCAATTATTACTATTATTATTATTATTTTCCATAAACATGTGTTTTTTTTTTAAAAATCTTTCCTATACAACTACTTATAAAGGAATATTCAAAACCATTGGTTTAACATTGTATTGTGATTCCTTCAAACCCTATTTGAATTCTTAACATCATTGTTCAAAACATTGTTTAACCAACAATATGTAAATCTCTCTACGTTATCTTTAGTAAAAACTTCACCTACTAAAATGTCACCAAGAATCTAATGATAATAGGTCTCTAGATACATTATATTATCATGTCTAGTACGAGGTTTTGTAAATTTATCTACTTGTTTGTTGTCTTTTTTTTTTTACCTTCTTCTTTGTCAAAGCATCAAGTTGTACTTTTAAAACAATTGCAACTACTATAAATATATGTGTTATGACTTTTGGAAGAGCTATGGTACCAATGGAGAAAATTTGAAGTCATGTAGCAAAATTAACATCTTTTTCATATGTTAAACATTCCTAAAAATCACAAAAGACCACTATATAAGGTGTTCAATGAATGTAAATCTTCAAGTTATAGATAATACCAATAAGGTGCAAGTTTTGGTTTGGGAAGACCAAACTTAGCCTTCAATTATTCAATGATAAAAATTAACACTAGCACCTCCATCCAACATGTCATCCATTGTATTTTTGCTAGCATGTACTTATATTATAACCATATGCGGATCCACTACAATAACATGCACATGTGCTTTTTCTAGTACTAACATTGGAATTGATGGTTTTATAGGTTTTTTTTTTTGTAACAATTATTTCTTCAAATATAATGTTATCTTCAACTACTAGCCAAGATTCAAAGTGTATTTTGTTTCCATCATCTACTTGTTCAAATCTATGAATTTTTTACAAAATTGATATTACCAATAGTAGATGTGGATACCTCCAATACCTTTGACTAAGATTTTTTCCTTTTAGGATCAAATAAACCCACCCAACTTGTGTTACATTCTCTTGATGGTAATTTGTTGCCATCTACTTGTGGTTCTTAATCTTGCATTTGTTAAATTGTATTAATAAATTTATTCTTCAATTGATCCTCCTTATTCCAATTAGCTACATTTTTGCACTTTAAAGGTTCCTTGTCCTTGAAAACTTGTTATTCATTGTCTTTACTATGTGTGCTAACCATTGCCGCCATGTTCAATATTGCAACTCCTATTTTTGCATCTTTTAATAGGTTTTTTATTTCTTCCATCCTCTTGTTTGCCTTTAAACATCTTTTGCATCTCAACAAAATGTGGACATTCTATCAATTTGTGCCTTCCTATGCCACAATGTGATAGGAATACTTAACAAGTTTAGGGGGCTTGCTAACATGTGCGATCACTTTTGCAACAATTTTCATCAATTCATCTTACTTCTTACAAGTATCCACATTATGGTTTATATGATTACAATTGATGCAATACATGTTGGGGTGTAGTCACATTAAAATGAGCCACAACAAGTGTAACCAATGTTTGGTTTTCACATTTTAAAATGAAAGTTTAATTTGTTGGATATACTTATACAATAACATTTATAATATATCATGGGAACATGTGAATAAATTTGAAATTAATCTAATGAATTAAAAATGCACCAAAACAATTTTTAAAAACTATATATTTTTTTAATTAGTAAAAAATATTAAATGTATTGAAAAACTTTGAAAATAGCATACTTTTGGGAAAAAATTAATATAATTCTTAATATAATATTATAAAGATTTTTTTTCCAAAATATTTCAAAAACAACCCAAAAATAAGTAATCACCAAGGAGGCAATTGTGGCTCTTTTTATCATGTTTGCATTTGTTGGCATGGTTATTATTTTGTTCTTTCATTTGCGTAGCTCCCATCTTAGTCACATGTGGAACAAAAATGAAATAGTGTTTTATTTCATAAATGTTCTTCACATAACATAACAACTTTTTTGTGAACTGTTGTAAAGTTGCACATTTCATAATTGTTATAACAATATGCATATACAACTATAGTCCAAACCTAAACACTTATGCCAAGAAAATTGTTTAAAATCTTGGTTTGCAAACTATTCACCAATTTCGATAAACGTTCATTATTTACCTTCACTTGCTCATTTTTTTAACTTATTGAAAACTTTTCAATTACATGTACACATGTTCATCATTTTACAATATCCATAATCTCTTGCAAAGTGCCTAAATTAACTCCTCTAAATCTGTTTTTGGATAGTTTTAGGTAGTTAATACACCAATTTGAAACCATGTTTATAAATGTGGATTCAAAAAAACTTACATTATTTGCATATTTTGTCTCACCATTAGCTTAAATCACAATTTTGAATACATGCACATGTGCATCAAGATCCATTCCCCCAAGATAATGTAAGGTTTTTTGGTTGGATGCCTAGGAAAAAGTGATGATTTTCCTATAGTCATAAGTGGGTTCCTTGGCATTAATGATCAATTTATCCAATACGGACTATTTAGGTTTAAAAAATTGCTAAAATAATATTGATGACTAGATAACTACCTTACCTATATAAACCATAAGAGGGGTGGACATATGAAATTTTCCAATTAAAAAAATCTATGGAGGTCAAGGAGGGCAACCACCATATCAAAATCTAGCTAATGGAGGCAAAGGTTGATGCACCGCCAAATTCCTTGATGGATTCAATTACGAGTCCAAATGGTGAAAATAATGGAAGGATAAAGAGTTGGGGCACGTCCCCTGGCTCGTAACATTTTGGGGGAAGAGGGGCATGCTGGAACTCCAGGATGGGGACTGGGAAGAATGATAAGCAAGTCAATTACTCACACAAACCTACACAAACCAAACAACAAGTTGGTTAGTGCGTAATTGGAACATTTTTGGTGCACAGACGAGCCACGAGCAAACACAGACACATAAAACTCACCAAGACCCGAACTTAGGGGAAACCATCATCTTCCCCTTTATAGTATTCTTTGTGCTTGGTCACAAGGCTAGCACCGAAATGTCATTTTGTCTGGGGACTCTCAAGTTGAGAGTCCCGAAATTCCCCAAATTGGGACTCTCGCTAATTTGGAGGCCCATAACTTCTTGTGCATACCTTCGATTAAAGTGAAGTCTAAAGCAAAGTTGTAGCTTTCGTCGAGAACTTTCCAAAAGTATGTGGCATGCCACTTGAACACAAGTAAATCAGGGTGATTCTTGACTTTTAATGGTCGGGAGTCAAATTGGAAATTTGATTTCCGGCCATTCTTTTAGTCATAACTTATGTTTTAAGTACCCAAATGGGTCATGCAAGCCCATTTTAAACATTTAAGTTCCAAAAGCTTTCCAATGGTATGAGAATCTTTTTAATCCAATGAGTTTTGACCCCTGCAATTACCTTCTGAAAATTCAAAAGTCCATCGGGACTCCAACTCCCAAAGTGGGAATTCACTTGGGAGTGTGAAGGTTCATTCCCTCACACTTTCCTACACTCTTGGAAGCATGAAAGGTGATTCCCGGGCTTCATTTTTGGCCCACACCTTTGCAACCTTTTGCCTTGGTCACGAGCCCAAGGTTAGGGTTACAATAAAAACGTTCAATCTTAAAGCAATTCAACAACAAGACCCATGGATTTGTTCCATTCAATTGTTATGCATCGAACTACATTGTTTTAAACAACGTCAATGTTGTACCCATGGTCAACATATGGACAACGAATAGTTATTACAATTTTTAGTACATTGGTACATGAACAATATATAATCATTGTACCATATCCAATACTCACCTATGGGCAAGAGGATGGCTACTACAATTATTGATATATTTGTACATGAACTTGTAATACTAAGTCAACATGTAAGTTTAACATATGTGCTTAAAGTAGGTACTTTAGTTCTTAGTACATTAGTACATGAAATTATAATATTGGTGTTCAATGAACATGTGATAACCATGCAATACCCATCAACATCAATAGTTACGTGTCTATACACCATCACCACCACCACTGAATTTAGGAGGGGAACCGTTTGAATGAATGGATATTCATCCATGGTATGTCCTTTTTATGATAATACATGCACCTTGCAGGTGTAGGTATCATTTCTAATGATAGAATTCATCAATGCATTAGTTGTCGATCCACCAACATGCATGGGTGTTCCAATAAAACACATTATTCTCAAATCAAAACATTTGTTGCAAACTATTACATGATCTATTGCCACAATTAGTTGGCACTACTTCATGTATTGATGTTGTTGGAGCAAAAAATTGATGCACTACATTATGCCATGAAGTTTGTTAAAACACATGTGGTCTTTCTAATGATTATGTGGTATACAAAATTTATGGTTTTGGTACATAATTGATGTTCATCAACTTTTCATAAACAATCACATTGTTGTTTACAGAATCTTCCCAATCCTTTCATGGTCCATAATATCGTGGTGTTTTGGATTGTTAAATAGGTACATGATTTACATATATTGTCACATACCATTTTCCTTCCTTCAACTCCATACTTTCATTTCTCAAAAAACCTTGCAAATTTGAATGTTGGGGGCTTTGTAATCCTTTCTTGACCTCCTTTAACACTAGTTATTTTACACATGGAGTTGCATGTTCCTTCACCATTTCATTTCTTGAACTCAAAAAACCTTCTAGATTTCCCTCCTTTTTAGGATGACAATCTCAATGTTGTAATGCCTTATTGCTATTACAATTTGGGCTTCTTGGGGAATTATTCTTTATGTTGAAACCATCATGTATCATGTAGGTCATTATTTAACTTGGATTCTACGTCACTTTGTTCTACCAGTGATGATGAATTGTTTTTAAACTATATATATATATATATCATAGTACATCATATTTTGGGAAAGGAAAAATGTATATTTTGTTTTTCAATTAAGGCCATGTTGAGGCATTTTCCCAAGGATTTCTCCATTGGCGAAAATAATGGTTGGTTTCTGGTAGGCTAGAATGGGAAAATTGTTTATGCATTGTTTGCATGCCAACCTACATCATGAATGACATCTAGTAAGCAACTGCCATGAATGCCTAATTCTTTTTACATTGAACTCCACAAACCAAAGGTGAGAACCTTTATTTTTATGGTACTTAAGGTATTGAAGGTATTACCAAGTTTTGAAGGTCTGTTTATACTTACAGACCTTTGAAAGGAAGCATAACACATCTTCTTCTAACATGAGATCATGTGTCTACTTTCCTAGTTCCATCTTAGGATGAATTGCAATAAGGTTGGGTAGGGGAGTAGACTCAACCAATGCATAGTACTTTGCCACACAAGTTATAGCCCAACCCATATTGCAACTTGGTTTCAATAAGGCCACCATAAACCATAAGGAAATCAACAACCTTTTTTTCCTCTCCCATTGTTCAATGGATCAGTTTTGGTTCCTAGACATAGTATCCCTCCCACCTCTTTTACTTCCTCCACCAACAGCCCTACTCCTTCTACACCACCCACCCCAAAATTTGTTGAATTTGTGTCAGAATATTATTACCTCACAAAAAGACAACCAACATTGAAAAAATGTCTTTAAAAACAACATCGCCCAACTTCAAGTTCTTCAAAGTTAAAACTACATCATAAGAAAATTCACTGACAACCATATTTTTACACCTCTTGTTGAATTTTGTGTCACAACCCATTGTATGACAAATGGAGCCAACATCAAAACACATCTCTAGAAGCAAATTCAAGGCTATTTCTACAAGCATATTCAAAGCTTTTTATTTACAAGAAGATTCAAAATTTTCTCTATGAGCAGATAGATTCAAGATCAATCTCTATCTAGCATCTGCTACTATTTATCTATCAATCCATCATGAATGAATTGAAGCACATGCCATGAATCTGATATATGTAAGAGAAAATCTTCTCTTTGAATGGAGACAAACATAAGACAAATTTTGAAGAAATCATCAACAACACATTGAGCACGAAAGCCATCAGGGTGAGTGATAGATAGGTTGCAACAAGAGATAAACCAAATGGCTTTTTATAGACGAATAAAATCTTGTTACAATACCAAAATTATAAAGAATCAAACAAACATCGAGGAAGGAAAGAAGAGTCATCAAGGTGGTGGTGTTGGATGTTAGTTTGCTTGCAAGAAAAAAAAAAAAAAATTCTATGTGGAAAAGTTTTCTTTACAAGATTTTTCATAGATAGATATAAGAGGGAAAATTCTATGCGTAGGTAGGATGGTTACAATTTCTAGACCAATTCTTCTTGAGAATGCGCAATAATCACAAGTGTTGTAATGACAAGAAATAAGTGCCATCAATGCAAATTTCTGGAGAGCTTGGATTTCTAGAGAGTCTGGGGACACACGCACACATAGAAGACTAAGTAATGAAGATCTTCTTACTATCTTTTTCTTCTTCTTCTTCTTCTTATGCTTGTGTTTTGAGCTTGTTAAGTTTCTTTTGCATTAGAGGCACTAGCAACAACTACTGCTATTGTGGATGACGACTTGGAGAACATTCGCAAATCTTTAATGACAAGAGGAGGAGTAGATTCATTGGCGTTCTCCAGAAATCTTTTTTCTTGTGTTGTTGTGAATAATAAGTATTGGTGAATCCTCATTTTTCTTTTCATGTGCAGAAATTTTTTAGTTCTTATGAAATGAAAAGAAGAAATTGAAACTCCTCTTCCTCTACCATTGTTGCTACTACACGTTTGCTGCCAGGTGTTACTATAACTACTATTACATGGAGTCACACAAGAGATGGAAGAAAATAAAACAAGAGTGGCGAAATGAAGGAGAGAGGATGAGAAGACAAAAATGGAGGAGGAGGAGCAAGGAGGAAGCGTGCATGAAAACAACATCATGGGAGAAACCATATCTAGGACTCTGCAATATACACAAAGGATAAGATTGTTTGAGAAAAAAGATTAATTTTACACATGAAAGAGAGAAAACAAAAAAGATGATTGTTGCCTCTTCTTCTACTTCCACATGAGAATGAAGATTGTTTCCACGTGAAAGAGAAAGATGATTGTTTCTTCTTATGTTGTTGCTTCCACATAGGACAAAGGATTGTTTTCCATAATGAAAGAAAAATGGATCATTTTTTCTTTTTCTTTGTCTTTGCTTGCCACATGATGAAACATAGGACTTGTTTTCCTAGACGAGAAAGAAAGATGGATTGCTTCCATGTGAATGAAAAGAAAGATGGTTCATTATTGTTTTTTTTGGTTCCACCATGAGAGAGAAAGAGAGATGGATTGCTTCTTCTTCTTCTTCTTCTTCTTCTTCCACATGAGGACAAGGATTGCATGTTTTGCACGAAAAACATGATAGTTTTTTTTGCTTTCACATGAGACCAAGGATTTGTTTCCCACATGAAAGCTTGAAACACTGGATCCTAATGCTCATGTTACAAATTGATGGGCAAACAAGAGCAATGTGAAAATGACAATGTGAAAATATGGTAGCAAGCAAATAGTTCACCTCAATGGATCAATAGCTGCTACAATAACATGTACATCTTCCAGTACCCAACATCTAAACATCACTACATGTCCATAATCCACCATACCTTCTTCTCTCTCAAAAAACTCAGGGATGCCATGAAAATGAAATGGTGAGAAAACAAACCAAGAATGAACACAACATATGGGAATTTCATAGCTACTACTATGTCAAACATACATTTTCAAAAGCAGGGCAACATGTCACACCCTCTTCTTCATAACCTCCTCCGCCTTAGAACCATTTTGAAGGATCAACATCAACTTTTTCATCATATCTTGCATTTTGCAAATAGTGACATCCATGTGTCCTATTTTCTTCATCACATTCACGTGCCCATTGATTATGACCCCCCTTGATCCTCCAATCCTTACTTGCAAAGATCAAAACCATGATGTTTTTGAGTTGAATTTTTGTCAAGACTATTAACCCACATACATAGGTTGTAGTTGAACCATATTAAACTATCATACCTTTGTCATAGTGTTAAATATTTGCTTTCATACTTGTAAAACAATAAGTATTTAATTACCTTTTGCAAGGTGGACAAATGAGCAGACTGATATGTATTAATTTGAATACCTAGTTGTCTATCGGGTATGGCATTATGGAATTTCACAAGAAAGACAATAATCAAGGCCTTCTCTAAAGGCGATTATTATCTCATTGCAAGCCTCCTTCATTCCAATGTAGATGTTTGTGCATTTGCATGTGCAAAAAGCTTAAAACTAAACCAAGAAGCAAGATTCAGATGGATTTCAAGGTTTGAGGCATTGTGATCATTATGTTGGTTTTTTTTTTTTTGCAAACCCAGAACCCACAATTTGTAGTTAAGATGATTCCTTCGACAAAGGTGAGAGCCCCCAAAAACCTTAGAAACAAAACAAATGTTGTTTTGATCTACTGGGTTTGTGGATTCCCAAGAACAAAGAGAAGAGGTTGTTGAGGAACTAGTCTTCTCACTGTGGTAGACTTCAGCTTTTTCTTTTTCTACTATTACTTTTTCTCATTTGAACCCTTTCCTTCATCAATTCTTGCATCTACTCCAAACCCTAATTTGTTGGAATGTGCACCTTCCATTGACGTTGCAACTTTTTCGTTTTCCTCTTCTGGAACAATTGTTTTTCCTAGCCTCATCTCTTTAGCTTTGGAAGACTCTATGTTTTCTATCCCCATATCTCAAAGCTTTTGAAATATCCTTGAGATTTGTCAAGAATGGCCCACATTGTAAGGTTGATGCAAAAGAGGAAAGTTTCTTTCTTCTCCTAATCCTGGCGGAAGTTCGCAAAAATGGAAAGTGACATTCCCAACATCGATGCCAATTTGTTGCAAACTTGTGAGGATGACGACAACCATCTAGAAGAAGAAAAACAACATAAGACTATACAACAAGTTATGCTAGACATAGCCATAATTGTGGTGGATCCTTAATCACAACCAAAGGTGGGACAAACAACTAAGAACAAAAAAATGGAAAAAAACGATGAAAAACAAAACTACCCAAACTTTTGTCATTTCGACGTATAATTATCAAACTTTGGTCATTTTGGTGCCTAATTCTTGACCAAACAACCACTCATAATTTTCATGGTCAATAACCATAGTATAATTGTTTCAACAACAAAAAAATCCTATATCTAGTCTACATAATCTAGTTCCAATTATCATTATCATTGGAATTATCAACATTTGTAGATCATGTTGTTGTGCACGATTAGGTGTCAAAACCTCTTGATCTTCATGCCAATCACCATTTCACAATCCCTACTATTTGCCTAATTAAATTTCCTTTGTAGGCTTCTTGTAATCATCATGTGCATTCTACCACTTCAAACACAATTCTTGAAGCAAATTCTATTTTAGAAAAAAAAAATCTCTATGGTGTGACCCCACTTAGATTCAAATCTTGAAGAAAATTAATCAATCAAGAAATGACATAATTTAAGAAAACAACTACAAAACTACATTATCTACGTTCTTAAACAATAAAATCCAACATGACAAGATTACAAATTTATTTCTTGAATTCATTTCTAGGTGTGGTTATCAAATGTCAGTTTATAATTTCTTGTTCTACAAATATCTATAATTTTGGAACAAAAATACATAATTTAGATTCCATATATCAATAAAACTTCATGTCACAAAACAATAAAATAGACATTAAAAATAAAACCTCACACAAAACCAAAAAGTTCCAAATGATTCAAAACTCAAAATAAAAATGGTTCAAAATTGAAGTGCGCACGCTTAAATAATTTGAATTTAAAATTAAAACCCACAAAAGTATTTAATACTGACTATTAATTAACTATTCCCTTAATAAAACTACTTGGAGTAGCTATTTCATAGTCAAACTTTGTGATGATTCATATGATTATTGTTGATAGTTGAAACTATTGTAATGCAACTTTATACCCAATTTTTACTTGAAAATAATTTATGCTATGTAGTCACTTGACTAACAACATTTAAGTGTGTGTATGTAGCAAATTAAAGTTTCTTTAACATATATATTTTTGGCTATAAATATTCCTATTATGCAATCACAACAACCATTCTCTTAAAATATCAACACATATTGAAGTTATGTGGTGGATCTACTAATTTGTCAATATTAGACTTGTAAAATGCTATTTTCATGGCATTTTTAAAAAAAAAGTTCATTACATAATAAAAGAATCCTTCTTTAAGGGTTCAAACAATATATTTAAACCTTTCAACTTTTCTTTTTTTTTTTTGGATGAAAGTAATAGCAAAAGAAGAAAAGGGAAAGAAGTGATGCCCCAATTAAACATTCATAACATGACAAATAAAACGCTTAAAAAATATATTAATACATTTTTAAAATTGTATTTTGCATCATTCATGGATTTCAACCTTGTTCATCATTTATTGATTTCATGGGGTTTTGCATCCAATGTTGTTTTGAAGGATTTATTTAGGCTTTTAAAAATTTGTCATTGGATGAAAATTTTGTCATTTATCTTTTCACTTGGGATAACATTACCAACTTGTTATATATTTTTAATAGGAAAAAATGGTTCAAATTGGGTTTGGGTTCATTTATTCAACAATGATGGAGATGTTAAATTGCATGTTGTGGGTAAAATACCTTAGTCTATATATTTTATCATGTTAATTTTTGTGTACCTCATTTTCCTTTAGTCAAGGAAATATTCCATAATCATTAACATGAATAACATTTATGAAACATCATATTTGCGCTTAGGATAATGGATTTTGTTGTGTTCCTTTTGAGAGGTTTAATAATGGCTAGTTGTTTTTAGATTGGAAATAGAAATCCATAGACATAATGTGCTAGAATTTACATTTTAGATTTTTTGATATATTCAAATGAATTCAAAAGTGCATTGTGAAATTTGGAAGTAATGAGGTGTCTTTCATAGGCTCATAAGAATGGATTGGTGAAAGAGAATTAAGTTTTGAGCATGATAAGTTTTTTAGTATAAATTTCTTCAAGAAATTTTTTAGGTTACATTACTTTAACTTATGTATGCATTGTATTTTTTTTGAAGATTTCATAAGTATGTAATTTTGGAAAAATGATGATTAAGTAGGATGGCTTAACACACCAACATATGAGTAATGCATATCATTTTTGTGCATAGAAAAACATAAATGCAAAGTAAAAGCATAAAAAATTGGTATTGAATTTTTGTACACATAGTTAGCTATTGCTATTGATTGGTGATGAAACAACATATCTTTAGCATTCAAATGTATGGTTTTCCATTTTATTATATGAATTGTCAACCACCTCATTTTAACTTAAATGTTGGTTTAGACCATTTGACCTTATAAGATCCTCACTTTTCAAATGGATCATATTCTATGTTACCTTGCACAATAGTCTATGTAGTTCACCACGCTTCAAATGCATTTGAAATATTTTAAAATTAATATGCAAATCATTGGTTTATTTAAAGTTTTGATATAATAGTCAACCTTCAATCCACATTTAAGGTTTTGTATTATTTTTTTATAAACATTATTTGCATGTAATATATGTGGGATTATGGCATCACATCCAATTGATGAGTTTCAAAAAAATTGTTAGAAGTTTGCATGAACATGGTGATAAACAAAATCATAGTCCTAGTCAATTTACATGTCTTCAACACATGTTAATCCCAATCTTTTAAGGGAGCGTTTGTGAATAAGTAGACATGTTGACATGAAAGCTTTTGGAGTGAAATTTTGAACTATGAAGTCAAAGTCCAACTACAATAAACAATATTATAAAATGAATACCTTTATGGGTGTCACGGGTTCAAGAAACTCCACCTTTTATCCTCATGAAATATTGTTGTGAACTTGAGGCCAAGAACAAATGCCTTTTTACATTAAATGATTGAGAGCAAATCAAAAAACATCTTGACCAACACATGAAAAAGTTATGAATACCTTGGAATTAGTCGACCATACCAAGAAGGTGATGACTCCATGAAGCATAAAAGAAATATGTTATAAAGAACATGATTTAAACCATTACTAACATGTACCTTTTCCATTTCAAAGGTTATTGTTATTGAACCTTGATTTTATTACATGATCCACATGTTAAGTTCCCATCACAAAAACATCATTATGAGGTTTAGGGTAGGGACACCCATCACCAAACATCCACAAGTGAACAAACACAGGCAAGAAGTTTTAAAAATGGCCCGTTAGCAAACAACTTTAATTAATAATTGCTTAATGATGACCTTAGAATCGAGCAATTAGTTCTTAAAACTTATGGTTGGGGTTTTCAAATCTTCTATGCAAGGAAGTCATTTTTATGTTTGGTAATGGGTAATCATTCCCTACAATAAAAAAATGTTGATTGGCGGGCATTTACACCATTTGTTTGGCCATAAATTGGGTTTGTCAAAACTAAAAACTTCTAAAGAGTCAAAATTTTAAAAATAATTGAAGGGAATTCTTTGGAATAAAATCCACATCATTTGGTAATAACAAGGATATTTTTTGCATATGAATTTTAACATGTTTAGTTATATAATGCTCTTACTTGTTTCAAACAACTAAACATTGTATTAGTAATCACATGTGGCATTTATGACTCAATTAAACTAATCATAAATCTAGCCATAAATATGCAAATTTCTACTACCTAATGTATTTTATTCTCTTATTGATTTCAATACTACTAGTGTGGCTTGTGTTGTTGCCCCAAATGTAAACCCATTACAAAATAGGGATTCTCAAACATGTGAACATTGTTTTGCAATATATGTATTGATTTTTTGAACATCCAAGTATGAAAGGAAATCATGCTTGAATTGAATGGTAAGCCTTCAGTTGTTACCACGTTTTCAACTGATTTTTCTTTCCAAAACATGGTTTTTTGGAATTTATTTGAATTTTCAGTGGCAAAAATCACTTAAAAATAATATCACCCACATTCTAAAACCAAATCTTACCACATAAATTCCATTAAATCCTGCTCATCAAGATCTTTCCAACAACACCAAAGACACATTCCAATTCCTCTGACATTTTTAGCTACATTTTAATTGAATAATAGTGAAAAAATCATTCAATATTCAACAACTTTAGCATCGCAAGTCCAAACGTCATGGAACCAAGCCCATGCACCCCTCCTCATCAAGAGCTTTCCAAAGATTCCAAGAACACAATTTTGAAGCATCCCAATTTGGTGGATCTCATAACTACAAAAACAAAACAATACAAAACAAACTACCTTCCTTCATAGATAGATATGTAGAATGCATAGACGTAATAGATTTTTAATGTGTTAAGAAAATGTAATAATTTTGAATTTGTAATTCTTTTGCGTAACTATGCATAGGCATGTTTAAGATTAGCCTACTTATCCTAGGATACCTACCTAATTACCTAATCTATATATCTAGGCAACCTTTGTTACCTAACAACTACTAACTTAACTCACCTAATCTATGCTATGTTAGGTAGGTAGGAAGGTAGGCTAATTTAAGTAACTAGCTAGGCTAAGTAAGTAAGCTAGGTGGTTTAATCAATTTACTTACCTATATTAGCTACCTACTTAACTACCTAACCTATCCTATGTAACTTGCCTACCTACATAAGCTAACTTACCCAATCTATATAACTTAGCCCAATATATGAAGCCTAGTTTCATAGCCTACCTACTTACCTAGCCTACCTAGTTAACTTAACTACCTAAACAACTTGCCTACTTACCTAGCTTTAACTACCTAGCCTAGTTATACCACTTTTAAGATGACTTTTACTCATGTAGCATAATCATAATCACATAGTCATAATCATGACTAAAGTTGCTTAAATAACCAAAAAATGCCACATAGCAATACATGATTAAGTTTAAATGATAGTTGTAAAATTTCATAGTTGTAAGTTCCATGTTTTAGCATAGTGAAAGGTTACAAGTTTGATTTTCAAAGATTTCAACACATATTGATGATTTTTTTTTCTTTTTTCAACCAAATCTTTTGAGATTTATTTAACATTGAAAAATTGTTACAAGATGGTGTATTCAATGCACACATTTTCAATTTCAATTCAAATACATAGTTTTGTTTAAACCTGACACAAAATAATTTTATTAGTGAAACGACTATATCCATGAAGAGTTATGCCTATTCATTGTAACCCACATAGTGTTTCACAAAGGTTTTAATCTATATTTTGAGGCATCTTTAACTTGGCAAATAATATCATCCTTTCAAATCGCATGACACCTTAACCTAGGAGTTCATTCCCAAGAGAACAATAAGCAAAGGTTCATTTCATTTGTAACTTCTCTTAATCATCTTCAACAACCAAGATGACAACCACTACCCCTTTATATACTTGTGCAATAGTAACCTTTTTCATCTCCAAAAATCAAAGAGTTAATCATCTTGAATTATATAGCACATGAACAATGTTCCACATGTTTTGAACCATCATGGAAGAAACCAAAATCTACCTATTGACATGAAGAACAACCAATCTACTTAGACTTTGTAAATGAATAAAAAAAAAAGGTTGTGTTACATGAAAATTTAAAATCTTTTAAAAATAAAGGTAAAAAAAATTCCTAGCAATTGGTAGAGGTTTTGGTAGTAATTTGACATTTTAATAAGTAGAGCTCTAGGGAAATGTTGTACAAACCTTGGCCACCATGTTTATAGGAGGAATTGCGATGTTTGTAATATGTAAAAATTGTTCCCTCTAGGTATTAAGGATTAGTTCTTGAGTTGTAAAGGTGTACTTTTGAAAATTTGTGGGTTTTTTAGTATCATGATAATGTTAAAATGATAGAAGAATATGGAACATGTGCAATAAAAATACCTTTGTAAAAATCTATTGAAATTTTTGTTGTTTCATCTAGTGGTTTGTTTGGATTATATATATATATATATATATATATAAGAATTGTTTTGTATCCTCAATTCATGTACTAAGACTTCCTATAGTTTTAATGATGAAGGTTACCTTGGTCATTGGGTACAATTCTAGAGCTTGACATTTAATCAATTACAAACCTTTCCTCCATGTAATTCCTCCCTATCACATGTACATTTGCCACCATTTTGTTTTGATAACTTTGTCATCTAGGTAATTGGATGATTCCATTTACATTGTAAATTGTTTGGTATTTTTTACTTTTTACCTTGGTTTTGTTTACACATTATAGATGAGATATCATTAGTAGTTGAAAAATTGGTTCATTTTTGAACTTATTCATAAAATTGATTGAGTAGATTGCCATTAACTAGTTACTTCTCAATTTATCAAGTTCAAGCTTTTGTTTGTTAGGATGTTGTTCTAAATGTTTATATGGAACACAACCAACAATTTGTCACATAATATAACATGTGTTAGAATTTAGGTTGCAATGATGACCCCAATCGGACAATGAAATGATGCCCAAGTCCCATAATGTGCATTGGAAACTTTATTATCATGTCTTATGGACACACTTTCATGAATGTGAAGACCTTAGCGAAGCAAGGCAAAATAAAATGAAGGGGCTTAATAAACCAAAAGAATGAAAAGGAAATTTGGAATATATTATTTTTATTTATCTTGAATTAGCCTTTCCCTTTCTTTTAAAAAAAACTTACATTCTTACCACATTATATCCCTTGGGATGGGTAATGTGTGGGTTAAAATAGAAGGTACCATCAAGCCAAATAATAATTTAAATAAAAAACTTAAGTATGGACCTACATATTCTTACTTAACAATTTTGCCATGGAGGATAAAATGGGATAAATGATTTATCCATAAGTTGTTGAAAATAACCCATTATGCTTGTAAAACCAAACTTAAGACATTCTTAATAGTAGTTTAATTTCCGACTTAAAATACATCTAAAGTTAGTATTGGTTATGTATTGGTTACACTTGTAATGGTAAATGTTGTAATGAACATGCCTTCATAGCTACATGAATTATTGGCAAATCTTTTCATCTTTCACATAACAAATTGTCTTCTAGATAAAAGATTAGACACCAAAGAAATATTCGTGGCCCAACCTATTTTAGCAGCCTCAAAGATTCCAACAATCTAATTTTTAAGCTCAAATGTCCATAAATTGATAACAATAAGAAAAGAAATGTGTCTTGGTTTCCTTTTGTAATCCACAAGGTAAATGTGACAAGCTATGGAAATAAGTTACAACTAGTGTTGTGCAAGTATGTTGATATGTGTTGGTTTAAATGGTCATATATATACATAATTTTAAGAATTACCCGTAGGGTAAGGACATATCACTTTTTAAAAACTCAGTTTAGAAATAGAATAGCTATCAACAAAAATCTGCAAGGATGAATAAAAAACCAGCTGCAAAATGAAATGCCCTAGAATCTATAGCCTGAGGAACAGGCAAAAACACAGAGAGCAGGCGTTTTGAAAGCAAAAATATCCAGTATACACAAAAGACTTTCAACCAAGTTAGTTTTGCTCCATGAACAGAAAAAACAAATCATGTGGTGTGTGAGCCACAGAGCAACTAACTACCCAAAGAAAGAGCAATGAGAATAAGCCAAGTGTTCATTAGCAAACCCAAATGACAGAAATAAGGGGAACGCTAATAGGAAAGTAACAAATGGGACAGTAAAAACCAAGTGAAAAATATCCAGGTGGCTACCTGATGAAAACCATAGAGTAGTATTCCTGCTGCTAGTAGTAAAGGGAAAGAGGAAGATCACTTAGGATGCTTACAGAAACCAGAAGATCTGTCAAAGAATGTACAAGCCAAATTTTAAATGAATATCAGGGTTCTGAGTTTGATTTCACCAACTCACCCCACTACTGATCAATATACAAGAAATTCTAGCTTTTCATCGGAGCACCTTTTAAATTACTCATGGCACATGATCTCAGGAAATACAATCCAGGCATCTCGGTTCTTATCCTACATATTCAAATCACCAAAAATTACTTCCAATGGTACAACAATGAGGTCAGGTGGGCAATTTAAAGCTGTGCTTTGTATTTAAGACTTATTGGCGATGCCCATCTGGAAGCTGAACCACATGAAAGAATGAAACTTGCCGCTTTGGAAGGCCATCTGTACCTTCTTCTTCATCACCATCAAACTCCAGCAAATAACTGTATGGAAACATAACAACTTATGAGGATCCTAGAATCAAGGGAAACAAATGTGAGCCCTGAGGTTGGTAGAGAAACACCTCTCATTTCAGGCTGTCAAATTTCAAGGAATTGGAAGGTCAATGTGCTGTCAAGACAGAACTGCTACACCTCTGAGATGGTTTAGGAAAATTTCTGGTCATAAGCAAAGATAGGGAAGAAAGGAAGCCCTGAGTAAGTGAAATCTGACACACAGGCCATTGCAAGGATGAACTCTAAGAAATCATTTTTTAAATGCAGACATATGTGCTGATAATCTATGAGAAAAAGTTGATTACAATGTTTTGTGGTATAGATACTCACTCATCACTTCGTTTCTGAAGAGATAGTAGCGCCATAGCACCCAGGGTTTCCAGCACAAACCAACAACAATGGCAACACATTCACCAACCATAATGAGCAATACTGGCTCTCAGAAAAGCACACAGTTTGATCCAGAGTTTGCTGATAACACTAACTGGATACAAGGATTTGTGACAAAGCAGAACTTTGAGTCTTATGATTTGGACCACTGTCAATCAAGTAACTGCCAATTGACAATACATGACTATCCCAATTGCCTGCCAGACAACCAATTCAATGACTGATGACATAATTAATTCTAAAATTGCTAGCAAAGATCCACATATTGAATTGCATCACAAAATGAGGGTCATACCTTGCGGTGGGGTCCTACAACAGATGCCTTGTACAGTGCAGTTGTGTGTGGATAAACAGCCAACACCTGTGACCCTGGCAAGAATTCTGGTGCACTGGATGCATCTGCTTTCTTTGGAAAAGGGATGATGCATGATGCAGGTAGCTTGTACTTTCTGCCATGTTGCAACAGATTGCTATGTCAATGAATGCTAATTTTCTATAGAAAGAGCTTGCTGCCAAATATAGACCAGTCTGGAAGATGTGTGACATGGCCCAGAGTGAGGCACTTGCTGTCAGTTCTTCCAGTCAGCACAATAAGCAAGACAGAAGCAGTATCTAGATATTAGAAGCATAGAATACTTCTGACAGTGCATCAATACACTCATTTACCACTAAAATGCTATGCAGTTCGTTTGCACTATTGAATGAATCCAAAGGTCTGGTGTTTCAGACAGGTTAATGTCTGGATTCCAGTCACTTCATTGGGAAGTTGCTTGACACTGAGTAGTGGACAGAATTTGTGAGTTCCCAAAGAGATTAACAAGTCCAAGTAAAATCACCTCTGTTGTCCACTTTCAGCATCATCATCGGGCTCTTCATCAATCACTTCATATCTGCACCACCCATCACATGTATTCCTGAGCATGCGAGCTGTTGTCTATCTCATCAGAAAATCAGTCAGGGTATGGAACACTTGAATATGACATTGATTGCTTTAACACCCCTCCCCACAGCTTGGTCCCAAAAATGAAAGAAAGACACTAACTTGTTTGTGTCCCGATCATATCGTGTGACTTTCACCACTATCCATTCATGATTTTCAGCATCATCAGCTGTTACCCGAGCTGCCACCTGAATAAGCATATGAACACACTGAATCTCAGCTACAAAAAATTCTGCAGGTGACACAAGCTTCTGGCAGATTGCTTGTGAAATATCTTCATAAGTACTGGGAATTCCTACATACTTACAAATTGAGCAAAACCTGAATAGAATTCAGAGATGACAGGATAGTGTAGTAATATATACAGCAGGCAATCAGCAAGCATGAAAAAGAGGAAACCCAACCTTATAAAACATAAATCAAAAAACAAAACCAAAACATAAACTAAGGTGTGTTTGAACAACAGCAGCAGTCATTCAGATTGCTTGTTGTAGAACCATAAACCCCAAAGGAAAGGAAGATAGAGCAAGAATGCAGGTCTAAACCTAACAGCTAAGAAATTACACACGATTGCTGCAAAGACCAAATTCTGGTAGCAAAAACTGAGGCTGATGATGATGAAGAAACCATGGGATGTGGAGAAAAAAACACCTGGTCTCCAGGAACAATGCCAGAGTTGGCAACAGGTGTTCGTGGAAAGGTGGGAGATGACAACCGTGATGAATCAGCATCTGATTTCATTCGTTTACGCTTCTGGTCACCTGCATCTGGTGTAGAAAAACACAATCCTCTGTCCTCAATTCTGTGCAGAATCAGTGCTTGATGATGAAGAAAAGTTTACACTCAGCAGGAGGATTTGCATCGTCACAGCTCTCTGTCTCTCTTTCTCTCACTGTATGCCACAAACACCAATGATTATGTACCTGCTCTTTTGCGCCCATTGACGGTTATTTGACCAGGTGTGAGCAGACCTGCCAACTGCTCCATACAAAGTCTTGAGGCACTGCAAAAGAAGAAAATCAACAAACAATCCATTAGTCTTAAGGTTTTCTCTCATCTTGGTTTCTGTTTCTCAAGGATGATGATGATGATGATGATGATGGTCTTCAAGACCTCCAACTAAAATGTGAAATGATCATTGATAACTAAATTCACAATCTCTTAGCCTGAAAAAAAATAAAATCAGCAAACCCCAAGAACAGCACTTACTCCACCAACACGCAGAACATACAAGAGCTTGTTGAAGGAGTTTTTCTTTTTTTCCTCATTCATTCTGAATGAAGAAATCAGTGGCAAGAATATGAAAGAAAAAAAAAGAAAGGGGAAGAAGCACTAGGCAAACAGACACACCTTGCCTCCGATTCAGCCAGGACTTTGGCCTTTGCATAGTGGCTGCACAACTGGTCATAGTACTTCTCTACTTGCTCTGGACCTGAAAACAAACCACATTTCCGAACAATGAATCTCTGCTTTCCTTTCCCCTTATCCCCCGCTACATCCACTGGCGCTTGCAGTCATACACTTCAGCCCTCACCTAACCAAACCCTTCTCTGTGTGTCTGTATCTCTCTCTCGGTGGCACATCCTTTTTTGTTTTCTTTCTCTGTCTTATTCTGTCTCACTTTCTTCCTCCTCCGTGTTCATTCTCTTGTAGTAGGGGTCATGGAAGTGGCTTCTAACCCACAGATTACACATATCCAACATAAATACATACAAAAAGCAAGATAGAAAGAGAATTGGAAGAGAAAAAAAATCGTTGTTGTGTTGCCACTCACCTACTTGCGAAAGCTTGGCATGGAACCTGTTGATTCTCTTGATCACACTCTCTTGCTCCTTCCGTAATTTGTACAGCTCCTTCAACTGCACATTTGCTCCTTCAAGTGTCATTTCTCATTCTCCTCTTTCCCCTCTCCCAAAATCCCAGCCTCCCTCTACTCTTCTGTCCTCTCTCTCTTAGACTTTCTCTGCTCCTACTCCGATCCCTCTCCCTCCCTTATTCTGACTCTCTTTCTCTCTCTCATTCCACTTCTTTCCACACATAAAAATCCATTACCATTTCCAACAAACAATTCCTCTTCCCGCAACACAATCTCTCTTTCCTTCACTTATTCTTTGCTTCTTTGTTCCTTCAACAACTTGTTGTGCTTGTTCAGGTCTCCTCCGGGACCTGTATTTTTCCCGAAAACAAGGGTGCAAAAGCCACACCCACACGCGACGCACAGAAAGACACACATGCGCACACACACACGGAGACAAGAGACAGAGTTCGTCTTCTTCTTCCACTTTCTCTTCTCTTTCCCTGGCACGGTCGCCCGAAACCCACCCTCCGGGTCACCGACCCGGCCCGTTCCGTTCCCGCCCGTTGAGGAAGACCCCGCCCTGTCGTCGGGTCCCTTCCAACATTCACGCCCGATAAAACTCCGGGTCCACACCTTCCTGCACTCGAAACCTGGGACCAACCAGGCAACAAACACAGTTTCCTTTTGTGACCAAATAGATCTGCAAAAAAGTTTTGTGCCAATTTTGTGCTGCCAAATGTGTCCTGGTTGCATCACAAATGTGGCATAATGTGTCCTGATTGCATGGTCTTATGTTTCCTGATTCTCATGGCTTGTAAGCTTTGCAATGCAAATTTGTTGGATACATGCATATCCATGTCTTCCTGTGCTTTCATTTGAGCTTTGTTGTTCTGTTTTGCTTCCTCTTTGGGTGCAGTTCATTCCAGCTCAAATATTTCTGAAGCTTCTTAGTTAGTGTTTCATGAAAATCTCACTGCAAGGATCAGGTTTTGTATTGTAGTGTGCACTTTCTACAATTTCTTACTGTGGCAGGCAGCAGGATGATCACTGTACTCAATGTGACATCTTCAAAGGAATGCATGTATACTAGCTATTTGCTGTTGAAACAGAAAATTGTGCAGAGATTCTTATGGAATTATTATCTTCGTATTTCTTGCACCCATCATTCATACCTTCACCCACCCACCCACCCACTGCAAGCTGCTTCTGAATTCACAAACAAAAGTCAATTGCCAAATCTCTTGCAGCCTTCCAAATCATGCCTTTTCAGTACCTGCAATCTATTTATGAAAGAATTTTGAGTTGGAGAATAAAGAAGCACTGAGGAGAATGGAAGAATTTAGAAACCCAATACAGATTTTTACTGTGTCAAACCATGAAATTCACGCGCAAGAATCTGCAATCACAACCATAATCATCCTTTCTTGACTAAAAATGCCAGTGTGTAACAGGACAGCAGCACATAAAAACTTGCCAAATGTGCTATCATGTGATACAGCAGCCTTCATTCGAAAGGCACATAACTAATTCAGGATAATGTGATCAGCAGAACCGGGTTGAGAAGATAAGTTGGCTTCAAACTCAGGATGGAGGTGATCTTCAAGCAGCACAGGAGCTGCTTGCCATTGCAATCCAGTCCATGGAAACCATTTATAAATTAATGCTGCAGAGACACCCAAACATGCAGCAGCCCCAATGCAGACCACCAGCACGTGCTGCCTCTGTTTTTGCATTTGCCGCTGCCTCCTTGCACTTTCTGCTCCACAACCCGCCGAGCCAGCATCAGATCATATCACACACAAAAACAGTCAAAGCAGCTCAAACTCGAAAGCAAAATTGTGAGAAGTAGAAACCATAACAGAAACAGAAATAAGTGTACCTATAGCCTCTTGGTTGTGGTGAGACATCTCATGGTTGACAAGTTCATAATACTGCAGTTTATCACGAAGCCTTGCAAGTTCGCGATTCTTATCTGCAACCACATTCTCTAGCTCTTCCTTTGCTTCAGCCCTTGCAGCACCCCTTGCAATGGAACTGGCTACCACATGTGCCACTGCCAGTTTCTGAGCCTGTGCAGCGTCATCCTCCTGCTCGTTGGACACAGGGTCAACCACATTGACTGCAACACTGTCAAGCATTGCTAATTGACTTGCCAATTCTCTGTTCTGTTGCTGCAGCAATGCCATTGCATCTTCTGCAGCTATTCGCCGCCTGATCTCTTGGTCCAACTGCTGGGCAACATTTGCTTCTGCATGGCCCCGCATTGTTGAATTGAGCCATTCTGTTCTCCGTTCCAACTGCAATGACTCCTCACCACTTGAATAATCCCCTGTTACAGAACCATGTCAAGTTTACAGAGTGCCATTTCAGGAAACAAACAGTGCAGCAAAGAGTAAAACTAATCTTTTGTCAACCACTTGTGCTTGGCTCTTTGGAGATATATAAATTCAAAACCTACATGATCAAACCACCTGAGAGCACAAAATCCAAGGCCAGGAACAAAATATCGAAGTGTTCATATATGCACATGACCATGAAACCAAAAGATCAAGCATTTCAGTACCCACTTCAAAACCATACTGCAAAAGCCAGACAGGACAGACAATTCACACAGTACCTCCAAAAGCTCTTCAACAACATCATCATCATCATCATGATAGATTCACAAAACCCTACCTACAAAGCTATGTCTCTTGCAAAACAATGGCAGCAAACAAGCATTCAATCTCATTGTCATGGATGATGCATGCATTCAACAACAAGAGAGACATGAAAAAATTGTACTGTGGCATAGCCGTTGGCTGTCTTGATGATGCTATTCAGTAAAACAACATGTACAAATGCGGAAGAAGAAGAAGAAGAAGACGATGATGCAGGAAGCTATCTTCAAGTGTTCAACAACATCAGGATGGATTCACAAAATCATTTGCTTGGAAACCTATGTCACTTGCAACATAACAACAGCATTGTCATGGATGATGCACTCAACAAGAGAGGCGCAAGACAATCGCACTGCAAAGATTTTTCTGTCATGACAAGATGCTGTTCAGTAAAGACAAATTCTTGTACACATGCAGAAAAAGAAGAAGAAAATGCAGGATGCTTACCTTCACTAAGAGCTGCATCCCCCGCATCAAAGAACTCATCTGTCATGGAGGATCGAGAGGAGAAGTCTTCCATCTTTTTACTACTACTGCTTGGCCATCCCCATTCTTCCCCTCGGTGTCCTGCACTCCTCTCCCTATTCTCACAGCTCGGTTGCTCCATGTTTCTATTCACCAGTCTCATCCCGCCATTGGAGAGCATCCTCAGCCACTCCGAGTTGGGAGCTTCAGCCGCAACAGCCGCAGCAGGAGGAGTAGCAGCAGCAGGAGGAGGAGCAACAGCCGCAGCAGCAGCATCTGCGCTCCTCTCCCTTGAGGAATCTGAAGAGTTTGGGGGTGGATCCTGTACCAGCGATTTGCCGTCGCGTCTCTTGAAGTTGAGCACGTAGGGCGAGAAGGAATAGGAAGGAGAAGCAGCAGCAGGGGTTCGGGAGTCCAGAGAGGGAGTTGTGTGCGACGGAAAAGAAAAAGCTGTTCTCTCTCTCTCCTTTGCAGCAGCAGCAGCAGCAGCAGGACTTGAGGAGCCTCTGCTGTCCATTCCTCCTGCCGATGATGGTTGCGACGACCAAGACGAGGAGCGCTCAGACGGCTCCAATAGCCTGTCCAACGCTGGTACTGAAATGAATGACATCTCTCTGATTCCCTCCCTCCTCTCTCGTCTTCCTCAAGAATCTCTCACCCTCCTGTACTCGCAACGCATCTCTGTCTCTGTCTCTCTCTGTGGTTGTTTGCCGAGATTCTCTTTGGGCTTCATCCACTACATCCACAGTCTCTTCGTCTCCAGCCAGTCCTCCTTTCTCTCTATTCTTTCTTTCACGTTCTTCTTAACAATCTTCCGCACGAAAAACGAATCTGCACCGTCTTTGCACCGTCTTTTTTGCTAGAGCGATGATAGCGAAGCCACGGAAATGCCGATTCAAGCTTCCCCAACTCCGCCGCATCATCTGCGGGAAACAAAAGGAAAAAAACAGCAACAACGAGAGCGGCAGAAATCTTTGCACCACCTGTGGTCGCTAATATCAAGAATAGAAACAAGAGGGAATTGTTTACACCATCATCAAGGCGGCCAAGAACATGGCCACAACCAAGAAACAACAAGGACAAGCGCGCGCAGACGGAAACGTGCTCTCAAATTCGAGCAAGAAAGAAAACCCCTACATACGAACGAAGGAGCACGAACAGGTTCCCGACCTCGACCTTGACCAACGAACGACGAAAAACAAGCCCGAAAAGAAACAATCCCGAAAAAGAAGGGCCCCGAAAAACCCACAACAACACTAAAGAAAACCACCACCACGAACGAGGTACTTCAAAACCCCACTTTCCCTTTCTTTGTTTTTCTAATTTCCGCCTGTTTTTTTTCCTTCTGCAACAACAAAAAAAATTCCCAACCGTTTTAATTTTTTTTTGGGGAGTTTCTCTTTAATGCCCTGGTTTCCCCCAATTGTTTCTAAATAAAAATAAAAATCTGTTTTTCTACAGAACAAAATTTTCTTTATTGGAAAAATGCAGTCTGGGTTTTTGTTTTCCTTTTTCTTTTGTTTTGGGGGAAGGGGGAAAGGCTAGAGTAGCATTTTTTTTCTCCTCATATTTTTAATATATCGAAAGTTTGACGAAAATTTCCCCCAAAAAAGCTGAAATTTATTCAACTTTACACCAGAAAAACAAAAAACTACCTAATTTTTAGTATAAATAAATAAAATTTGTTGGAGAAAAAAAAAAAACTGAGGGAGATGGGTCGTGGTTGACTGGGGAGTTTTCTTTCACGTTCCTAGAGTGATGGGCAGTAAACCCTAAATCGAAAAAAAAATCTTTGGATTTTGGTTTGGGGCGATAAAATCATTGATTTGTGTAGTGTGAAGAAAAGCAGCCACAATAGATGACCATCTCTCTCTCTCTTTTTCTCTGGGCCTTTGAAGTCACAAGGCTTTTCCCATTTTTTGTTTTGTTAGTGAGACATAAATTTTCCAATGGTTTGTGGGGTTTTTTTTTTTTTTTTTTTTTTTTTTTGGGCTTGAGATTCATTCCCTTTTTGTCCTAGCACTCCCTCAAAACCTTTAAGTATCTAACAAGTATTATGATGTGTTGATTGTATTACTATTAGAAAAGACCCAAGATTGTATATGATCATCAATTTTAAGTTAACAACTCTTTGTTAGTTTTTTTTTTTTTTTTGGTGCAAATCTCTCAGGATTTCTTTGTTGTGGTAGAAAAGTGAAAATTGGTGTGTTCAATGCTGGTGTGTGTGCATTTGGGTTCCTGTATTTTTTAACAAAAAGGAGAAGAACATCTCTCACAAAAAGAAAATCACATATTTATTTTGTGTTGCCTTAAAAAAAAGGGGGGGGGGGAGGGGGGAGGGGGGATCTTTCATCCTTGTTTCATAAGACAAGGAGGAGTTCAAGTCAACAAAAAGTGAAAGAGAATGGAGGTGTATTGTGTACCATAACCATTTGTTCGTTCGGCTTTGCTTTTCCCAAAACTCGTGGCCACAAAATCTCTGAAACTATGGGCCCACATCAAACTTTCAGTTCAGGAGCTTCATTGACCAACCATGGTGAACAACAAAAAAATGGGGGAAATACTAGAAAGTTGGGGAGAGTTTGTGTGTTGATGTTGGAACTCTGAACTCTCAATTTTGAGTAGTCAATCCAAACAACAAGAGTACTTGCACTCACAATCACAATCCATAGTAGGCCACATGAGTGGTGACCAATAGCAGCACCACAAGACACAGCTGAAGTTGACAAATAATTTTGGTTTGTTTGTTTGGCAGGGTTTCATCATCAATAAAATAAATTACCGGTTAAAAACTAAAAGCCATAGGGCAGACGGGTGGTTACAAATAGGTGTAAAGTGTGAACTACGCACCCCAGAAGCTGACAAATGGTACAAATTGACAAATTGGAATGGTAGTGCTTGTTCATTAGTTAACTACTCCAGTAGCCAACTGATGAATGAAGAGGAAGAAATGACTTAGGAAGTGTCCTTCCCTTGTGCACCAAGGAAATCACCAGTGCCGTGTGATTATTTGATTTTTCTAACAACTGTGGTGCCAGGTCTTTGGTGACACATATATTCAAAGAATCTTTGATTGCAAATTTGTTTTTTTTTTTTTTTTGTGGCTATTTGAAAGGGTTTATGGTAACTTGGTATCTACATCTTAAATGTTACCTTTCATAAGCATTCAAGATAAACAAGCTTTTGATTGGTGTATGAGTTCCTTCTTTGATGAAGCTAAAGAAATTGAGGATCTAGTTGTCTAATTGCCAAAGGAGAGACAAACATGAATTTTTTTATAGCTTAGATAAACTATCACCATGGAATTTATCTTATATTTTTTGTCTTTTTTTTTTCATCTTTCATCAATATCTATAATCGAATGATTGCACTCAGTCCATATTTGTCGCACGTGGGTGAAGCTCTCTCAATAGTTGGGGATGTGTTTTTTTTTTGCCTTAGAGTTATTGAGCACAATTGACATTTTACATAACTTAACATTATTTTAAGACCACACAACTATTATTTGAAACTCAAAGTAATCATTCTTAATGTCTTTTGAAATATCTAGTAACTTAAGGATCTCATGCATAATAGTTGAAATAATATTTATAGCTTTTAGATCTTACACTAAAACTTCTAAAAGAAAAAAATTGTAGTTTTCAATTTAGATAGTAAATATATTTTTTCAATTTAAACTTCTAGAGCAAAATATTTCAAATTCTACATAAGCATACCTTATAGCCATGACAATATGTTGGTCACCTAGAAGGAAAAAAATAGAGTTCGCAATGTCTACCCATGACCTTGGCTTTTCCTTTGCAATCTTGTCTAGATTGTCAGGGTCAATTGGCAGAACAAAAATTCGGCAAACATATACAATTGAGTTATATCGCACTATATTAATTTTTATCTTATATTTGTGTATTTTTAATAGAGGATGATAGACAAATTGTCTTGATGCGAGAAAAAATCAATAGATGGGAGTTTTGAGCCTCACAATTAGTTTATTCCCAAGTGGGAAGAGGTCACCATACTCCCCTCTTATTGTCTCATCCATTAATTTGCATTTGACAACATTGAATGGTTTAGGGTTTTTTTGGAAAACAAGGTTTTCAATTATCTTCTCCTTCTTCTCCTCTACCATCTTTTCCTTCTTCACCTTCTTGACAAGTTTTTACATTGTTGTGGAGCTCTCCACATGTGCAACATGTAATTAAGATGGTGGAGCGGTTTTCTCTTGCTTTTCTTTATCCGCATCAACTACTACCTTCATCTCCTCCCGTCTTCCCTTCAAATCTTTCCATGTTGGCTCTCCAAAGTTTTTGATGTTGAAGCCCCTTTTTATGTTCAATGGCTCCATGCTTTCATTTTGTCTTTTGAGATCACACATTGGTCCCAATGTCTTTTCCTTGAATGGGTTGAATATGTGCACAAGCACCTTGGACAGATTTCGCATGTACTCCTAAAGGTTTGTGACTTTGGCCATGCGAAATACATCAATTCCATTGCCAATTATGACATGGAACTCAAAGGATGGTTGTTGGATTCACCAGTTCAATACCCCATGAAATAATTGATAATGCCAACTCTCAAATTCAAAAGTTTTTTTTAGGAACTATTTCATCCAATGTCGTAACCCTCGCCTTGGGCTTGCGACCAAGGCAAAAAGGGCTTACAAGGGTGCACGCCAAAAGGAAGCCAGGGAGTCAAGGCAAAAAGGTCGCAAGGGTGCGGGCCAAAGAAGAAGCCTGGGAGTCACATCATATACTCCCATGAGTGTGAGAAAGTGCGAGGGAGTATGAGGGAATGAACCTTCACACTCCCAAGGCAATTCCCATTTTGGGAGATGGAGTCCCAGTGGAGTCCCAAAATTTTAGAGAACGATTTCAGGGGTCAAAACTCAATGGCTTGTGGCGTTCTTTATATCATTGGAAAGATCTTGGAACTTAGATGTTTAAAATGGGCTTGAATTGTTCATTTAAACGTCTGAAACACAAGTTATGGCCAAAAGAAGGGTCGGGAGTTAAATTGTCAATTTGACTTTCGACCAGAAAAAGTTAAAAATCGACCTGATTTACTTGTTTGCAAGGGGGCGTACGACATACTGTTGAAAAGCTCTCGACAAGAACTACAACTTTGCTTTAGATCATGTTGCAATCCGAGGTTTGCTCACAAAACTATGGGGCTCCAAAGTTATGGGAATCCCATTTGGCATGATTTCGTGACTCCCACTTGGGAGTCCCGGGAGAGAAAAGCCATTTGGATGTAGCCTCCATGGCCAGCCATAGAGTATACTATAAGGGGGAAGGCAGTGACTTCCCCCAAGTCCAGGTTGTGGTGAGTCTAATGTGTCCGTGTTGCTCGTGACTCATCCTAGCACCAAAGGTGCTCCAATTACGCACTAACCACTTTGTGTGGGTTGTGTGCAGGCTCGTGTGAGTGAGTGAAGCTTGTCAACTCTTCCTAGTCCCATCTCGGAGCTCCAACACGCTCCTCTACCCCTCAAAGTGTTGTGAGTTAGAGAGCGTGCCCCAACTCCTCCTTCTTTTCGTTATTTTCTACTTGGATTCACATTTGAGTCCTTTGAGGAGTTGGGAGTGCGTCATCCAAACCCACATATGTACAAAAAACCTTGGATACAAAGTTTGAAGGATCTTCAATTGGATTCCTACAAAACGAATCACATCCATTTAATGATGCTAAAAACTTTTTTAATATTAACCGCAATTGCATCTACTTTCAAGTTATTGGTATCTAGTGGCCACCAAGTTTTTGTTTTGCTCCTTGTTGATTTGAAGGGCACTTAGTGGCCACCATGTGCATTATCTTTTTTTACCTATTATAGTTGGCACATGGTGGCCACCAAATACCGTTTTTTTGAATCATGGATGAGATGGCCACCGAATGCCTTTTTTTTGGTTTTTTGTGGACTAGGAGGTGACCTAGTGGCCATGACTAAGTCCCTTTTTCCCTTGTTGTTGATTGGAGTGGCACTTGGTGGCCATGAGTCGCCCTTTTTTATCTCTTTGGGGATTAGAAATGCACATGTTACGCACCATGTGTCTTTTTCTTTCTTTGTGGACTAGGAGGCAACCTAGTGGCCACCAAGTGCTTTTTTTCCCTCTTTGTGAACTATGAAGGCACCTAGTTGCCATTAAATCCCTGTTCTCTTCATTAGTAGTTTTTTTAAAAAAAATTTGTGGACTATGAAAGCATTTTGTGGTCACTAGGTCTTTTTTCTCCTTGTCATAAATTAGAGGGGCACCTAGTGGCCACTAGGTGTTTTCCTTTTCCTTGTCGTCAACAAGAATGGCACCTAAAGGCCATTTGGTGCCTTTTTTTCTCTTCATTGATGAAAATTGCACCTAAGGGCCACTAGGTGCTTTTATTTTCTCATCATTGATTAGAAACAAACATCTAAATTAATTATTGTATATTGAGAGGATGAAGTTTTGTGAGGTTTTTACATTGTTGGTGAGGTCTTCACACATTGTTTTGACTCAACTAATCCTATAGGAAGCATGAAAATCATTTCATGGCTAATGAACAAAAAGAATGAACATGAATGAATATGAACAAATTCACAAAATTTTATAAAAAATTCGTTAAAATGAACAATTTTGTGATGACATGCAATGATAGATGATTCTCACAAAATTATGTTTGTTTGAAATGATGCAATAGATTTAAATAACAATTGAGCAATGCACAAGTCTGTGATTTTTTCAAATTTTGTGATAAATGTTCAAAAATGAAGAGGAGTGAACATAATTCTACAACATAAAAATATTTAAAATTCTAATTTTGACAAAAACACTAGAAAATAAATTTCAATTTCACTTTGAAACCTTAGTGCTTTCCATTAGGTTAATAATAAATTGAATACAAAATTTGAATTTTTTTTAAAAAATAAAAGTTGGGAACACGTATTTTAAAATTTGATTCGTCAATATGGTGTTTGAAAGTACTTTTTTATTAAAAACTTTAATGAAATAGATTTTTGTGAAGTTATAACATAAAGATCATTGTATATTCAAAGGAAGGGAAATAAATAAATTTTACATTCTCTTTGGTACAATATACTTGACACATATTTGAAACAAATGTTACATTGCAAAAAGTAAGCTTCAAAAGATACTTACATTTAGAAAAGTCTATTTGAAACACACTTTTATAATGCGAAATTAAAAAATTAATTCATAATAATGAAAAAATATGTTTTCTTTTATAATTTTAAGAAAAAGATCGAATGTATAATAATTTTATGATGGGTTTTGGTCCTACTTTTTGTTAGCTTGATAAGTAGACTACCAAAAACATTGAATTGTACACTTTACCACACTTTCACCCAAGTGTGTTTAAAACATGAAATTTTGAAGCAATTTGCAATTAAGAAGTTGAATGAAGGGAACAAACAAGATGGGGACTTAATTCCTTGGATGGCATTGTGACAATTTGAAGATGTTAAGTTTCCAAGCCTTCAAATGCCCATATTGTGCACATTGTTATGCATCTTAATGTAATTTGGGTAAGTAAGTATGAAGTGTCAAATGCAACTTATTTGGATCTTATGCAACATGCAATCTAAATGGGTTTAAGGTAACATTATTGGAAACAAAAACATGGGTTTTTTAAAATTTTATAATTGGCAGATGTTATGTAAGGTAATATTATCATTTTTAACAAAACAACAATTTTCAACTTTTCCATTTTAGTTAACCATGGACTTTCTAAACTATTGACAATCTTATAGAGACTTGATAAATTAAAATATTAGACTTGCTTGTAAGCTTTTATTTTAGCGTTACAATAGCCTCACAATCATATTAGGGGGAAAGATCAACATTTCACACATGTTTATTATGTGATAAAAGTCCATATTTGTTTTTATGGATTGTGACAAAAGATGTTGCATCACTTTAAAAGTTCACCTTGTAATGAAATGATGACAATTTATTTTCAAATTTTTAAAATTGATTATACAAGTGTTATAAATGAATTAAATGAATATTTTCTAAAATTTTCAATCATCTCCCAACACATATTATACCAAACTTAGAGGTAACCCCCCTTCAAAAACTACCCTTGTGACTCCCAAAAATGGATTGTTTAATGTGCAACTACCCAATGAAAAAAGTTGTAGCAAAATATCAAACTTCAAAATGAATGACTAATGAAAATAAGATGCAACATCATACAAATATCAAACCAAAAAAAAATACTAACATTAACAAAACTTTAGTTGGAACACCATCACAAATATTTAAAATTATACGCAATTTCATAAATAATGGA
>Ga0116227_10001537_pt1 | contig 51681 bp, 33 predicted proteins | sample S1TSphgellanicum_FD_89693 | JGI IMG/M metagenome (GOLD analysis project Ga0116227, IMG submission 89693) | Host-associated microbial communities from peat moss isolated from Minnesota, USA - S1T2_Fb - Sphagnum magellanicum MG | ecosystem: Host-associated > Plants > Peat moss > Unclassified...
ACAACAAAACAAATTTTAAACACTTAAATTTGTCTTCAGTTGATTTAAATTTTTTGTTTTTTTTTTTTTGCAAAAATTTTTTTTTTTTTTCAAAAATTTTATTTGGTTTTTAAAAAAAAAAAATATTAATTTTTTTTTTTTTTTTTTTTTTTTTTCTCCCTCCCCCCCCCCCCCCCCCCCCCCCCCCCCCCCCCCTTGTTTTAGGGGTAGACTAGCCAATTGAGTAAAATGAAAATTATTCAAACATTTTTTTTCTAGATGATTAAAATCACATGTGCGTCAAATTTTGGATGAAGTCTAAATACACACACAATGGTGTGAAAATTGGCTCAATTCTTTTAAATTTGCACATGATATTGTGAAGAAGAATGTTCACACATACTTTGAAAAAGAAAATGATGACCTCTAGTTGGCCGACCAAAGGGATTAACCTCACGTTGCTTACCAATTGGTTAGCCCGTCAAAGTGATTATCTCACATGTAAACATTTAAATGCTCCCTCAAAAAATACTATCCAATATATATATATATCCCAATATATATTGGAGAGGATCAAACATTTAACATTAAATCTCAATATAATAAATTATAATGTTATTGTCCCAAGTATGGTGCCCCCAGCATTTTAAGGAAAGGGTGGGGAAAAGTTTCAAAATGACTACATGGATTACAAGCTTTATAAATAAACATCTAAATGTTTGTTTATTATATTATAATTATTAATACATTTAAAAATATAAATACATTAAATTTTTTTAATACATGGATAATATATTATCACATTTCCATGCAAGTGCATGGGTTGAATGATAGCACCTATTCCCATGCAATTTTGCCAATGAAAGAACAAGAAGAAGAAATGCTTAACATTGGACTAGGCCTCTTTTGATGATTTGGGTGGCAAATGGGTGTTATGAAAGCTTGAGGGAAATGATTAGTTTAGCTTTTGTGTCACATGTGCTAATCAATGGATAGCCAGCCAAAACCCTATATAAGTTATAGCATGCTATCAAGAGCACAAAGAGGCAGTCCCATTGGGAAGAGAGCAAGATACCAGACCTGGCCAAAAAGGAAAGAGCAAATACCTAGTAGGCTAAACAAGCTATTATTCCATATAAAAATGATTCATGCCTGCACTGCACTGCAATGCACTCTCTTTCCCCCAAACCCACCAAATTCAAAGTCTAGTCTGACAGTCTCTGTAGTCTTCTTTGCTGGGGAGTTGGGGACTGTGTACTACTAGCCTAACAAATGAAAACAAAGGGGTGTGTCACACTGTGGCCTTTGCCATTTACATTAAAACGTATTTCAAGGCAAAAGAAGAATTATCGAAACTCAAATATTTCATCATGCCAAAATATAATCTTCCAAAAATCCTCTAAAAGAAACCAAAATCGTTCAAGAGAGATTATAACTCTATAACTAATCTCAAGTTTCAACACAAGCCAAAATATCATCTTTCAAAAATCTTCATATGAAAATAGACCTATTATTATCTAGGGGGGGGGGTCAAAATCCCTTAAGCTACTATACTCTATAATGAATCTAAACACAATATCCTTGCCTTATAGTAGCAAGGCCAACAAAGGGGTATGTCACACTTTGGCCTTGCCGTTTACATTAAAAAGGTATGTTAATGCAAAAGAAGAATTATGGAAACTCAAATATTTCACCATACACAAAATATACCTAATCTTCAAAAAAAATCCTCTAAAAGAAACCAAAATCCTTCAAGATATATCATAACTCTATACTTAATCTCAAGTTTCAACACAAGCCAAAATATCATCTTTCAAAAATCCTCATATAAAAATAGACCTATTAATATTACCCAGGGGGCCAAAACCCCTTAAGCTACTATATTCTATAATGAATCTAAGCACAATATCCTTTGTCTTCTTGGTAGGCAAGGCCAAAAATACAGACATAACCAAAGGACATTAAGCAAGTTTATCCCACAAAATGATTAGACTAAGATTACATCATGGTAATCATAATTATTCCCATGCTGCTTCTGTAGGAGGAGAATAAATTAATGATAGTCTTTGGCAAATTTGATCTTCCAACATAAAGTGATAATAAATTAAACAGCTCCCTAATCAATTCTAGTCAGTATAGTACTATAGTAAATATTGGAGGCTATGGGGGGGGATTAATGCTTTTAAAGAAGGAGGGTGAAGGAAAAATTAGGAGTGTTTTTTATGTTTTTTGGCTTAGGGATGATCATTTAGGTTAGTGAAGTATTGAAGCGCTCTCTCTCTCTCTCATGTCCAAGTAGGCTACCCACCAACTTTACCTTGAATTCCTTGTACGTGCCATTCCCTTCATTGGGGATTGGAGGCAAGATGGTAATGGTAAAAAACCTTAGTACATTAAGTGAGCAAAACAATGACATATGTTTTCAACACTAGGGAAAACATTAGTGTTTCACTCCTACTACTATCATTGATTTTTTATTCTTTTAATGATCAATCTTTAATGCACATAAATTCTATGTGGCGACTAATGTGGGTTGGGTTGGGTTACTAACCGAGTGGGCATGGTCATGATGAAGGCAGCAGTTGGTTGTTCTGTTGTGTATTTGCATCATGGCTTTACCCATCATGCTTCAAGGAAAGCATGTGGTGTGAGAAGGTACATAGCCACTATAGATTTGATTCCTAACCTTGTCGTCACTAGTTTGTCGCAAGGATCTGTCTATCTAGCTGGGGCTTCAGTGAGATCCTCTTTCTGACCGGCAACGGCAGCAGGAGCTGAAGAAGAAGAAGAAGGGGAAACAATCCCGTCTTTTGTGTTGTGGAGAAGACGGAGCAATCGCACCTCATTCTCAGAAGAAATCTTCACTTGTGGTGCTCCTGCTGCTGCTGCTGCTGGTCTTCCTCGAGACAACTGGCTACTGGTGGATTTTGCTCCTCCTCCCTTGCTGGAATCCAGTTGAGGCGGCGTCATCCCCTTATTCCTGGATTTCTTGGGAGCTATGTAAACAATGTGAGCAATTCAGGATGGCGAATTTGCCTCTCTCATCCTCATGATGCAGAGATACTAGGAGGAGAAGAAAATGCAGAAGCTCCAGGAGGGTTTAAAAGTGGCCATGGTAGAGGAGAGAAAATGAGCAGTAGCAAAAACCGACAATGGAGAAAGGACAACAAAGTGAAGTGTGGCAATGAGTGACCATGGGAAAACTACGATGACCATCGCAACTAGACCCACTAGCTAACTCCTCCATTAACAAGTATGCACTTTGTCGTTGCGTTCTAGCATTGCCGGGGCCTGCTGTTGTTGGCAAGCTCCTGCAACGGCACGAAAATTTTAACAATTTAAACTTTTACTTGGGGTTGGCTTCAAGCTCAATCTAGCTCCATTTTGGGGATGTTTGAGTCTCATTTTACATGCCTTTGTTTGTTTCACAAGATCCCTTGAACCATCCAAGATGAGGTCAAGCAAGCTTTTTGCTTACCTTTTGATCGAATTGTTCAAGGCCCAATGGACGAATTAGTATGGTTCCTTTTCTTCTTGTTGCCCCGTTAGTGTTTGGGCTATATTCGAGAAGGTCGTTCATGTCAACGAAAGGTTTCTGCTCACCTCAGGAGGTTTATGGCAAGTAATTGGTCTTTTATTCAAGAAAAATCTTCATGTGCCTTTTGTGCGCCCATTCTCATCACTCATGGGAATATTTTTCGACCACTTGTTTTTGCCTTGAATCATCTTCAAGTGCAAGGCAAGGTGACCCGCTAGGGGATATTTTATCTCTTTTGGCTCATTATCAAGCTTTTTTAAAGACCATCACGTGGGCCCCCAAGCTGTATTTTTCTATCCTTAACGAACAATATCCACATTGTGGGGCCTATGAGTGAGCTTTCCTGCACCTTCGATCACCTTTTGACCCAATTAGCCCAAGTTGGGCTTAGGGTCAAAGTGTCAAAGTACAAGTTTTGGAGTCCTTCAAGGATTTCTCTAGGCATAAAGATTCCTCACGGCTGCATTTTGGTCATAAATGGCCTTCATATTTTGGGTGTGACCGTGGAATCTCAGGATTTTGCCATGCATTTTTTAAATGAGGCCTTATGTCAGGATGTAGCACATATTGATAATCTTCTTTTCATGGGAGACACCTAGGTTGTTTTGGGCATTTTGTCTTCATGTGTAATTCATCAACCTTCTTATTTCACATGGATAGTATTATTATTATTTTTCCTTCTCATCTTTTTTAATAGGTTTCGACATGAAAATTATATAGGTATGTGGGGACATTATTGGTCCAAGATGGTGGGAGTCTTTTCGAAGCCCTTTAGCAAGACGTTAGGTTCAACTACCAATATCTTTTGATGGTATAGGCTTTCTTTCTATGGAGGATTGTGCCCCATTTGCTTATCTAAGGAGTTGGACTTTAGTGACTCCATATTTATGCTTTAGGTTTTGTATTTTTGATAGGCACATTTTGGAAGAATATGTTTTTTAAGTTGAAGGGGGCTCACATCTACTTTAGTCATGCTTACGTGTAGCACAAGATGGCCTACCTCTTGTAACTAAGGAAATGCACACTTTTTTTGAAAGTCTAATTATTACTGGCACCCTACGGTCTATAGGTTTTTTTTATGGACATCCACCATGACACATCCCTCAAGTTTATATTGGAGGACAACTCCATTTCCTCAACATCCAAAGCTCGCATTTATTCTTGTTTGGGCAAGGGAGCAAGGCTATGGTTGATTGTTAGGTCATCTATTTGTTCATTTCACATCGCACATTCTACTTTCACCTTAGTGTTGCATTTTTGCCTCAGTTTGATTCAACTTTCGGCATTTAGTCTTTTCACATGTGAGTGTGGACACAGGTTGGACGCATTTGGCACATATTTAATTTGTTGCCTATTTGGAGGTTAGCAAATAGCCCCACATGATGCCATCTGAGATGTCATGTATGCCTTCATTCGAAAGAATGACATGATGTATGGAAATAGCAGTGGTATGAACTTACGTCAAAAGTTTCATTATGAACTGATTTCTACATGATTCGAAAGGACCAGGTTTTCATTGTTGATGTGGTGGTTACTAACCCAACGCGAGAAACGATGGTTTCGATTATCATTAGTCAACTAGTAGGTGCAATTGCGGAACATAACGCCATTGTTAATATTCGCAAATATAGAGGGCTTCAAGAAGGGCACCATTTTATTTTGTTTGTCATGGAGGTGCATAGCGCACTTGGGCATGATATGAATTGTTTCATCAGGGAGTGTGTTTGTCTTTTCCATGATAGACAATCGGGAGGTAATTTATCCTTGTTTTTTTGCATTCAATTTTTCAGACAACGTGTTAGTATTGTTCTCTAACATCTTTTAATTTCTACTATAGAGAGGAAAATTGCGTTAGCAAGTGATGCTTGTTCTAGACCTCCCACTATTATTAGATTTCACAATTTGCATGCTAGTGACATAAAAGGCGTTGTGGGTGAGATAACTTCCTACCACAAGAAAAACTAACTCTCTCCCTTTTTTGGGCCGTTTGGGCTATGCATCTTTTGGCCTTTCTTTGGCCTCCCCCTTCTTGTCTCCCTTGGGATGGTTCTAACTTACTAATCTAGTGAATAGGGGAAAAATTATTAAATTCATTTGAAAAATAGGTTAGTTAATTTAATGAAGAAAGATGATATTCATGGAACTAACTTGACGTTCAATTTTTATCACTATACAATAAATGAGAAAAAGATTATTGAAACTAGGTTTAATGTTTTAAGTAATCAAGCTTTGTTTTAGCCATATCGTGTTTATCTTCACCATTCTGAAATTATATCATGCCTACTTTAGATACGTTATGGGTACTTAATTGATTGTACATAATGTCAATATAATGGTCCTACTCCATGTGAAGCATATAGTGTAGTGGGAGTACGTTTGCTCATGGTCATTAATGATTATCCTTGTGATTAAACCCTAAACCTTGCCCTCGTCAATGTTTTTTTGGGGTCAACTTCGTGATGTAGTCAAAACAACTATGATTCACAAGAAGATATAACCAAATTTGGCTACAAGCTAAACGTGAAAATAAAATGTTTTTAAAAATCCTTTTATGTTTTTGGCTACATACTTGAATCATGTTTATAAATTTGGCAAATTTTCTTAAATTTTGGTTGAATTTATATTATTGAAAATCTTTTTAAAATTTTTGATTTTAACACTTTCAATCTATAATGTAGCATTTTGCTATACATGGTTAGCCCAAAAAAGGGGGGCCATACATCTTGTTAAAGTTTGTATAGTCTCTATTTGCTTTTCCATAAATTGTAGTAGATCTTATTTTCTTTTGAAGAAAAACTTTGCATGATCATGTTACATTGGATCTCCAAGTTAAACATTGTACGCTTATACGAATGTTGGTTGGATATGTGGAAAAATCAAGATTTGAATCCAAACAATAAATAGATATGGATGTAACCATATCCTAAAATTGTGGTTTTACAATATCTACCCTTATGTACATTTAGTAGACCTTTTATCAACCAATAATCATTTTTTATGACTATCCAAATGATATTATTATTAGTTTTTTTTCATGTTTATTACTTAATGTTATTAGGTTTTCAAATATGGATATTAGGGCATTCATATTTGACATGGGAAGTTAAAGGGTATGAATGTGCATATTTAAGGTTTAATGGGATGGGATATGAAATATGAATATCCTTGTTAGGGTTTAGTTGTTTAGTTTGTAGTTGTTTCTTTTACAAGCAATAAGGAAGTTAAAGTTGCCTTTTTTAGTATGTCACAAGTACCAACATTTTCATGATGAATGTGAAGCTCTTTTGTAACTTCCCCAAAAGAAATTTAGTAAGATATCTTACCATTCAATTATTAGGTTGTAGAAATGAATCTTGTTTTGAAGTTTTACATTTTGCATTTGATTCTAATAACACATTCTGGTCTTCAAGTTTCGATCATTGCTTTTTGGTCTTGAATTTTCAAATTTTGAACATCACATTTTGGTCTTGAGGTTTCAATTTCTTAACATCACATTTTAGTTGTGAGGTTTTCAATTTCAAGCATTGCACTTTAATATTTAAGTTTCAAGCATCACACTTTGGTCTTCGCATGGATTTTGGTCTTAAGAACACACACTATAGTCTTGAGGTTTTGAGTTTTCAACATGCACTTTCATCTTAAGGTTTCAAACAAACATGTTAGATTTAAGGTTTTGAAAATGCATTTTAGTTTGGAGGTTTTGAATTTTTAGTATGCACTTCGGTTTTGAGGTCTTGAACTTTGCAATCTAATTGTCACATGTTGAACTTTATGTTCATTACATATGTTTACGTTCACAAAGTGAAAGTTATTATTTCCTTTTGCTTTCAAGTTTTTATTTTGGTACATTATCTCTTGGTGATTTTTTTTTGAAGTTTTTTTATTTTCATTGTTGTGTTGTTTTGGTTCATATTGTAAATTTGCAACTTTTCCATGCACTCAAATGACTACAAACAAGTAAGTTGCACTAAAGATGTAATGGGTATTCACAACTCACATTATAAAATTGTTTTCGTTTGTGTTACAATTATGTGTTTTGTTTCACATTACGTGTTAAATCCATGTTTAATGTGATGGCTAAAAGGCAAAAACATGGTTAGGTGGTTCATTTTTGGTTTTTTGAGAATTCATTTGTGACATTAACTAAAATTCATGCATTTTGATAATTAAGAACCTTTACATCAAATGTACAAATGCTTATACTTCCATTCAAAAATATGCATAATCCCAATTATGTACATGGTTAGACCTATAAGTTGGTCAAAAAATTCATGTGAAAACATGAAGTTTTGAATGAAAAATGGATTATTAAAATTTTAATAATGCAATAATATTAAACAATTTATTTATTTATATATTTTTTCTATAAGTAAAGTTTCAATGCATCTTACTTTTAAATGGCTTGAATTGATGTTGTCTTATTTTTCATTAAAAACATTGACCATATTATGGCATTTTTTTGAATTCACATGTCATTTTAAATTTTATTATTAGGAAAGTCTCATTATTTCAAAAGTTCATTATGAATCCATTTTTCTTTTAGAATTCATGCATAATTATTAATATGATTTGCAATAAAATTTGTTTCAATATGGATAGTTTAAAAATTGACAATGTTAATGTGAAATATGATTGTACATTTTAAATTAATTTATAATCCAAAAAATTACAATTGGGACAATCCACATTGTCCCCCTAAGTATATTTTCACCGTAAAGAAGAGGATTAAGAAAGGATTTCATCTTTGAATATATTGGCAAGGTTGAAGATTATGTTGAATTACAACAAATTTTAGTGTGCATGATAGTTTGTTAGATGTTGAAAGCTTGCATATGCAAGTTGATGCAAACAATTTTGTTGAGGTTGAAGTTATGTAGTTTACAACTATACAAGTTCAAGTTACAACTTGGAAGCCACTTAATTAGGACTTTATTTACTATGTTTATTTTGTTGTCAATGACAACTTACTTGTGGATCTTGTAAACCCCTAAATGTTGCGATGTATTATTTGTAGAACATATCATGAAAGTGGTAATATTTTGTGTTAATGATCTTTTTTAAGGAAAGGTCATATATCCAATGCAACAAGACTAATACGATCCTTCCTATAAGGACCCATATTGATTGTGCACATCCTATATTGCTTATTCAAAGAAAGTGGTCCTTCTTGAAAAAATTGTTGAAGCAAATCATAGTTGGCAACCAAAGTTGGCTCAAACCCTTTTCTGCCTTGGTTGCAAAACCTTAAACCAAACTAAGGTTTGAGCCAAGTGGGTGTGCAATCACAACATTTTTTGGTGCCACAAATTTAAGTATAAAAAATGTGATGAGGTGCAACAACAATTTTTGAAAGAATTAATGTAGTATGTTTGTATGGGTTGCAAGGCCTTTTCCACTAGTGAGAATATTTGGTTATGGAGGTTAGTGTTGTGCCAATGCCTTCATATTATTTCTCCTTTTTGCTTTGCTTTGGTCCCAAAATAAATGTTTCTTACAATGATCACAAAAATTATGAACTTACATATGTTGTTTGTTCTCACATCTATGACCAATCATGTTTAAATGTTTTGATCTTTGGATGTGCAAAGGTGGTGTGGACACATTTGCTTTAACAATTAATTATTTGAATGTTTTTTGAACCTCTATACATGTTACTATTAATTTCTTTGAAGTGCATGAAACCATGGGGCTTTCCATGACTAAGCAACAAAAATCTTTATTTGAAAAGTATGATTTGATGCATAATGTGATTGCTTTTGTGAAAGATGAAGGGAATAACCTAAAATATACAACAACACTATAATCCATTATTGATTGTCATCCTTTAAAACTTTAGAGGTTTATGAAGGTACTTGTTTTGGTCACCTTATGTTTAAAGTATGTTAGTATGCTACAAATGACGAGAAGATGATTATAAGTATGAGACATGTTAGTGTGAACATTATCTAAGGTAGTTTACTTAAAATAATCATATGGACAAAAAAATCAAGAAAGGGGAGGCAAGAATGGGAAAATGTATGTGTTCATAGTGTGATCCCAAAATTTCTCAAAATTTGAAAACCTTTTTGAATAAAATGATCATGTTTGAAAGGCATTGGAGTTCAAACATGTCGTTTAAACATAGGATAATGATTTTGTAGTTAATTGTTCCTAAGGCTATGGTATGGATAATTGCAAAAACATTCATAAATGTGTTGAACCTTGTTGTCACAACACATGAAATGAACCAATGATTGTGGAAACTAAAATGGGACATGTTATTCATAGGACTAATGTTCAAGTGACCCCTTTGATGCCAAGGTTCTCCACTTTCAAGAAAACATGTTAGTTGAAATTGTTAAGGTGATTAAATGTTTTCTCCATTTCTTGACAACTTATCATCTAGATTAGGTTCACAACACATTTACCGTATTGCAAGATCCTTGTTTCAAATCTTTGTATGTTGTGGAAAATAATGTGGGATGTGGGGATGTTGCATGTTTTACTTTTGAATACAATGTAAAATAATATTCTTTCTTCTAATGAATGTTTTTATGTATTAAACCATATTGTTCAAGCACCTACAACATTAGTTGATGGATCAATTTCATCTAATGATTTTACTAAAAATAATAATAACATCTTTGGTGTTGGCACAACTATTGAAGAGTCTTTATGTGCACTTTTTGTTGCGGAATTATATTTGTTCATGAAGTTATTTATAGTTCTAATTGTATGTGTCAACCCCTTGTTTTGGTGGCACAATCATGATATTCAATTCCCAAAACATTGGCTTCTTTGTCAAACAAATCTAAGCAATTCTAGGGTCACATATATTATTAAATTTGAACATGTGTTGTTCAATCTTGCTAATGTGTTGATAGATCTTTGATGTAGCCATTTACAAGCAAAAAACTTAGATCACATCATCACTATGGTTAAGAATCGGCATAATTGTCTTTGTTTGAATTGTACACACAAGCAAATTTAATAAAATTTAAATGAAAGTTGAAAATTCATTGGCTAAAGAATTATGATTTGATTGAAGAACTAAATTGTTTTGAACAATTGCAATTAAACAATGATTAAGTTTAACAAGGTGAAATCATGGATTTTTATTTATGTTATTTAAAATTGCAAGAATCTCAATGTTTAATAATATAATTTGCAATCCAAAGTTTAACTCAATAGGGTAGCTAGAATTTCAAATCTAAATAATAAAATTTGCATTGGAAAAAATTAAGTTGTGTTATTTTGAATGTAGGGTTTAATTGTGGAACTTGTCAACAACATTGATGATGAGTTTTGGTTGTGTTGTGGTATTTTTGTGGGGTGTATTTAGGGAAAGTAACTAACACTACATTAAGCAAAATTCTTTAAAAAATCGGGCTCAAATATCCCACAAGTTATTGGTTTTACAAAAAAAAAAATGCTCTTGTAGGTTAATGTGTGATTACATAAATTAATTCTAATCATGTAAAATTTATGTTTAACCTTTGTACATATCATGTCATTAGTTTGATATTGAAAATCAACAAATACATACCCATTGAAAAAAATAAAAATGAAGATGAATCTATATATACATAGATTGACAAAATGATTTTAAAAAGAAAATTGATGCTTGTATTTTTGTTAGAAAATTTCCCAATTTTTTAAAAATGACATATTGATATATTGGGGCAAGCTTCTAAACTTCATATCTACACAACATTGTTTTGAACTTATCAACTTCTTTTCTTGGGGTCAAAAATATAAAGGAGTTTTTTTCCCAATTTTGTGATGTAGCTAAAATGGTGATCATTCACAAGAAAATTTAGGTAAATTTGGCTATAAAACACACAAAAGTAAAAAAATTTAATCATTTAAAAATATTTTTGGATACCCATTAAAAAAATATAAAATTTGATCATTAATTTAAAAAATTCAAGCTTGGTGATTAAAAAATGAAAAATTCCTTAATTTTTCCATTTTTGAAAACAACTTTACCATTTGGTGAAAATTCTCCAAAGGAAAAGAAATGTTGTGGAAGAGGTTTCAATTGTTACTTGGGCATTAACTAGTTAAACTTGAGAAATAAAAGACAAGAAAGATTCACCATCATGCATGGAGTGTGCAACACCATAAAACACTCTTGGAAAGAATTTAGTGTTAGAGGAGTGCAATTTCTATCAATGAAAACTCCCTCTTCTCCATGTGGAACATTTTACAATGTTATAATTATTAATATGTGTGATTGTTTCCAAGATAAAAACAAGTGTAAGTTGCCTATGCACCTAAAAAGAGTAGGTGGAAAATGCTTCTACATTTATACGGGTAACCCTTTTGTGATCCATGTATCCATCATCACCTTGTGGTCTACAAATGTATAATTAATTATTTGCTTCATGCTTTATGTCAAACTAATGTTCATGGACAAGATTATTCTTGAAATGTGGGATTTGACTTGTGTACTAATCACAAATTTAACATGCAACAAATTAATAATGAAAATCGTGCGAAGTTCATTCATTCATAGGCTTGTACATTTCACACATGAATATTAAGTATTGAAAACACGTTTGACACACAAATACATGTGCTAACAAATGAAATATGAACCTATGAATGAACAATTAACACATGAATTTCACATCTTCTCGTAAATTCGTGTGTCAAATGTTTTCAATGCATGATATCAGTGTGTGAAATGTACAAATTATGAATTGACAAATTTTGCACAATTTTCATTATTAAGTTGTGAGATGTTAAGTTTGGGATTAATATGCCTTGCTTAGGTTCCTTATTTCAAAAATGTCCACACCCTAAGACTTTCCTCTTTCCACCTCCACATTGACATGATAATTTTCAATATGCACCAAATATGTATAAGGAATGGTTTGATTTTGAAGACCTTCTTTCATTTGAAGGTTGTAATGTCATAGCTTCAAAGGCTATAGCTTGAAAGCGAAGGCACAAAAATTAAGGGAAGTCCATGAAAATAAACCTTCCCAAACATAAAACATGAAAGGATTTTTATTCAAATGACAAAAGATTTGCATTGAATCAATGAAAGGGTCTTTCAACTAATGAACAAATCTTCCATGCAAGGAGGTGCTTTCAACAAACAAAAAAAAAAAACCTTAGATAGTTTTACATGCTTGGAGAATTGGTATGGTCTACACTAATTCTAAATATTCATAAATTGTGTGACCTATTTGGTGTGTGCAATCCACCAATATGCATATATAATAATATAGTTTTGTAAAGATTTTTCATAACAATTCCTTTCCATTCCATTTTCTCACCTTATTGGGTTCATTGTCATCTCATAACTCTCTTTGCTCCACATTTGCCACATTAACCAAAGAAAGAGCTTTGAAAACAACTATAACAATTACAAGAGAAACTATGAGTTATCATAAGATGACATTTGTCACTTTTTAAAGTGGAACATATTTATACTTAATAGTTAGGTAAAAGTTAGTTAGATTATTAATTTATTAACATTTAATAATTATAAAATTTTTACCTAACGCAACTATGCAATCAATTGCTTTCCATTAGGCTGTTGTGATCCCAATTTATTGTATATACCTATGATAAGGTTTTTTTTTCAAATTCTTCAAGTAGGCCCATTGGTGTAAATCCATTAAGTAGCATTAAATGGTGATTGTCCTAGGTGGGCCACAACATTTTTACAAAAGTTCTATTACAAGTGGCGACTTAAAAGGTGCCTAGGTTTAAATTTGGTTAATTCAATTAATTTATTTCAAAAAATGAGCCCAAAAAACTCTAAACATCACCAACTTTTTTTTATTCATTTCCCAAAAAAAGGAAAAAACACACATTGCGAAAATTCTAAACCCAAAAAAAAAACGGGTTGTGATCACGGTTGCCCAATGGAAGAAACCCTAATTTTTTAAACCTTCATTTTGAACCTTTCACTTGTGAGTTCCATGCACACATATTCCTGTAGACCACTCCCCTAATTTGAAACCCTATAAAAAGATGAGAAGAATGAAGTACCTAACCCCATAAATGGATGAAGTGGCACCATTCCTCATTATCTAGTAGTAAGTTGCAACTGAGGAGGTTTCTTCTGAACTCCTTAGCCTAATGTATGTGAGAAAGAGCAAAGGAGAACTGAAGTTGAGAATTTAGTTCATAACACGTATCCTGTTCACTCCTCTCTGCTTCATGCCCTAATTATTATGGGGGACAAAACTCCCTCCTCCTAGGAGTGTCAACAAAGCCAGAAGAGAATTTCAACACTGAAACCCACCTGAAATTAAATGCTTCAAGTCAAATGCTTGCACATTAGACTCATTGGGAGCTCCAGAGCCAGGAAATAAATTCCTCAGAGTTTTAGTTTTTGGGTTTTGATTAGAGAGGCTCTGCCAGTTTTGAGGCGTGTGTGCTTTGGGGTTGTGAGTAAGTAGTGGTGGTGACTTGTGAGATGGTTAAAAGGGACTTCAAAAATAACCTAATAATAATAATGGTGCATTTCACACTTGAGATGTTAAGTCAGTGTTCAATGAAAACCTAGGTGGCATCATCATCCTAGATGGCACCCAATTGTTAAATGGGTGAAGGTAAGTTAAGTTTTAAGTCATAAATGACTAGCATGGTGTTAAGTGGATTCAACACTAGAGTCCCTTATATCAAGTCTGAATGCACCATAATATATATATATATACTTTAGTTTGGAAGGTTGCCTCCTTGGGCTGTGGGCAGTGTGCACTTGCTGTCAAAAGAAAATAATGGCTGATCAAACAAATAATTGAATTTTTTTTTCCCTTAAATTTGGGGTTTGCTCTTCTGGATAGGACTCCTTGGGTCCTCTCTCTCTCTCTTTGTTCCTTCTTTTCCCCCTTTTGCTGGGTGTTTTTGTTTAATGAAGTTTTCCAGGGTTTAGTCAATTAACTATTAACACTTCAATGCCCAATTCACTTCAATAGTTGGCCGCCTTTCTGACCCCCTGTAAGTTTTCTTGGGCTAAGCTCGGTAAGATTTGGCTTTGTACAAAACATATAATGATTGTTGAAGGGCAGATAAAAGGGGGTTAAAAGGGGGGGGGGGGTACATGTAGGGTAATACCCTTGGAGTGGGGCATTGCCAGAAGGAGGGCCCATAGTGCCAACGTGTGGGCCTGCCTTTTGGTGCTGCCCCATTCTGAGGGTGTTATTGTTCATAAAGCTGAACCATGAAATTGAGCTTAACAGCCGGCCAATATGTGCTGTCCTCCTAGGGTGGGCTCTTCCCACTCGGATGCATGGTTTTTGTAATACCCTCCATACAAGTGAAAGAGCTTGCCTATCATACAAAACAAAAGAGCTTGCCTTGAAGAGTGATAACCTGTCCTTCAAATACACTAGTGGATTTCTGTGAAGGATTTACATCGTTTTTACGGCATGCATGGCAACAAGTTCTTGGACACAACCTGCCCTGCTTGGCATGAAGAACTGATATAGTTTGTGTCTGCAACTTATGGATTTGTAAGGTACCTTAGAGGCTAAGTGGAAGATTAATTTTTTGTAAGGTACTTTGCAAAGACATAAGAAAAATTAGGTCAAGTTTTTAAAAATTATACTTAGCTAGATACCTTAGCATCAGAGCAGTTGGTGTCCATTAGCGGTGAAGGGAAAAGTGTGTCCCTCCCAGTGAGCCAGGGCCGTAGATTTGACTTCAAAATAGGCTATGTACCTTGGAAATTTGGAATGGGTGAGGCTAGGTAGGTACACAACCTTTGCCTAGTTACCCACCAGAATGGACCAGCAGCTCCTCCTGGAATGGATGAGGCCAAGTACTACAACCTTTGTCTTACCCACCAGAATAAACTGGGCCATCCATCACCTAGTCTAGTACATCATCCAGCTGGCATGGATGATTTTGGAATGTGCAATCTCAACCATCACATCCAAGCCATTGATCGGAAAATAGTAGGGTAGGTAGACCCAGGAAGAACCCTGTGAATTGTGCCTTGTAAGGCCCACAAGAAAACCATTTTGGTGGAGGAAAACGTGTGTCCTTCCTTTTTTGTGAGCTTGGATGGAGGTGAGCTTAGGAAGCTTTGACCTTTTTAATGCATACAGAGCTTAGTACATATCTAATCACTGTGGTTAGTTGTGGCCTATGGGCCAGGAAATGCAATGAAAAAGTGTAGCCTAAAGCAAACCTCATTCATCCTTCATCGTGCAGTGGCAGGTTTAGGGTTTTAGACCAGTTCTGATTTTGATTTTTATTCGGCACATAATTGGAACCAACAATTAACTATATGTTAGAACTTGATTATAGTCTTTTTCATTTAAAAGAAAAGAAAAAAAACCTTGGTTCCAGTTACACACATAAATCAAACTGCAAACCCAATTTTGGGTCCAGGATTTACATTACTCACATGCTATGTCATCTTGTCTATACCTGCTATGCCGTCTTGTCAGTACCTGCTATGTCTTCTTGTCAATACAGAGTAAAGGAGAGAGTGAGAGAAAGACAAGAAATGGTGCAGCCATGGTCTTCAACTTAGCAGTGATTGACAGCATTTCCTATGAATTGCATATTGTTCAACAGACATGAAAAACTGTACAAGTGATGCTGTGCAGATCTCCTCCTGAAGATTGTTGGTATCTATTTCAGCCACAACAGAATGAGCTTCTGGCAAGAATTGCCTCACCAGACACCATGCTTTAAAAGCTCATTGAAGATGGACTACAGACAAATACAGCATCGGCCATTCATCTACAAACCTGGCTCTCCAACATACTCTGATACTGGACAATAACTTATTCTACCAAAAGGGTTGTGCATCCACTGCTTGCAACCCTGGGCTTTTCAGGTCTGTGTATCACACTGTTTTTCTGCATTGGCTGTTACTACATTGTAACATTGTTATTGCTTTGAATTTCCTGTTTCTTCCTCCAATTCTAATACCTTCCCATTCACCTACATGACACCTAGCAGATTGTGTTTTAGTCAAACCCCACATAATGTGAGTACTCTGAGTATTGTCCAGATTGCAGGCCAATTGGTGCACGCAACAGTGAATCTGGAATGGCAAAGCCATCAACAAGTGAACCTGCCACTCCTCGCACTTCAAAGCTCAGCCACTCCACAAGTCGGTGGATAGCCTGCAATTCAGACAAAACCTTGCAAAGCTTCAGGTGGGCACTGGCAGTTTCCAGAGATTCAAAGAGGTGAACTTCCAACTGCTCTCATTTTCGAAATCTCCTATTTTTTATCCTCTTGACTGAAATGCAGAAATGTCTGGGGAATGAAATTGGCTACCTACATAAAGAGACCATAGCAAGAACCTTGAAATTCATTTAGTGGGAGAACTCAAAGACGTCCACAAGTAGAGCTGCCTTTGAAGCTTTCCTACCTTGGCTTTGTTTGGTGCAACATAGTCTTGGTTGCGGTAAGTGCCAATGTCCTTCCAGATGCGGTCTAGTGCATATAGGTCTCGCACCAAGTTCAACACTTTCTTTGTGTCTTTGTCCTCACACCTGATGGCTCCATTCCAAAACACAACAAAGAATCAGAACAGGGCATCATACATGTACTGAATGCACTACCAAAATCTCGTCAATGTCAACTGGGTAGATCTAACAGTTTACACTAAAGTGAAGATTCTGCTTTATGACATAGACTATGGATGTCTTCATCTGAAAATCATGCTATTTAAGGACCTAACCAACTGCCTTTTAGGCACAGAAATGCCTAATATAGCCAAGTGAGGAAGCCCTAGTCTTGAAACTCACCCATCCACTGCGTCAATGAACTTGGCCAGAATAACTGACTCAATGTGGGACTCAGCCAAGGTAAGAAGGTGGTTTAGGCAGCGATTCCATGCTCCAAAACTACCCAATCGCTTGGAGTGCTTCCTCAGTCGTAAGGCTGCTGTGTGCAACAGTCTTGCTGTACGGTACTGCAGGGAAGATCACAATAACAGACCTCAATTAAGAGTTCTATTCAGGAGAGCTTGATTGCCTAACCCTGTGGTCAGACCCCCCAGTTTCTATGGACAACTAAAACTTCCAATTAGGACAGAAAGAAGTGGGGGTTTGGTGTGTTGGGGGGGAGGGTGGGGGCTGGGAGGTGTTTTCAGGTAAGGACATGAAGAAACTACACACTCTTACCTGAAAAGCATCAAGTTGAAAATGAGGGTCACGAAGGTGTGCATGTCCATCCCTGTGTGTCACCACAGGGTTCGTCTGTGACAAGTAAGTGCCCATGGAATTCCTTAGGTAATTCCAGGTTACACTAAGTGCTCCTCCTTCAAACTTTGCCTTGTATTGTTTCAGCAAATCTGCTGCCACCTGCAGTGGGAACGTCTAGCTTCCTGAGAAAGTGAAATGTGGGATAAAACTTCACATGAGAGTTTAGCTTCATCATTACAGAAAGGAATTGCAGGACAAGGAGACAGCACCTGCTGAAGAAGAACAGTATTGTCCCCCTCAAATGTTTGGAAGATGTCATGGTCATTCCGAAGGCCACCAAAACGGTTCACTGCTGCATACCCATGCCCACCACATGACTCTCGACAGGTGTTCAATGCTCTTGCAGTGTAAGATGTGATATAGGCCTTCAGCCCCGCTGAGAGAGCGTGGACATCAGCTATCACCTCATCATCATGAGTCTTCTTCATCTCCCCGTACTTTTCAACCTACACAACAAGAACATGCAGTAGTTGAGAACTTGATGTTCCAAGAATGTGGTGCACACTTGTGCCTTCCTATGGAGTTCCAGCAAACTACAGTGCAAATGCCATAGAGAGATTCATGCACTCTTTCATCAACAATCACTCCTGCTTTGATCTCCTCAGCATAAAAATCAAAGAGGTTGCCAGGCACTTGATATCACCAGTGCAAGCAGAGACACCATGTCAGTCACCACATGGAATACAAAAAATATGAGAAGGCTTACCAGATACTCAGTTGCAAAATGGAATGCATAGGCACTGGAAAGAAGTGGCATCAGCTTTTGCTGCTGTGACTGGTAGTCCAGAATGCTGATTTCTGGCTGGTTTGGGGGTCCAAACTGCTGTCGAATCAATGAATACCTGAAACAACAAGAATCATTTCAGAATGCAAGTTGAACCTGACCACCCAGAAGGACAACTGGTACCTAGATAAGTAAACAATCCAAGAATTCTTACCAAAATCCAAATTGTGTTGAAAATCCAAATTACTTAGTTGATTAAGATGGCTTTCTTCAAAATTCTGTTAAGATATGCTAGTTTCATGGAGTTAGCTAACTATTCTGTACTCATAAATGCCACTGGCAAAAGAAATGGACACAACTGCACTGAGTGTCATGTTGCAGTCATGCAGAAGCGAAGAAAGCCATGTGAGCTGCTTAGAGTAATACTGTCAAAACCATCACATGCATTCCCATCTGAAAATTACAACACGATAGACTGCAAGACCAAGTCCTTACCTGATGGCGATAGTTGCTGCAGCCTTCAAAACTCCAACTGACCCATATGCTAACCCTACACGGCCACCCACAAGCTCCCCCAGTGTTGCTGCAAATCGTTTATTAATGGTAGGAAGAATACTTGTGTACTTTCCATCTCTTGACACATCACCAAATCGGTTAAGCAAATTGTCTCTTGGAATTCGAACATCGTGGAACCGGAGGGCCCCATTATCCACCCCATTCAATCCCACTTTGTAGCCACAGTCACGAATCTCAATTCCAGGCAGAACTGCATGATCTTCAAGGGAACGTATTGGAACAATGAAGGCATGAACACCCATGTCAGTGTCAAGATGAGAATCTGGAGATGGCAGGCACAGCCGGGCAAACACTGTGGCAAACTTTCCATGAACAGCAGCATTTCCAATCCACCATTTGGTCGCTCCCTCATTGGGGGTATTAATGATAAATTCATCAGATATGCAATCAAAAGTTGCTGTAGTCTGGATTCCTTGCACATTGGACCCTGATGACAACCCATGTGGTGAGAATAAGAACTACAGATTCAAGACTACAGTTTGCTTGAAGCATCTCATTCTGTAAATGTCAAAACACAACAGTCAAGGCAGAATATGCCTGGAAGACTTCTTCAATTGGAACTGAATGATGTTATAGAGAGTAGCAAAGGAAGGCCTACCATGGTGAAGCTCAGTCATGGCGAAGCAGCCTGGATACCTCAAAGTGGAGATACCCTCCAGGTACTTGTCACGATGCTTCTGTGTCCCCAGATTTACCACTGAGCCACCCCACAAGCTGTCCCCATCACATTCACAAAGAAACATTCTTCAATTGGTAGTAACAGAAAACAAAATAAGCAAAAAAAAATCCAAGCAAGAAAGGCTGGTTCTCTGTGGGTTAGGCATCATAACCTACTCACTACTTACAATAGTTAATGATCAAGTCAAGAGGATGGCAGGACCAGAAAGACTGACTGTCAAGAGCAGAAATGTGTCAGAAAAGGTTCCAGAAACAGGATAGCAATCAAAACTAACCCAGGAGGAAAAAAAATCATCACCTACCTACAGATGGAAAGACATGCATTTCCTCAAACATACCTATTTAATTCCAAAAAAACCTCCACAACAACAATTTGATGGTAACATGAGAACGAGTGCAGTCATAACCTCATGAGAGTTGCTCACAAAGTGTCAGACCATCACCTTCATCATGAATAGCAGTGATGAGCTGCAATGACTCCCCATTGACTTCATAAGCTCCCAACAGTGGGTGCAGATAAGTATATGATTATCTGACCAAGATTTTAGGCAAACCATTATGACAAAATTTGTGTCCTGAGTTTCTGTTGCATTTCCACTAGCAACAGGATGATCAGTCATGATGATTGGCCAGCACTCAAGAGACATAGCTCCTTCTTCAAATACGTGGGATCAATCATCAAGGAATGAGCAAAAGAGTGACTGTTGTTACTTCAAAGTTTCATACATGCATGTTTCAAACATGAAGGAAACAAGCTGATGTACAAAGAGAGTGATACCAGGGACATGATTTGAGCAAAGAAGATTTAGGAATCACCTAAATTGCACTCCCAGTTTGATGGCGAGTGACATATCAATGTAGCCAACCGCCTCCAGCAGTGCAAAGTATTGACCTGGATCCTCCATTAAGTATTTCATGGGATTCACCCCTGCCTCCCTTACTAGAGCCAGCAATTGCTTGTATGCCAACTCTCGGTGCTGCTCCTTGGTAATCTCCACAGGAGTCTCAAGGTCTGGCCGTTTCAAAAAGAAGTCAAGTACCTTTTGTCTGTCTTCTGGATACCCTCCTGCAACATTTCCAACCCTCCGCCCAAAGAGCAAGTCTCACAACTCATGAATTGTGCTTTTGTATGAACATGCTTGCTGTCAACTAACTCATAAGAAAATGAACAAAGGGTGTAGTAATGCATGCACAAGACCTCAAAGAAGAACAAGCAATCACACTGAGGAGAAAGTAGGGACACATGAGTGCATCTAAATCCTACAATTCTCAACACAGAAATAAGATAGATTTTGTGAAGAAGGATATCCAAAACGGGTACTTCCTTGATACAATCAGTAGAAAAAAATCCTTTTAGACAAGAATTCAGGGGAAGAAGCGGCATGCAGTTTCCCCCTTGCCTTTGGGAAACGATCCTCACCTGCCATGAGATGTGTGAGCACCGAGACGCTGACAGGGCGCTTCGACACCTTGGCTGCAGCAGCACACACTTCTGCTGCAAGCTGCTCATCTTTCATTAGACTTGTGGCGCGTAAGTGGGATGCAATCCTGTCCAAGCGTCTCTGCGAAATCTCGTCCGCAGCAGCCATGGCACGAATTGCCAGCGATTGCTCCTCCACTGCTAACGCCATTACTGAGAAAAATTCAAGCTGCGAACTTAGTCGCACAATCGAAGCTGCGTGCAGGCTCGGAGGAAAAAAACCCTAATGAACTATCAAAACTGTTCGCAAATCTCCGAGATCTCACTCTGACTGCACAGCTTTCATGGTTGTTCAGACCTTCCTCAATCTAAGGCAAAAATACATACATACATACATATACTCCAAGAAGTACACAAACAAACAGGAAAGCTTCGCCTTCGTGAAATGATCTACTTGCAAGAAAGAACAAAGCTTCGGAAGCGAACCTGTTGCAAGAAAAAATCCAGTTCCCGCCCGTTCGCAATTCAAGGACTTGATCTCAGGCCATATCTCACCGAATTCCGCAACGTAAAGTGCGTAGGATGCGCGTTTTCGTGAACCGCAATCTGTAGAGTCATCAAATCGCACGAGGAGAAGAAATCGGAGGAGAAAACGGTGCCGAAGATGATGATGATGATGATGCGTGAATCGACGAAAGCGCAAAGCGAGGGGAAAAAAGTTGACGCCGTTACGCAAGCTCCGCGGCACGGCCGGTTTTTCCTTTCGCCGAACGGCCAAGAATCGACAGGTCAAAACTCCGAAGAATAAGTGGACCCGGAGCAATCTCTGCGTCTTTTCGCAAATCAACTGGATAAGTGGAAATGGAGCAATATATCATCAGTCTTTTTTACTGCGAGTCAATTTGCATTCTTTCGATTTTTGGTGCTTTTATTACAGTAGTTGCATTTTCTCCCAATTCTTTCCAATATTTTTTTAATTCATATTTTTTAAATAATTATCTTTCTATTGGTTTTTTCCCCCCCCTCTTAGTTGCATTTTCTCCCATTTCTTTCCACTATTATTTTTTAATTCATATTTTAAAAAATAATTATCTTTCTAGTGATTTTTTTTTTGTTTTTTCCTCTCTTAGTTGCATTTTCTCCCATTTCTTTCCACTATTATTTTATGATTCATATTTATTAAAAATAAATTATCTTTCTAGTGATTTTAATTTTTTTCCCTCTCTTAGTTGCATTTTCTTCCATTTCTTTTCACTAATATTTATTAAAATTGATATTTTGCATCTTAATTTTTTTTATTTTTTTGGTATTTCATGTCTGGCAATAAGAATGTGCTACTAATTTGCTTGTAAATAATCTTACAATTATTGCTTTTGGGTTGGGTTGCAACTGACCACATGACTTGGTTAGAACTTGGTGGGTACCTATCAGGCTAGTGTCAGCTAAATTATAGTATCAAAGGGAAAAATGATGAATACCACCTCTTACGTACCAAACAAGAAACGTCCAAAAAGCCAAAAGGCCAATTATATGAACATATATACCTATTATAAAATTTTATGGCTACCCAAGGCTAAATAAATTAAATTTTTATCGCGATAGTTTTTGGCAATCTATTTCTTATTTCTCATGAAACAATACCAAGCCAAAAATATTTATTTATTTGTTTATACGGAGCCAAAATTTGGAGAGAAGCTGGGAGTAACTTATTGGGAGGACTCTTGGCCTTCTCCTTTGAAAGTGGTTATTTTATTTTTCCAAATTTTCTGTCAAGTGTATTTTTTTTTCACCTCTAAAAACAAATAATCGCCCTTTCAAATGGGTTTCTTTTTTCCAATTTTACTGATATAAAACATTTGGCGAAAATTTCCCAAAAAATAACCTAGAGGAAAACCCCCCAAAAAAATCCAAAAGTTCAAAATTTTCCCAATTGAAAGAAAAAAAAATTCCCCATTCCGCTTTTAGTTTCCTAAAAGCAATAATTAAACTGACCGGCTATCTCCGGTCACCTGGTGGCTATGGCGTCTATAATACTACTACTTCTCTCACGGGATTTCGTAGTAAAGCGGATCAGGACGTCGATGACGTGACAAGCCGTGGGTAAAGAAACGTGGATAAAGCACTCATTATGACCTATTGGGTTTAGGCCCTAGCATACCTACTAGGAGACACCTCAGCCAAGTAGGTACCTACTACCTACCTCTCGTATGGGAAACCATATACACGCTATATGTATACCATATAATTAATTATACACGCTAAAAATACATCATACTAATTACACGCTCTGATTAATATAGGAACCAATAATTATATATAACTTGTGAAATGGTATAAATGTAAATCATTTACACTTACATATTCACATTTTTTTTCACTTACATTATTTATTTATTTATTTATATTTATTTCTACTAGGTAATGTAAGTGAGTCAAATACACCTACACAGTGTCATGTAAATGTAGACTGTACAAAGTGAGAGCTTATGTAACTTTCACCACTTGACCCAATCATTGTAGTTGGCCAATGAAAAACAATCATCTATTGGTAACAATCATTCGTCTCACAGGTGCTCTTGCAGAGAGCATGGGGAACATGTGCAGTTTTACTAGCCCAAAGAAAGATTCAGAACGTTTTTTCTGTACATTTTCATCCAAAAAAGTACTGTAAACGCCAATTATTTACTATTGACGATGGCCATCTCTTAGAACATCCCCAGTGGTGCTCAGTAGGTGACCCCGCCAAAATATTTCTCACATGCAAGTTTAGTTTTTCTGTTTTTTGCAACCCCACCCATAAAACTGAAACCAAGACTACAAATGTTGGAGACTACTAAAAGCAAACCACCTGGACGAATCATTATGATTGGTCAATCAGAAATAGGTCAGATCATATTATTAGCTCTGCCCATAGGGAAGGGACTACACATCTGAACATGATTTGGGGATGTACTTTTGACTTTCTCGTTAACAGATGAGAAACTGACAGGTGACCTTGAAATGTTATTTTCATGTGGCTGGAGTTTTCATCATATGGATGATTTGCATTACCTATATGGGTTAAAGTTTTGAAAAGAGGGTAACTCGAGACCCAGGCAATAAACTCTGATCTGGTTTAGGGTTTAGGGATGGCAGATTTTTCTTCTTGTTTTTTACTTTCTTCTTGTAACTTTCTAGTGTACAACATGAAATGTTGTTCTTGTTACTATTATTTTATTTATTTTTGGTTTTGGAAGGGCAAATTTAGAATTGGAAACATTAGCCAAGTGTTCAATGGTTTCAAGAATCACAAGCTGTTGTTGGGCTCCAACCCTTTAAGCAAATTGTAGGTCAATCAGGAAATTAAATTACCAAAGATATGATGCCATAGAACTTCCACAATGCATGTTCATGTTTTAATTGCTATAAGTTTTTGATAGAGGTGGTAGTTGTTGTTCTAATGTTTTGTCATGGTAGTTGTCCTTGCACACAAGAAGTTCCATACTTAGTATACGTACTACCTACCTCAAGATAGAATTTGTCTCCATGGGTGCAAGAAATAGAATTTTTAAAAATATCTATTGTTTGCCTAAACCCAATTTCCAAAGGGGTTGCCATTTACTCTCTAGTTGAGAGTTGAACAACATAGTAGCCAAATCATTCACTTAGAAAAGAACAAAAAATTGTCACATGATCTACATTTCTTCCAAAAATATTGGAGCCATGCTAGTCATTTTCCAAAAAATAAAACATAAACATTCTACCTTACACATTAGCTTCAATTAATATCTCATGTATACCTCAAAAACTTAAATTTGAGAAAAATTTGCCATGATTAGATTTTTATTTTTGACACTCTTGTAAAACATAAATTAACAAGGTTCATAAAAGGGTAACAATTTACAAGGACATATAATCATGATGTGGTTTGTCTCCAATTTACTTTTAAAAACTAGCACCAAATGAAGAACTCATTGTTTAGTTTACTTTGCACAAATTGATTTAATTTTTCAAACTTTATTTCAATTTTATAAAAGCACACATGTGACCACACACACACAACAAGAAGGAAATAGAAATATAAAAGGAAACTAAAAAGTTCACATAATTCTTATCTTAACATCTTATCAATAGTTAATATTTTTCATTAACTCAACTACAACTCGGCAATGTTTTTTTTGTTTCACTGGCATGCCAATTAAATGATGAACATCCATAACAAGATGGAGGCAATGAAGCAATTTTCCATAAGAAGTGCAACCATCCTTATCTTATTTTTATTAACTAATGAAAAAATATGATTATTTACAATTTATTATTTGTTTATGGACAACAAAATTGAAAGCCTCAACTTGAACTCAACAAACAACTCAAATAAAACCTATATAATGGGACAAAAAAAAAATCAAATCACCAAATCTACACCCATGATTTAATTTTTATTTGCCCTACATATCCACAACCTCCCTCCCCATTATTTTTTTCAATTACACCTTTCAAATACAAATTTTTGTTTCAGTCCATCAATAATTCCCAAAACCCTAATTTCAAGTTCTACAATTAACAAAACATTGTAGTTCATTCTCCTTTTAAAAGCTTCCTTTAGCCAAGAAACCCTAAAATTACAAAAAGGTTCAACCCTTTTGAGAACTCCCAGCCCTTAAACAAGATCTATAATTCAAATAAGGTGGTCAAAATTGACATGAATGAGGGTTTTTACATTGTTTAACATGTCATGTCACATCGTGACAACATCATTTTATGTCATTATTCTAAAAATATATCATTAAAATTCATGAAATATTTTAATATATTATTAAATATATACTCAAATATTCTTAGATACTTTTGGTCAAGTATTCAAAATGGATGTGATTTAAACCTACAACACAACATTTGTGACAAGATGTGATGTGACCTCACATCATGTGATAACTATAATCTTAGAAAACATTTTTTTTCATTCCCATTTTTCATTTTCTCTTCAAAACCATAAAAATATTCTCTCATATCATACCTCACAAACAATATATTTCATTTTTGTCACATTCCACATTACTTGATTTTAGTCTTGTTCACCCAACAACCAGACATTGGCCCCATCATGCTTTGCAACCATCTTCTTCTAGAATTCACAACTCACCAACTGTATATCCCTATTAATGGTATGTGCATGGTATAAATATTAAACAAATTGTCAACTTTACATATCATAATAGTTTGAGTATAACCAAGTTTATAATTCTTAAATTATGGTATGAATATAAGTAATGAAGAAACCAATACAATCAATTATGTGAGAAACACATTCCACTTTAAGATATTTTCCATTTGAACTTTTGATAATCATTTAAAAAATAATACACATTGTAATTGGGATCAACCATACATTTCCTAATTCATGGCACCATGATTTGGAACATGTTGTCTATTTTTTAACAATAACATGTTGAAAATAAAGTGTTAAGTTATAAGGTGTATAATCATTAGGCAAACATTAAATAATAGCAACAAGTTAAATGTGGCATTGGGTTTAACAAATTTCATTTAGTACAATGCCCAACATGAAAAAAATTCAAATTGTTTTTACTATACCTACACAATGATTAACAATGTAAACATCTTTCTTACACAACAATTTGAAAGAAAAAAACATTTGATGTAATGGTTAGAATCCTCCCTTCAACCCAAAGGTCCAAGATTCAATCATTTTCCCAATTTTTTTTGCCAACAAATGAAATGTATAGAAAAAATTACATAGAACATTTAAATAATTTTTAAAAGTTAGTTGCCTTTAGGAAATAATTTCCTTGGGGAAAAGAAGATCAAATGCCAATCTTAAACAAATTTCCCTAAGAAATAATGTAAGTTTTCCATGAAGCAAAATGAAATTCCTAGGGAGCAAAAAAGTTCCCCATGGAATAAAGGAATTACCTTGAAGGACAACTTTCACAAGGAGTAAAAAAAATTCCCTAAGGAAAAGGACAACTTTTTTAAAGCACAATGAATTTTTTTGGGGGAAATGCCCAAGTTCCTTAGGGAAACATATATTTTGAATATTTTTGCAACCATAATCATCTCATGTTCATTTTTATATAGGTTTACAACATTTCATTAAAAAGGTTTTGAAGAATGCTACAACTTTGTAATTTAAAACATTTCAATTAGAATTCATATGAAAAAATTATGATCACACAAAAATTCAAATGCATTTGCTTCCTACGAAACATGGTTGTTCCTTGAGGCAACTTAAGCCCTTTTCTCCTTAAAGGCCATGGTTGTTCCCTAACACAACTTAGTTTTTTTCTTTTTGGGGGACATGGTTATTCTTTGGGGCAACTTATAACCTTTGTCCCTAGGGTACATGATTGTTCCTTGGGGCAACTTAAGTCCCTTCTCCTTAAGGGACATGAAAAAATCTCTGGGGTTAATCATGTGCTCAGGGAAACAAGGGCTTAAGTTTCTTAGGGGAGCAACCATGTTTACAAAGGAACAAATGTATCATAGATGCTAACGCCATGGAGTTTATTCATACAAATGTTCATCCATGATTTGTAATGAAATTGTACCAACTCTTTAATTTAGTTTCAATTCATTCTTAATTAGCCTCAAGTTAAAATTTTGTTCATTTTCAATTAATTTTTAATTCACTTTTAGTTCATTTCTAGTTAATTTTTAATTAACTTTTAGTTCACTTTTAGTTGAGTCTTAATCCATTCATAGTTTACATATGGGTACACATGGGCCACACATGGGTGTACATGAGTGAACATGGGCCACATGTGGGTTGGAAGTTGAAAAACTTTTTCGAGCTAGGTGTCTAATAGGTATAAATATAAGTGAAATTCCCCATTACTTTTGGTTAGTTCAACACTTGTTTTGGATACGTATTCTTATCATAGCTTCATTCTATTTTTTTTTTGTAATAAAATCTTGTTGGATTATTGTTTCGCACATGTCATATTCTTGTTCTTGTTTTTCTGGTTTCCTGATTTGGATTTGGATTTAGGCATGCCCTTGTTTTTATTTAGATTAAAAAATCTTATAGTCTTGTTTGTTTTATGCCCATGACAGTGAGAACTAAACGTTAATCTATCATGTTTCTTTTTGGGAACTTTCAATCTTGTTTAGCATACATGTGACAACATAGAAACTATGGTAACTTAAGGTGAATTCACACTTGGTATTAGGGACTTTAAGGTTGAGTCCCCTAGCACCATGTTAGCCATTTAAGACTTAGACTTAATTACCATGAAAATTTTATGTTAAGTTAACAAAATTAAACTATGGCCCATTTAACAATGGGTGCCACTTAGGATGCCACCTAGATTTTCATTTAACACTGATTTAACATCAAATGTGAATGCACCATTATTGGACAACATACCATGTTAAGCATATTTGGTAGTCACAAAGTGTCAAAGACTATATCTTCTATTATTTATAAGGAAATAATAGTGTTTGGTGGATATAACAAGTGTCTATTTTGGAAACCAAAAGGATAATTTGATCAAAACATGGGTGGTGTGAACTCAAGACTCATATTCAAGTTCCAACTTTAAGTTGCCATTTTTAAGGAACTCTAAAAACAAACAAAAAGGTGATTATAGAAGCTCTCTAATTTAGGATTGAAAAAAGATCTAACATCCCAAACCATTCCATAGGTCCAGACAAACCCCTAAAGTCACATGGGTTGGCCACATGGGTCCTTCTTTATTTTCTAAGGCATGGCAAGGGAGGAATTATGAACAACTTTCTTAAGAAAGGCTGAATACTTGCATTTACCCTAGGCTTTCTCTAGCATCGTGATAGAATTGGGAGAACTAATATGAGTTTGGAAAATGGGTTGATATTCATATGAGATGAATAATTGAGGAACCAAGATGGGTCAAGGTGGAATTGTCATAATTTCATTATTATAAAAAAGTTAGCTTTGACATTAATTTCATAAGTACAAAACATTTGAACTATTGCGATTATCCCAAGTAGGGTTTTTTTTTATGTTAAAAAATTTGTAGCACAAGTGGCAAGGTTACACTAAGAAGGTAAACCTTTATTGTTATTTGGAAAAAAATTAGTATGATGTAGGTGGGCTATAATATTACAATGACAAAAGTGTAAATTGGGTGATAAGTTTTAGATTGCAAAGGATTTTGGTGGCTCCTACCTCAACAACCATGTGTACAAGAGTTAGCCCAAAGAATGTAAAGATGGTCAATTTTAAGCTTCCAAACATTGTGTTATGCAATTTGGTGACATGTGACAATTATGAAAGTATAAAAATCTAACTGTAATTTGAACCCTAGTCACAAGGATCCCACCCATTGCAACACAAATTACATGTAATAGCCAATAATGTTAGTACTATCATAAACAAAAGAACAAAACATGATTATGCAAATGCAACCATTCACATTCTTCAACTCCAAACTACAAGTTCAATGTTCAAAGCTCACACATTCACTCCTATCCTAATTAATTCATCTCCATCATTCCAATATTTAATAGCAATTTGAAAAAGAGAATTTCCTTTAGTGAAAAACTCTTGAATAAACATGTGTACGGCAATATCCAAATGCCCAACCAATCGATTCCACAACTTAAATTGAATTTTTAAAAAATTTAGAGTGGAAAATGTTAGTTCATCTTCCACATTGCCAATGACCTGAAAATCACTAATTCAACGTGTTTCATGAATTCAAAAAAGATGAATAAGGTGAAAGCATAATAAAATACAAAAAATCAGTTGATGAATTAAAGGTGACTTAAAAAAATGAAACAATTCATGACATAAATACAAGAAAATAAATTCAAAATAAATTCAAGCTTCATTATGAAATCATTTTTCTTTGCATTGAATTTAATATAAATTGATTACAAAATTTGAAAAGAATTTGAATAATAAAAATAAGAACAAGTGCTTTTGAAATTAACTAATCAAAATGGCGTTCAAAAGTACTTTTTCATTAGAAAAATTAATGAAATAAATATGTATTAAGTTAAAATACAAAGATCATTGTATATTCAAGCAAGGAATTGAAAAAACCTATAATTTTTCCATCTTATAACATACTTCACACATACTTGAAACAAATGGTACTTTATGAAAATTAAACTTCAAAAGTTATTTGCATTAAAGAAACCTATTTTCAACCTACTTTATGATGTAAAATTTGAAAATTAATGCACAATAATGAAAAAATATCTTGTTTATCATTCATGTAAAAAAATTGAATGTATGATATCTTTATGTTGAGTTTCATTGCTATCAACTTAACAAGTACATTGCACAGGTAAATTGTTTGTATATTTTATCTTATTTTGACCTAGCAACCAATATATTATTTGTGACAAGCTAATGCCACAATTTGATCATTCAATTTTCATCCATAGGTTCTATCATGGCCTTAATAGTTTAATTTTCATAGTTAGCTTGAAAAAAGAAAAATGTAAATTTAAAAATTGCCTCACAAGTGGGGCAGAAACCTAGATGCCATCATTACCAACTTTATTAGATGTACAATAATGTTTTTTGATCAAAATCAAATGGTTTACAAATGTGGATTTACAATTTGGTTGTAATCAATACTATAGGCAAATAATCCCAAGAGCATTCATTAGGATATTTATCTTGGACATGATATTGAAACCTTTGGTCCAATTCAAGCACCAACAAATCACATGCAAAGGTGCATTAGACTTTCACAACTTTGATTGCTTTATCAAAACCATCTTGAATAATTGCATGAGGGTTGCTAATTAAGGAGTCAATAAAGTCAACCATGTAGGATTATCCAACAATGTTAAAAGCCAAGTGTTATGTGCCATCATTTAGGTCAATCATCCAACTTTGGTTAATCCTACAAGATCAATTTGCAACAATATCTTTGAACTCAAGAAAGTCCTTAGGCCGAAGTGAAATGTTAGATCAATATACATTAAATATACAAATCAAATTGGCATATTTTTATAAAATGTAGTCACACATGAAAACATCCTTGGTTTGCACAAATTTCATCAAACCATGGACAAATTCCAACATAGACAAAACACAGGGCAAGCTTGAGATTATACTAACATCACACAAATTCATCAAATTGACCTTGGTTACCTCCACAAACCCATTATCAGCTACTATTTTTGTAATTGTCATTCCAAAACACTTTTAATCCTTCAATTTCCACACTTTTAATAAAATTTGTAACTTTAAGATGACATTTTGGGGAGTTAGAAAAATACCCATATATTGGTTGAAGAAAATCTTCCAATTTGGAAACCATCAACATGGAAGACAAAGTTTACATTGCAAGGTTTGTTTTATGCACCATACCATGGATCTCAATGGAGTAAAATGTTTGGTGGGTCTTCACTAAAATGATAACACTAGATCTAACCCCCTAAAACATGGAAACACCATCAACTCCTATACACACAACATGTTGAGCAATTTTGTCATTAATCAAACCACTATAAATAATGAAAGCTTACATGATAATATTTTTTATGTTAACGATAGTTCGACCTTCAACTAGATGCTCGAGTGTGAACAAAATAGGCACTTATTTCCAACCTATCACTACATAATAATGAAGAAAGATCAAACTTTGGTTATTGACCATATTCACTTCATTAGTTGAAATTGAAAGAAAGCTTGAAGCCAAAACTATTTCTTTAGTGGCATTTAACATCACATGGTGTAAGCTTTCAAACAAATTTTCAACCTACACTATCACTCCAATGCTTGGATGGGTAGTTAAGCATTTTGAGAAAGGCAAACAATGATTGCATTTGCTCATATTTAGTAATGGTTCTACCTTGCAGAAGTAAATGGAAAATGAATGCAATTTGAACCAATTTTTTTCTTCCTTTCTACCACACACCTACCAACTACTTATTGCAAAATAGAATCCCATCTTCTTTGTAGATATAAGTATTCATTTAACACATGTGAATTTGTCTTGAAATAATAATATTCCCTTATTGTTCCACCTACAATAGTAGTAACAACCTTCCTTTGGTTAACATGCTTTCACATCAAATCCCACTTCAACACCAAAAGCGTATCTAGCTTTTGCTCATCTAGATTTTGACCTTGGCAACTTTGGAACCACTTGCCTTGGAAGCACAAATTCATTTCATTCGTTTTTTCCCCTTTCTACTAACCTTTAGGTTAGCGACAACGTGAAGTAGGTCAAGTAACACAATCATTATTGCTCATAGGGTTTTGGTTAAAATTAACATCAAATGCAAAAACAAAAGGGACATGATTTTTATAAAATAAACTTGTGCCTAAAGTTCTTCAAAAGAATGATTAAAACCATGATGAACAAAATCCCAAAATCCCAAGGCTCACAATAAATCAACTAAGCAACAACAATTGACAACACTCAACAAGCAAAAAGGCAATAGGTTTGAAGTGTTTACTAAATGCAAAACATGCATGGTTTTTATGCAAATTCACACATCTATGATCCAACTCCTAAAATTGAAAAATGTTGCAAAATTAATCACTAAAGCTTGAACAATGGATAGTGAATGGGGGAAATTTAACAAAATTGAAAAGTTGGGATTGGAAAAACATTGCAAATTTAGAGATTTTTGGTTCTAAGATTCAAGAGCAAGTTCATGATCTACTACTATAGTACCTTTACCATTTTCAAAATAGTTAAGGTGAATATTCATTTATTTTTCACTTTTTCACTTCGACCCTCCAATCACAAATTTCTTAGAAATTTGGATATAATAAAAATAAAAAATCAATAATTCGACATATTATTGCAAATAGGTACCTATGTAGTTAGGTTGGTACTAATAAGTAGGTAGTTTAAATGTTGTTAATCTAATGAGTCAGTCAATTGTGATGATTTATTGTGATGATTTAAGGTAGGTATTGATTTTGAATAAATATTTGTTATTGGATTTGGAAATAGGATGTGCTCATGGACAAATGAACACATGAGCCATACATTTTGAAATTTTTAAAATTAAGTTTTTTGAAACTTTCAGCAGGGCAGCTTGCAAAGTTTTTGAAATTTGAAATTTTATTGTTATTATTTTAATTATGGCCAAAATGGTAAAGGTACTACGATATACTTATACATGTACAAGTTGTAATTGACTTTGGAGTTTATTTATTTTTTGAAAATGCATCTGATCAATTCAAATGGAATAGAGTTTTGAATTGAGAGTATTTTATTGCTTGTGAGAAATATTCCCACCAAACATAATGGCCTGTGCATTCAATAGATCGATAAGAGAATGTATTTAATAGATTGATAACCCACGGTTATGAAGCTGATCCCAAAAAGACGCCCCCAAAAAACGCTGTTTGAATGGTGTCTGCCGCCACCGTCATCGCTAGCTCCGCCACGTCTGGTACCCTAATCAAAATCCCGCGCGCTGCACGACGATCCCCGCGCGCTCGCTCGTTCGCGTAAGTATTTGGTGCATCCGCGCAAGCACCACTCCCTCGACTGCGAGCAAGGAGCGTCGCGAGGACGCTCTCATCAGTAATACAATTCTTCTTGTCGTGCGGGATCGATGCTGCTGCAGGTTGGTCTGTAATTCTTTCCACCTTCGCGTTCAAACTAAACTGGTGCATTTTTGGTGCCAGATTCGCTGCAGACCACCATGTACATCATCGGGGCACACTAGTGACCTCGAGCTTTTTCTATGTGTAACGGACACGGCTGGGGCGAGACGTTGATCCGTATACATGAGGTTCTGAAAACTGTCATGACTTCTTTCCTCTGCGTGGACTAGCTTTTTGTCAAAAGAAATGGCGGGCGTCGTCGTGAACTCGTGAGCTTTTTGTAGGTACTGTACTTCTCGATTCCTGGTTCCGTTCTTCTTGTATTATATTATTTTTTCGACGATCTTCTTCCCGTGCTTAGAAGGCAGTATGATCTTCCTACCGACTTGTGTCGCCTTTGATAGTTCGCATTTGGTTGTTTACTGGTGACTTTGCAACGTGATCAGGACGTGCAGGAAAATTTGTTCAATGTAGAGAATGTTGGACATTGCGGTGGGTATCTATGGTACTCTTGTGCAGCTTTTGTGGACCATCGAGGGCGCCAGTGGCGCATAGAGAGAGAAAGCTGGACATATAGAGAGGTGACAACGTGCGGCGATGGAGCTTGGTACGCCTCCGAAATATGGAACTGAGGCTAACGCACTGACTGCACATCACGCCGCGGTGGATGTGCATGTATTCGGCAATAGAAACGTAAACGGACAACGGCGCAGCAACTTTCTCCTTCACCTTTTCCGAGCTCTCTCGTTTTGCTTTTCACTGGCAGCCGTTGTCGTCATGGGGACCAACAAACATGACCTGCAAGGGACGCTCTCAAAAGTCGCTTGGTACGACTATGATCCATATCGGTGAGTGTACACAACTTTCCGCACAATATGAGCTTGATCAATGCAGTGCAGTTGAGGTACTCTCTTCTTCTTCCAGACACAAAAAACACTGCGCAGATTTGTCGAAGTTCTTCTCTCTTCAAGGTCCACAACAAACACTGTAGATTTGTCGAAGTTCTTCTCTCTTCAAGGTCCACAACAAACACTGCAAATTTGTCGAAGTTCCTTCTCTCTTCAAGATCCACAACAAACACTGTAGATTTGTCGAACTTCTCTCTTCAAGCTTCACAATAAACACTGCAAATTTGTCGAAGTTCCTTCTCTCTTCAAGATCCACAACACACTGTAGATTTGTCGGAGTTCTTCTCTCTTCAAGATCCACCACAAACACTGCAAATTTGTCGAATTTCTCTCTCTTCAAGATCCACAACAAACACTGCATATTAGACGATTCTTCACAACTGGTTCAGGAACGCCTAGTACTGACTCTGACAATATCGCAGCAACTCAGGATGGCTGCAATGAGATACCTCGTACATGCATGCATCGGATAGATCAGTTTGTATCTCCACCTCGTCGTCCACAGGTCTTCGTGTTAATCTCCGGGGGTTCTGAGCAAGATCGAGATCTATTTCTTGCTGCACTGTATGTCAGATTACTGAGCTCCATTGAATCCATCTACGTTGCAGGTATGTTGTGGCAGTGAACGGAATAATCTACGTGTATTCTTTCCTGGAATCTTGGCTTGCTGTATGGACTTTTGTTCGAGGCAGTTTGGTCCTTCCTGAAACTTTCCAAGTGTGGTTCGATTTTGGACACGATCAGGTAATGCACGAAGTTTGTACTTGAAACGGATTCAATATGGAGCAAAGTTTTCCAAGAATTTTTTTTTTCTGAAGTTCTTAATTTTCTTGCTCGATGATGATCTAGCTGAGTGCTCAAACTTCGTCTTGCAACCCTAAACTTTTTCTCTCTAGATATATATATGCAAGCTGATCACTTCACAAGTGCTTTGATTGCTGATTGATACACAGGGCTTTGCCTACCTTCTCTTCTCAGCGAGCTCTGTAGGCGTTGCAATGGCCCAGCTTCTACAAACAGGCACCGTTTCGATCCTTAGCTCTTACGATTGTTCGGATGCAAAAGCCTTCTGTAATCAAGCGAAATTGGCAATCTCACTGGGATTTGGAGCTTTCTTTTTCCTTGCTTTATCTTCCTGCATCACAGGATTGAGAGTAGCAAGATGGTGGCTGTCGTAACAACCCATGATCGCCGCCATTTTGTTCCTGCACACTAACGACGAAATGGGTAAATTTGGAACGAGCAAGACAATGTGGTGAGGTTGTGTTCTATCTACCTTTTCTCAGATTGCAGTTTGCTCACATCCCTGGGTTCCCTCTTCCCACAAATTGTGTGTTCAGTATCACAGGGAGCTTGATCATCACATTGAAGATCAAATCAGATATATGAAGACTTCATCTATATGCATGTATGTGCTTCCACCTTCTCTAGTGCAGCACCAGTTAATTCCTGCAAATCAAGGACAGCGTCCACAGTAAAAGGTGGATTTTGAGTAAATGGAGTTAAGAATCTACTGAAAAACATTTCTTCTGAGTTCTGAACATTGTGGGCCTGGACGCAACTCTTTGTGAGATCAGAAATGACAATGGGGAGAAGGTGGCAAGAAGATTTGCACAAACTTGCAGAACTCTGGAGTGACATGGTCTGTTTATTTCCCTACTCTCCAGAGTTTTAAGGAGCAAACCTTAATAAAACAGAAATCAATTATCTGTACTTCAGCAAATCTATATGCATGTACATCACTGAAAGCTACATCCTATTGAATCATGCCTGGCAATCTGGTAAGACACTATGACTTGCTTTCTTAACAAAGACCAACAACAAGGAATAATTATGCCTGGAAATCTTGATTGAAAGAATTCTGATACAAACACAATAGAGTGTTCAGCCATTTCATCTCCCCATCAATTCTTGATACCAGTAATGCAGTTCATTTTCTCCTTGGGTAGGGAGAATATGTGCAAGTCATAACTACAATCAACAACCTCCAACATCCATGAACAGCATTTGACAAGGAGCTTGCATGAATGGGAGCTTTCTTGCATTTCATTGGCAAATTTCTTCATGCTTAGAACATAGAAAGGAATCCAAAAAGCTATGAAGCATCTATGACAGTGTGAGATGGGACTCATACAATTTGTCGAAGAGTCTCAATTTTCTGAATGTGGGAAGCCCCTCCAGCCTGTAAGAAAAGCATGCACTTGGCTGGCAAATCTGGCTTTGGCAACATATATAAGCAGAAGGACAAAAGGGATCCCCTCTCTGATGTCAAGAAGCATTGGTTGTTGCACAGTTCTTGCTTGGAAAAATCGCCAATGAAGATTTGCTAAGAAAAATGCTCCAAATACTTCAGCATCACAGTGCCAAACATCACTTCGTAGAGCAGTCACAGCGCCAAATGTCAGTTCATAGATCAGTAAGAACTTACAGAACCAGGAAGAAAGAACAACACATAACAAGAACAGAAAAACATAAACATGTGCAGTGTGAACAAAAGTTACAATCCCTCACTCGTTCAGGGACAAGTGACAGTAACATGTATGATAGTGTCTTCTCCACTATCACAACCTCCCCACTGGCTTCAGCAGCTCCCTATAGTGGGTATAGGCCAACTATACTATCTACCTACCTATGTACCTAGGTAAGTAGGTAGGAAATAGGTAGTAGGTAGATAGTAGGTACAGTAAGTTCCCAATACCTAGCACCTACCTACCTACCTACCTACCTACCTAGATACCTACTTATTTATTATTACCTATATTTTTTCAAATCATAAAATTAAATAAAAAATTGATGCCTGGAATATAATTAAAACATTCAAGTTGGGAGTTTTGCTCAAAGGTTTATTTAAATGAATATCTTCTTTGAAGTTTTTGACATTAAATAATAAAATATATTCTTATTAATGATATCCAAAGATTTTCAAAAGAAATTCACATGCCCCAAAATGGCATTGTTTTTCATGTTTCCATGTGATGGGTAAGAAAGAATATAAAATTTGATATTTATTAATTTATCAAAGTATTTGGTCATACAACTTGGAATTTTTTAATAATTTATATTAAATCACATTTAATGAAATGGAAAGAACATTAAAAATAAGACTAAAATTTACTACTCACAATAAAAGTTGATAAAATTATGAAATAAAAAAAAAATTTGTGTATAAGTTAATAATTATGACATTGAAATAATTTTGTTACTTTTTGTAAAATTCTAAAATGTTGTAAATAATATTATATGTTTCATAAATATTTTTTTAAAAATATTTTTTAATAATTACAAATAAATATCACACAACATTTATACAATTTTGATTGATTTTTTATATTTTAAAAGGCAGGAAAATTATATATATACCAAAAAACCCATGTTTATTTCAAATATGTTAAATTACAAATCGCTTTATGAAAAAAAAATAAAAAATTCAAGGTATCATTGTTGTTGAAATGTATGAAATCTAGTGAAAATCAAATGCATTTGCAAACAAATTACTTGATATTTTGATTTTAAATTTTCTTATAAATGTGTAGATTTTGGAAAAATATTTAAGAATGAAATTTATTTATTTTCATTTGGACAAAGTATGAAAAAAACGATAGCAGTCAATGTTGGTTATTTTTGTATGGGATCAAAGATGATGTGAGATAATTTTGTAAATTTATCCTTTATCCTTTGTTAACAAGTTGAATTTTGAATTATATAACTAGATGAAAAAATATTAGTTTACACACAATAATGCACTAAATATATTCAAAGTGCAAATATTATTTGTGATGAACCAATATAAAAAGCTTATCACCAAAAAATAAATAGGATTTTATTTAATTACATACTTAGGCCTACCTACTTACCTATGTCTACCTATTTAAACGGCCTATATTTAAGTTTAATCTAATGGCTTAACTTTAGGTGCAACCTAGGAAAGGACATAATGTAGGTTCCTATAATAAGCCTAGGTTGCTTAAACTTAGTTTAGACACTTAAACTTAAGCTTAATTACCTAGGCTATAAGTTTTAAATTCCTAGACTTAAATACTTAGTTTTAAACCTAGTTTAAGTTTAACTTAGGTCATTTAATTTTAAGCCATGTGGCATAACCTAATCGACTAATGCTTAAATGCCATGTCACCTAGCCTAGGGGGCCAATGTTTGAATGTCATATGGCATAATTTGGGTGGTTAATGTTTAAATGCCACGTGGCATAACTTGGGTGGCCAATGTCTAAATGCCACATGGCCTAACATAAGTGGCCAATGTTTAAATACCATATGGCATTTGACAAATCAAAACTATGTTTGACCAATTAATTAAGTTTGACCAATCACCTTAATGATCACCACATGAAAAAACTTTTCAAAAGACCCAAAGGTGGGTCCCAATGACGCACTCCCAAGTCCCGGGTTGAACCCACTTGAAGGTCCAACTATGTTGAATTGCGGAAAATTGGGACTTGAGGGGCGCTCCCGACTTCCAGCACTAAAGAGGGGTAGAGGGGCGTGCTAAAAGTCTCGGGATTAAACTAGGAACATGGACTAGAAGATCAAGCATGAATCTGCATCCAAAACCAACCACAAGAAGGTTAGTTCACATTCGGGAACACCCTAGGGTGTTGGGACAAGCCACGGGCAACTTGGACTATTTGACTCACCACGGCCGGACTCAGGAGAAGCCACCACCTTCCCCCATATAGTATTCTCTGCATCTCACCGCCGAAGCTACATCCAAATGGCTCTTTTTCCTGGGACTCCCAAGTTGGAGTCTCGAAATTGTCCCGAAACTGTCCTGACTGGAGTCCTGGGACTTTGGGAGCTCGTAACTCCCAACTGCCAAGTCTGATCGCGATGAGGTCTAAACCAAAGTTGTAGCCCTCGTCGAGATCTTTCCAACGCCGTGTTGCACTTTCAATTCGGACGTCGAGAAGAGGTCGATTCCCGACTTTTAGTGATCGGGAGTCAAAATGCCAGTTTGACTCCCGGCCCTTCATTTGCCCATAACTTGGGCTGCAGATATCCAAATGACCAATGCGAGGCCATTTTCGATATTTACGCTTCAAGACCTTTTCAATGACACTAAGAACACCCCAATGCGAGGTGTTTTGGGCCTTGCTGTCGAATTCTAAACATTCGGGAGTCCCGGAGGACTCCAAATCCCCAACTTTGGGAGTGTTGGGCTTCATCCCCACACATTGCCAAAGTGGGGTTGCGACACCCAAAATGAATCAATAGAAGAAGAAGAGAGTTGGGGGCATGTTCCTTAACTTGCAGCACTTTAAGGAAGGGGGGTGCTGAAGCTCCAAGATGAGACTGGGATAACTTGCACAACCAAGAAAAGAGGTCGGTTAGTGCAAGTCGAATGGAAGTGGTGCGGCAAACTTAATAGGGACAACCTCAAGCACAAGTTTTACATAGCCGGCAACCTTTGGGAGGAGGCACCATTCCCCTTCCTATAGTATATTTTATGCCTCTTCACGGGGACTACATCTAAATGTCACTTTTCCTCAAAACTCCCAAGTGGGAGTCTCAAAATTGAAACTTTTGTCCCAAAATTTTGGATGCATATATCTTTCTCAAATCAAATCTAATTTGAGAATATGAGCATAATATTTTATATCCCTAAAAAAGATCTTTCCAACAATGTATAGCATACCCCAATCGGACCTCATTTGACTCCTACTTTCAAGTGATTTGTGGTCAGGAGTCAAATTTTCAATTTGACTCCCGCCCTTTTTTTCATTATCATAACCCCAGCAAATCAAGTCTAAATGAACAATGCGAAGGCACCTAAAGCATCTACACTTCAAAACCTTTTTAATGGTGTCCTAGGGCCCAATTTGGTGTTTGTTTGCCTTTCCAACCAAGGCTTTGAACATTCATAACTCTCACATGAGTGTAACTCTCAAAGTGGCAATGCATTTTGGAGTCATTGGCTTCATCCCTTGCATTTTCCCCCATTTGTGAAAGTGTGTTTCACACATTAACACACTCTTGGCCTCGTAGGCCCTTGCACTTCACACTTAGTCGTGAACACAATGTTAGGGTTGTGACATGAAACCACCCATATAACCACTAATTATACACTTGTTGTTCAAGCCTTTAAAAAAATTTGAAATTTTTTTGAATAAAACTACCCAATCATATATTTAATGATTTTTCAATCTCATTAGGGACCTTACTAGAAACCCACTATATTGGTACCATTGCGAAATGGTGGTTTGCACAATGGTTTAACCACATGTTTTCTAGTAATGATGTTTGAATTAACTAAAAATCATTTGTTATTTTGATCAAACATGTCATTTTTTTTTGTTAAATTTGATTAAATGTCGCACTTGACTAAGATTCATTGACCATTTGCACCAAGGTGGTTATTTTTTTGTTCAACTTGATTGGATTTTTAATTTGATAAATAATCATATAAGTCATTGTAGTCAAGTTTAGTAATCAAAAAATACAAGTCATTTAAGTCTTAAACCTCTAGGTCAAAATGGATTCGATGTTGTTAAATCCAATGTATCAATTCCAATTGACAACTTTTCATTTTTTGTGTTTGGTGAATGAAACTGAATTGACTATTTAATTCTTTCACTTGGTGAATTTGATGTTTTTTCAATAACAACTTGCATTGTTAATACTGTAATTTCTTTATCAAAGGTTTGAATACTTACTAACTTGTTGCTAGATTAAAAATAGTTTTTAATTTATTCCACCTGGTGGATTTTTTGGCTTGTTAAGATAAAATGGCTATTTTTTTAGCTTTTTCTTAGTTTTGTCTTCTTTAATATCTTAATTAGTTTTTTTTTTTCTTGTTCTTTATTTTTACCCATAGGATTTTGATCCTTTATTATAACCATTTCCTCCATACATTTTTCAATTACAATTTTCATAAGGATTTGGTAACATATATTTCGTTGTTTCAATTATCCTAGGGTGATATTTTTCATTTCATTTTAATCTCATTACATGATTTGCCCTAGAAAATCTAGAGGACATCAAAATATCACAAGGGTCCACTTTTCAATTAGAACATTAAATGTTTGGTCTATGGAACTCTTGTTTATCTTGAGATATCACCTTATGATGAATTGTAGCAACTTTATCAATTTGCACTAATGTGATTACACACACAAATATTGATAGCCATCTTCTATGTTTGGTTAATTATCTATTGTCAATAATTAATGCCCTATGTATGTTGAATACACCAAACTATAGTAAAAGTTTCCTTGTAATTTTAAAAGTATTAATTCTTGAATTTTTAAAAAAAATTTTAAAAATTTTTTTACGAAAAAATTCCATTCATCACATTTTGGTGCGTTAAATTTTGGTGTATGCAAATAATCCACAAAAGATTAGCCATATTTGTTATGTTGTTTCAATATTTCTTTTACCTTCTTCAATTGATATTATTTCCTTTAACCATTCATTCTTTCTTCTGATGGTAATCATTTAATCTACCAACTTTCATTCAGACCTTCATAAACATTGTGATAATAATCCAAGAATATAACAAACTTTGCCACATCTTGTTCATAATTATTTGGGTGTGCCACCATGTATTCTGCACCCAAACCAATCAATTTTGTAACTTGATCACTTTTTTTTTCAAGTATGTATACTCTTATACATATGAGAATCCACATGGTAAAATAATAATAAATACATGAAGTAAACAAAATCATAAGTCTACTCATCTATTTCCACCATACCTTATTCTACCTTTATTCTTCAATTATTCATTTTTAGAAAATTTTCCCATGTTGAAAAAATTAGTTCCTCAACATGGTTGCCAAACATTAATGATAATTATTAGCAAAAAATGATAATTAGAATTCTTAATCTATTGAACAAATTTATTATTGTTGGGTTTTACAAAAAAAATGTTGACATAGATACCACATAATTAAACTAACAAAAAAATTTGCATGATACATCTCCAACTTGCAAGAAAATACAAACAAACAAGAAATGAAAAAATGAAAGGGAAAAGGCATCTCCATTTAATATTTTTTTTGCATTTTTTATTGTCCTTTTTTCCACAACATAGATTCTTCATTTCTTTCTTGTTATATTATATTAAAGTTCTCCTTCACTAAACTTCTTAAATAAATTTCCTCCTAGTGAAAACAACCACTATTTTTTAAAATTTTAATTTAAGGAAAAATACAATAGATGGTTGTAATTGCCTAACTGCTTCTACACTTGCAAATTGACCTACTATAGTCATGTTGGTTAATAATTTAGTTTATTTTCCTAACTAGCCTTTTGTTGTGTCTATTAGATTTGCTATGGCAAGTTGATTAACGTTTTTATTATGTTCAATGATCTTATTTTATCTTGTCGACGTGCCCAATTAGTTATTACTAGTGTTTAGTCACTATGCTCTTAACTCCTTTCCATTATAAGAATATTGCATTTTGTGAAGCTTTTATAATGCTTTGCCACATTTCTTTCTTGTAGGTAAAGGGTGAATGTTGAACTTAGATTATTAATTTTCATTTTTCTTTCAATTATTCTTCAAAATGCTCTTCAAAATTGTCCTTCGTGGTGTTCTTCATATTGTTTTCCAAAATTTCCTAGAAATTTTTTTCTTTTTATATTCATGTTTTAGGGAGACATATTTTTCAATTGAAATTGATTTAAGGGAATTTGAGGCATTCAAGCCATGGTATGTGAAACAACTTTGGGAATTTAATTCATGTAGTTGTTGACATCATGTTCAAATGTCGGAATTGAAAGACATATTTAATTCCATGTGTCAAAGACCAATACACATAAGTTGCATTTGTTGTTGCATATTTTGCGAACCAAATGAAAGGCAATGCACATACTTCATCTATTGTTCTTGGAATAAGAGCTATGTGTGAATTCATTCTCTTCCCTAAATATGAAAATAATGAGTTTCAAAAGTTGGGTTTAAAAGGAGTGTAATAGGTGTGGTATTTTGAAATTTCAATTTTGTCCCTTGGAGGTGGCCCCCAACAATCAAATGTTCATACCTTGGAAAATGTTCATGTAGGCCAACATGATGATGGAGGTGACTGACATGCAATAAAACTCCCATAAAAAATGACCCTTCCATCTAAATTTGTTACATATTTGAAGCCCAAGTTGGTTAAATTTGTTGTTCACAATCTTGAAACAAAGTGGCAAGATGCACAATTCAAGTTGTGTTTGGATAGCTTGACAAAGGACTAAATTGTGACTATGATTGATTTTGCCAAAAAATAATATTTTAAAGAGGGTAAGTGCATGGTAAGGTGGACCAAAAAATGGCAAGAATTTGCAAATTTGAAAGTCCATTTTGGGTCCATTTCTTTTGTATTTTTTTAAAACCTTGAAATGGTTTTTATAGTTAGGTAGCAACAATGCATTAATTTTAAACAATTTTTTTCCATTGAATTTTTTTCCCTTCTAAAGCTCATTGATTAGGACATTCTTGCTAAGTTTCAACATTATTTTTATTTTTTTCAAGATGTAACGGACTTTTGAAAAAAATGTGTTTGTTTTTCACCAAACAAAAGTCCATAGGTCATAAAATTCATTAGATATGAATCAAAACCTTTCAATCTTGATTTCATTATTACATTTTAAAACTAAAATCAAGTCCATAATAAGTTTTAAGGTCCATCATAGAACCCCACCAAAGTCCATTCACTTCATTGTTGCTATTGTTACATACCTTAATTTTCAACTTCAAAAGTCCATAGCTCCTATAATTTTATATATTTTCAGCCAATCAATTTCATTATGTACATATTGAAGTCCATAACTTCAAAATGAGTCCCATTGAACAATTCCAATATGTACAAAAGAATGTGGTCATAAGAATCACATTTAGGTAGTAGAAAAGTGGACTGTGTTACTCCAAAATTGGTCCACCCTACCATGCATTCACCCAAGAGTAGAATGAAATTCAATTGTAACATTGGTTTAGTTGGCAAGTCACAATTCTTATGGATTTAATTTTTCAAATTTACCCAAATTAGGATAAGATTGACACAACATCGAGAATCTTGACGAAATATCACATTTATGTGAAGGATGACAAAAATCATGATAATATTTTTGTCCAATGATGTTTCAAACTCCATTGGGAGTTTCTTGCATTTCAAGGTTTTTTAATGTCTATTGAGCACATTGTTTTTTGCATTGGTTGTGGTTTTCAATTCAAGTGTATCAGAGCTCTTTTTTATTGCATGTTATCCATCATTGACAATGACTGAAAAACTACCTAAGGGTGTTCAGTGCAATGCATTCCATGTTGGCTCTAGTCATGGTAGAAGGCATTGGGATGGCACAAGGGATATCATAAAAGAAATATTGCAAGTTGAATAAATCATGTTGTTTTCACCATCACTAAAAAGTTTGACAAAACGAATCCTTTTGCTCCTCGAAATTGTTACCTATCTACTTATTTCTTGCTCACCATCTTTACATCTCCAAAATCCCCATACTATCCAAAAACTTGGCAACTTACAAGCAAGAATGACTAGAACACAAAAAAATCAAAGAAAAAAACCTAAAGAATGAAAAATGTGAAACAAAATTTAATAAATAGAAAGAAGAAAAAATGGAATTAAAGAAACAAAACAAATAAGGAATGGAGATCAAATTGTGCAAGATAATGCAATAACAACAAAAACAACATATCAAAAACCAAAAACATCCTAAAGATCAAAAGCTTTGTGACTCCATTTTGACCAAAATTGATTTGTGACAAAATAAACACAAGAACACAAGAACACAACAAGAAAGAGGACCCCAAAAAACAATAAAAGTAAATGATATTGGATCCAAACTTGAGAGTGAAAGTCAAAGATGATGAAAAGACATGGGTGAAAAGAATAACAAATGTCGTAGCAATGAAACGAGAATGAAGCTAACCCTAATCCATAATGATACATGAAACACAATGAACTCCTACTTGACGTTGTAAGCATTAAAAAGAAAACACCAAAACTACAAGTCTCAAGATTTCATTTGAGATCTCAAGTACAAACAAATGATGTGGCCTCACCACAAGTGGTAAGGAGCTCTAGAAATCTCACAAACCCTCAACAAACAGGATCAAACAAACCTTTCAAAACTAACTTTGTACTATTGTAAGGTTGCAAAAAAATTCAAGCACACAAATTCCCAATTGTTGGCTCCCAATGGATATGATCCAAATGGGTAACAATCAACCACTGAATGTAAAGGATTACCCCAACTACTATGGTTAAGTCAGTTTCTGTGTTTACTAGCTATTTACTAACTACTCACAACACATACCTATATACTGACCATCTACAGACATCTACTTTCCTAGTAGCCACATACTGTCCCTGCTTACCTTCCTATATGCCCCGAGCTTGGAAGCTTTTTTTGTGAGCTTATTCCATCAAGTCCCGGAGCTTTGTTGGGTCATGTAATGATTTGATGACACTAGAGTTATCTCTAAAGTAAGGAAAACACAGCACCAGAACCCTGAGTTTGATCATAAACGGGGTGAGATTAAAGAAAAACCTGAAAAAAGAAAAGTACATTACCATTCAAGGGGGGAGGGGGGTTGTTGAAACTCAAAAAACTATCAAATTTTGTGCAAAACTGGTTTCATCTCATCTTTCCTTTTGCCTGAGCGCCTCCACTGCTGCTACATATATTTTCACTGCTCCTACCTGTACAACTACTATAATTAGTCTCAAACCTTTGTATTACATACTGAGTTTCAGCATTTCATGCCTTACTTTGCGGATACTAAAGTTATCCGTAAAGTCAGGCAAAGACAGCACGTGAACCCCCTGTTTGGTCACATGGGGAACGAGATTTCAAAAAACAGGAAAAAAAAGTGCACTGAGCTTCAACGGGCATTAAACTCAGTTTAGCAACAAATTTGGTGCTAAACTGAGTTTGCCTTGTCCTTTCTTTTCGTGAACGCTTTCAACCAATCACTGCTGCTGCTATGTGTACTCTAACTATTCATGTTCTCGAGCCTGGTGCATTTAATCTCAGTATTTCATACCCTTATTTAATAAAATTTCATTACTTTGCGAACAACAGCCAGGAGGGGATCAAGCACCAAATGAGGGGTGCAACTCAGGCCCAACAGGGCATGACTTTAGGGATAACTCTCCTATGTGTATTAAATACCGAGTTTCAGCATTTCATACTGAGATTTTTAAAAAATTCATTACTTTTTGTGGATACCACTGAAAGAGGGGTCGGAGGGTGAAAGGAGGCCCAAAGACTGATAACTTTGTTGTGTGAATTCGCTTTTAATTAGAGCATTCTCTATTGCAATTTCAGTCCTTTGGCAAATTTGAGAGTTGGATGAGCATGGTAATGCCCGAGAAGTGGGGCCCTTATTTAGGGAACTCCACACTCCGCGGCCATTACCTGACAATATAGAGCACCTACAGAATTGTTTTTTTTTCCCCATCTTGTTTCAAAAAATGAAACACTTGAGGCTTTTAGCTGAGGAAAATTTCTGCTTATAAGTAAGGTCCCCTCCAGACTCAGTAGAAATTGTCTGCTGGTGCTTGATGTTCTTAGACAGGTCCAGACTTGTGCTCTTTAGTAAAGGACCTCTCGGATTCCTCTCATTTTCTATGTATACTTAGGTCATCATGGAAGTCATGCATTTGTATAAATATGATGAATCTTGTGAGAGTTTTATTCTTTTCAGTTCAGGCTGTAACCAATCTGAATTATGAGTAATTTCTTTTGTGATTGTGCAACATATGCTTCATGTAAGGTGGAGCCATAATAGGGTGGGTGCATTCCCAATGGAAGGGCCGTACAAGAAGGTGGTAGCTAGTGGTGTTGGTTGATTCTTAGGTTTTAAAAGGATCCGTTGGTTTTGGGTTTAGCAACTTTCGTAAAATGAAGAATTGTTGATTTATTTTCTCAAAACTCAAATAATTGGGGTGGGATAATGTTTTTTTTTTTTTCAATTTTTTGATATAATCAAAATTGCATTAATCTATAGGAAAATGTAACAAAAATTTGCTACAAGATAGTATGATTTGAAAAAAAACATCTTTCTATATTTTTGGCTACATACTTGAACTACGTATACAATTTTGAGATTTTTTCTAATATTTTGATCAAATTTTGGCTATTGAAAATCTCAAAAAAGCACTTGATTTTAGCACTTTCAATTTTTAATATAACTTTTTAGCTACATATAGATAGTCAAAAAAGAAGAAGCTAATGAATAGTTCATTTAAAAAAAGAATTACAAGCAGGCCAAAGGCTGGTGGTGGGCAGGGCCCACATAAGAAAAAAAATCACCAGACACAACATGATTGAAACAATTTAATTACCTTTCATTCTCATAACTATCAATTAATACAAAGTGGTCAAGTGACTCAAAACCATTCCTTTATTTGCAAGGTCTTGAGTTGAATCATTTCCCTAGTATATGGGACCGAGACCTTACCAAGTCCCTAAAAATTGGACCTAGTGACTTGGCCATAAGATCCGGTATAGCCAGGTTTGGCACCATTCTGAGAATAAGCCAGGTTTGGCACCATTATAGAACAAGAGGTGAACCTTATCATAAGCATAGGGAGATAAATCATGAAGTGGTAGTAGGAGGGTACATATATCTACTATATTTGGGAGTAGGAGGGACCTTGCAATCATAGGTGCAAGGTCCCTTCAGCTCTCAAAAAATAGGTGTAAGGTCCTTCCGCTTTCCCCTCAAATATGGCTAAGGTCCCCTTTCCCTATTTAAGGTGGACTCAAGAGTGCCTCAGAAGAAGGCCAAATTTGGGGATCTACTCAAATGCCTTTGAATAGATGAAAGTTGTGCTTTGCTTAAGTGGATGACAGCATGTGAAGAAGTAAGGTGGAAGAGACTTGTTCCAGTGATTTGTTTTTTAACCAAAAAAAATTGGGAAAATTTTGGAGAAAAGTGATTTTCAAGTGTAAATTTGACTAGTTATAAATTGGGGATAATTTTGCCATGTAGATTTTGTATCACAAAATTGACAAAAAAAAAAAACCCTGATTTTTCCTTTAACAAATTTTTGAAGTATGCACCTCTTTGTGGAGTCAAGGAGATCACTTTTCCACTTGTGCAATTGGAAAGCTTTTTATTCAATTAACGTTTTTCATTCAATTATTGTACTTCCTGAACAGATTGGACAATAATTAAATTATTTTTAAAATTTTAAATTTTTGGGAAAAAAAAAAGTGCCAAAAATCAAGAAAAACTATATCGGTTTGATTTGGGATTTCAAACCCGGTCAATGGGTTTAGACTTTTAGACAAAGTGAAACTGTAGCCCGCTTGTTACAAAGAGGTTTCTGTTACTAGTAATATTGTTCATGATCTAAATTTTCAAAATTCAAAAATCCAGTGTTGAAGCTAAATATTTAAAATATATTAATTATTCGGAAGATGTTTGCTGAATCAGTTCAAAGACTAATATATTCACAATCTCAAATTTCTAAACCCCCCAGCATGAATGCCACCATTTCCCAATGCTCTCTTTCAAACACCATTTTGGACTTGTAAGACATAATTGGGAGAACACATGATCATGAATCTTACCAAACATGATCATTCATGTAATTTGTTAGTCAGTTTAGATAATCAATCATCTGACTTCAGATAATTAATCATTTATTATCTGAATGTTAAAAAAGTTGCCATTAAATATTTGAGTGTCAAATAATTAATTATCTCACCATATGAATATTAGTACATTGGGAATCGTCTATTGGGAAGTGTTATTTAAAGGTCACATGTGTTTGGCAATGGATGTCATGCACATTAACATCAGGCGACTAAATATTGTTTGTTTGATATTAATAACTCAATAGTTTGAATACACGAATTTTTTAATGGCAACCATTCAAGGCCAAATGTGGAAAGTCATTGAATTTCATAATAAATTTTCATTAAATTTCCATAAATGCTCAAAGAATCAGTTGAAACCCTTTGTAATTCATTCTAACCCAAAAAAAATACCCTTGTTTTGGACTAAAAAAATGATAATTTTTTATAAATCATTGGTCCACTATTCTTGCACCCACCCCTGAATTCATTCTGGTTCCAAATAACCTGGTTTGGAATCAGTGGTTAACTGCTGGATAACCTTCCATTAGCCCCTCGGTTCTAAACTTTTTCTTCCTCAAAATTTTTTTCTTTTCAAATTTTAGATTCCAAAAATCTGACCCAATTCTGATCCAATTTTTATTCATCCAAACTGGTGATTCTAGCCAGGCCAATTGGTGTAACTGCCCAATACTGGTAAAGTCCATGTGCACAATAGAGTTGTCTGTAAAGTCACCCTCTGTTTCACCCCCTATCCCCTCTTTCGGTGGTACCTGCAAAGTTTAGAAATTTTATTAAATCTGCTCAAGGTTCGAGAGTAATTATAGTACCTAGTTGTCAAGGTAGGATCAGTGAAAAGATATGTAGCATCAGTACAGGCGTTCAGGAAAAAGAAAACACAGGATGAAACTTAGTTTACCACCAAAATTGGTGGAAAAACTAGTTTGGGTCCCAGTTATTTCCCTTCGTAAAAGTTTCATTCCCAGTTACGCGATTGATGACCTATTATGCCGAAACTGGCAGTTCTCGCCCCCCAATCGCCTGACTGTACGGATAATTCTTATGTATAAAACACTTTATTAATTTGATCCATCTGTTATACACAAATTCATCAACAGTCGCCCTTGTCAAATTGTCCGCATGATGTGAATCAATCACTTAATTTCCAAGTAAAAATACAACATTCTATATATTTAAAATTAAGACCTTCGATTTTGATGCAAAAGTGGTTGTTAGAAAGCTTTTGGGAGCCCTTTCCAAGTGTGCTCTCTTTGAGAAGATCACTTCTTTTGTGGTCAAACCGCATGAGGGTTCATTCTATATATACACAATATTAAGCAAATATTCACACCAAATTAGCAAAGGCTTGATTTGAAAAAGATGAACACTTCTGTCCAACAAACTGACGTAAAGATTTTCGGATAGATCAGAATCTAGATTGTTCAACTTATATGCACATTGTGCCAATGCATCCAAAATGTAGTAAAATTTATCGAATAATTATTTTAGTCAGCTTAAGTAATCTATATGCCTTAAAGCATACCTATCCAAACGTAATGGTATTGTGGGTTGGCATTCCTTTTAGTGCAACACTCGTGTAAAGTGTAAGTGGGTCCATATGATGGGTCCTCCCTCCCCCCTATTCGCCTGCCTTGATCATTATGCTGGGAAATGGCCCATGGCAACCGGGCATTATATACTACGCATAGTGATAAGTGGCCATTGGATACTTGAATGGGTTTCTAGGATCAAACAATTTCCATTTGATGGGTTTGGATGTTTGTCAGATTTAGATTGTGTAATTGTGCAATCCAATCCAAAATCCAAGCATGAGCAAAGAGGGAATTGCCCCAGGAGAGGAGGTCATTACCCAACACACAATGATACTTAGGTGGCCATTGGCTGCTTGAAGGCGGGTGGCGAGGATCAAACAATTTCCATTTGATGGGTTTGAACTTTGGACTTCTTGTCTGATTCAAATTGTGTAATCCCAAATCCACTGGTGAAAATCTACAACTCTAAAGGTGCATTCACACTTGGTGTTAGGGACTCTAAGGTTGAGTCCCCTAACACCATGCTACCTATTTAGGACTTAAACCTAGTTATCATGAAAATTTTATGTTAAGCTAACATTCACTTAACATTAAGCTATGGGCCATTTATTAACATTGGATGCCATCAAGGATGTCACCTAAATTTTCATTTCACACCGACTTAACATCAAGTGTGAATGCACCATAAGAATCTTTCAAAACATGAGCAAAAAGAACTTGGTGTGGCCTTATTGTAAGTGGGTCTTTGAGGAGAAAGACACACAATATACGGAAAGTCACTTTTGAGGAATTAATCAACCACTTTTGGAACTTACAATCAGCCACTTTACTGCACCAGCATGTGAAGGGCTAACATAATTTGTATTCATCAATTGGTAATTCTATGAAGTGACTGAGCCTACATGATGCAAAATTTAATGGCTAGCTAATAGTCTTTCCCAGAGACCAAATCAATTCCAAAATCAAACAGCCAAAATGAGAATCCTCCCCCCCCCCCCCCCCCCCACCACCCACTAAAAAAAAAAAAAAAACCAAAAAAAAAACAACCAAAAAAAAAACAAAAAAAAATTACCA
>Ga0116227_10001538_pt1 | contig 51658 bp, 44 predicted proteins | sample S1TSphgellanicum_FD_89693 | JGI IMG/M metagenome (GOLD analysis project Ga0116227, IMG submission 89693) | Host-associated microbial communities from peat moss isolated from Minnesota, USA - S1T2_Fb - Sphagnum magellanicum MG | ecosystem: Host-associated > Plants > Peat moss > Unclassified...
AAAATTATTTCTTTGTTTTTGTATGTTGATAAGTTCCAGTATCCAGACCCCCTCCCTGTTCATAATGGTTAGGGTTTCTGGTGCAGCCAATTTTCACATGCATCATAATAATACCTTTGGCATTTAGCATATTATTATTATTGGCAAAATTATTTTTCTGGGCAATCTGATCATTGCAATTACCAATATATCTATTAAGTTTGTGTGCTAAAATGGCAACTGACATCCATTGCCATTATTATTATGGCAAGTGCAAGCCTTGAAATTGCCAATATCTAATAAAAGTGTGCTTAACGGCTGCTCGCTCTGGCATCCATTGAACTATAATTAAAAATTATGGCAATGAAAAAAACATTGAAAATATCAAATATTTTAAATAAAATTTCAAAAAAAAAAAAGCCCAACCCAACTCTTTCAGTTGTTGAGAAAGAGACAGGATGAGTACCTAAGTCCGAAAACCCCAAAATAAAAAATAAAAACTTACAACACTAATATATATTATTTTTTGCCGTGCCATGTCTGTATTCCACTCTTTCTCCAGCCCATCGGAGTAAACAGACCATCACAGGATGGATGGATGATCAGATGGATGAATGGATGGATGATGAGATAGATGGATGAAATGATGTTTCACGACATCCTTTACTATATGTAATTCTTTCAAGGCTCGGTAATGCCCAAGGCAGGTAAATGCCCACTGTCTCAGGTCTTATGTTTGGTGATGCCCAAAGCAGGTAAAGTCCAAGGTCTCAGGTCTTTTATGTTTGGTAATGCCCAAGGCAGGTGAAGGCCACGGTCCTATGCTTCAAACTCAATGATTCACATTAGCCTTTGAACATTAGATTCAATTTGAGATCGAAAAAGGATATGTAAGAAACAATATAAAAAATAAAAGCATTTAGTACAAAGGAAACATGCAAATCAAATTTTGTTAGTAGCTTTTGAAAGGTTTTCTTGAATATATCAAAGGCATTTTTCATGATTGACTAAGTTTTTTTTGCACTTTCTGTTATCTAACAACTTTAAAACATAGTGTGAGCTTTCTTCTTTGAATGAGGTCATTATCCATGAGATTAATGGATATCCCTTGTCGCCTAGTATGTGAGGTGAAAACCTATGGGAGCTTCTATTGTTCTCAAGCAAACTATTATATTATACATTTATATAGAGAGTGGATTTGTGTATGACTTTCAAATTATTTACAATTTTTAAAAGACCCACAAAAATGTCAATAATGTTTTTGTTACAATTGACAGAGGCTTGTGCCACAATCTATAACCACCTATTTTGTGGTGTAGCAAATTTTCACAAACTTGCATTGAGGTTCTACAATTGATATGTGCGTGCCATTGATAGGGCTTGAATGCTTGATAAATCATGCCAACTTTTGAACTCCTCCACACAAGTGACATTTTCCCTCCTATAAGCCAAGAACTCAATTTTTTATACACTTCAATGACAACATGCACAAATTCATGCAAAACAAGTCACTGAGGCCTAAGGCTCTCCGTTGGTGGGAGGACGAAGCATAAAGATAATATCAAGAAATATGTTTAGAGATAAATCATTGACTTCATTTCAAAGTTGAGATAATCAAAGTAATGAAATATAAAATGAAAAATGTGACATGAAGTTTTCCAACAATAGAATACATAGATTGAAAGAAACTCACATGAAATGATGGTAAGAAATAAGAAAATGAAAAAAAATTGAGACAAAATGAATGAACTTTACATGGTTTTAATAATGACAAGGTCATGGTCAATTTGGATTTAGCAACACCAGTTACAATATTTCCATCAATAATAATAGAATTGTTTGGACATTCTATTTTGGATGAAGTTGTAGTAAGTTCAGAGCTCCTTTTTTCATCAGAAACTTGCAAGGATGTATGATGCACAGCTTCCCCTTTGGTAATTGCCATAGCTGGGGTCATTGGCCATGAAACTTGTGACAATAGGCTTTACCTTACATCACATTCTTTGGATGATCGGTAATGACCAAGGCAGGTAAAATCCCTGGTCTCAAGCTTTACACTACTCGTTGTTTCAACACATTTTGTGATACAATATATCTTTGCCTTCATCACCCAGAGAGTGCTAATGGGACCTTGATTAACATCATATTATTCAACCTACTTTTCCCATACTTGTTGGACCAGAATTGTGGTCAGGAACGTGGTACCTTCACCTTTATGAGTAAGGCATCTGAAGGTGCATTCACACAGAATGTTAAATCAGTGTTAAGTGAAAATCTAGGTGGCATCTGAGGTGGCACCCAATGTTAAATGGGTGATTGTTTAACATTAAGTGAATGTTAACATAAAATCTTCATGGTAAACAGGTTCATGTACTAAATGACTTGCTTGGTGTTAGGGACTTAATATTAGAGTCCTTAACACCAAGTGTAAATGCACCTTTAGCAGCTACCTATAGGAAGCCCAAAAAATGTTAGATTTGAACTTGACCCTGTTCTATATGGGTGCGGGTTCACCCAAAGGCGGGACAATTGCACAGAAAAAAACAGGAACTCTTCGCCCATTTTATCATCCAGTGCTTACTTTTACAGCATTTGTCCAGTAGTTGTCAACCACTAGAAGTGTTCTGACAACTTTCACTCTTACATTCATTCAATTTTCACCTCCCATTTTCCCTTAACTCCTTACTGGTTACATAATCTATGGATTCATCCATATCCCAAACTTGTGGGCAGTGAGTGTGGAGACTCTTAAGTGGTCCCCACTACCACACTATAAGGTCTCATTTTTCACTTTTTTTCAATTTTTCCGAGTGTTTTTTCAGGTTTTGGTGAGGGGAGATAACAATAATTCTTTTTTGGGTTTGGAGGATGTTTGGAGTAAAAGAAGTTCTTGTGATTTAGTTGTGGGAAGTAATGACAAATTATAGTTATTATTGACTCCTGTCGTTTGCTTCATTTAGTAGTAGTGCCTTCCCCAAAAAAAATGTGGCGGTGGTGCATTTGTTGTGTATTTGTGAACCACAAGTGGAGTCCTCCAAAGCCTAGATCATTTTTTTTAGTTTCCCACCAATCAAGAGTAATAAGAGCGTATGCCGGGGGCCCATTGTAGTGCAATGGTTTGTGGGAAGAAGCAAGTGAGTGATCCAGAATTTCTTTCATGCTTGGTGGTGGTTGTTTTTCTCCTCATGTCTGGTTCGTGCAAACTTTTTCAGTGGTGGGGACCGGAGAGCCGGAGTGACTGGGAAGTGGATAGGTATTACAAAAGAGGTGGCGAACAACAAAAGGCTTATCCATTGTGGGGACCAGGAGAAGGACCCGGATGATGCGGAACTGGGTTACAAATAAGCTATGCCGCAAAAGGAGTGCAGTTCTGAATGTGTGGTTATTAGCATTCTAACGTTTTTCATAAGTGTGCACGGACAACAAATTTGTTGTCCGTTTTCATGCATTTTCCAACTATTACATATTTTATTCGACACTGGAATTTGGACACCATTCTTGAATCACAAAGTCCTGTTCGTTTTGATGGCCCACCTGCTGCCAACGATTTGGTCGAACTAAAAGGACGAACCAAAAGGCTCACTTGCTTGCTTTTGAGGGCTTCACATCTTGAGTCATTCCGTACTATCAACTCGTCGTCCCAAGTGCTTTCGTAATGTATTGTTAATTCTTATGACTATTGGTTCCATTATCGAAGAGATTCGTCACTTTTGTTTGCTTTGTCCTTTTTTTTTCTTCAATTCCTTTTCTCCTCTTTTTATTTTAAAAAAAAAAAGGTCTTCCAAACTTATTTATTTTGACAACATAAAAGCCCCCCAAGTGAATTCAACTTTAAACAATAAAAAGTGTGACATCTTTGCATTAAAAAAATATTTTGTAAAATGCGATATCCATTGGTATGTCCCCTCCTTAGAATAATGGTATTAACACGAATCCTTCAGTAAAGTTCACATCACAAACCTTAAAAAAAACTCAAAGCATGTTCTCAAACTCTTAGAGAAAGGTTCATGAAACACAAGCCTTGAAAGGCATCAATACCTACAGCATATAATATTTCAATATTGATAAATTCAAACCTACACATAGTAAGAGAAAGGATTTAGTGTTAAGCAACTCAATTTCAAATCGGGACTTGTCACAAACTCATTGCAAACCCATTGTTGACTACAGCTGGTTGGGTGGGTACTACTCCTCAACTACATATGTGATTTTTTGTACGATTTGGCAAAATCCATCGAGTGTATGATTCTCTCTATTTGAAAGATCTTGTCAATATTTTGAGAAAAACTCAAACATGTCCAAAGAGGACATCATTTGCCCATAAAGACATTTCAATTGTTTAAGACTATTTAGTGGGAGGTAAGTCCCATGGACACGGGTGTTACCAAAATAAGGCACCCCCCACCCACAAATTCAAGTAGACACCCTTGAAACAAATTTCATATTTCAACTAATATTTTCTAAAAGCATTTTTTGGATGATTATGAAATGAGTTTTCAAATCAAATCTACCACCTGACCCAAGTTCCTTAATAGAACTTATTTCACTAATTTTTTTCTTGTCATTAACATATTTAATATGATTCAAAGTATGTTTAAATAGGAAACCTGTTAAACAACAATCCACACTATCCATAAAGGGCTCCTAACTTCCATCATTGGCCATTGCTACAAGGAAACCTACTGAGATGATGCCAACAACAATGCTTACAAAAAGGTTTGCACTTTCATTTCATATGATAGAACCAAATTACAAGACTTCTTAGCCAATTAACAGCTCCACAACTTTTAAAGAACAATGATTTCCATTGTGTTGTTTAACTACTTGTGGAAATTGTCAATGTCACTTCATGCATGATCCCTGTTGAACTTTCTTTCTAATAAAAAATTGATAGCATATTCATCTACATATCGACCAAATATTCCCACTCATATTCATGTAACCATGTTGAAATATAATCTAAACAAAAACATCGATTTTTTGTTCAAGTTCATTGATTTCATTTGTTTTCCTTTGTTTTGATTTTAAAAACAAGACATAATGATCATCAACCTTATTAACATGTTTCAACAAATAACATACTTATTTCAATGTTTGCTTTAAAAACATAAAATGAGTTTACATATGAACCTAAAAATTTAGGATTTCAATCTTTAAGAAACATTTGAACACTTTTATGCATAACAAATCTTAGGCATCAATTCAAAATGTAATTCCTTAACATGTTCTTGTATAAGTTTGGATATTTTGAAGTTGTGTTAGATAAGTTCCAAAATCATTTGTGATTAGCAATGAATGCCATGACCTTCCAACTGACTATCTAAAGTTACTACATCAATTTGTAATTTGCTAATCATTAATTATGATGGCACCACCACACATATCACAAAGTGAGTTGAATCATTGTCATACAAATTTGTCAATTTGTAAGTCAGGCTCAAATCAATGAGCAAAAGTAGTTTAAAATTAAGTTCACATTTTCGTTTGTCCATGAATATGGGGTTTAGACCAATATGGGTAATACGGGTGTTGTTTAAATGCCTAAAGATTTTTAATAGTTTAAAAAATTACTTTGATGTCCTAGAACTTTTTTGGATATTGAAATCACAAACAATGCTACTAGTAAGGTATCAATAGGTGGTCAATGTGGATTTGCAAACTAGTTGTTGATAATGATATGTCAATGCCTTCAATAAATCTTGGTATTGATTCTTTTGAATTTGTAACATACTTATGCATGGATTTTCCCCATTTTTTACAAAGTTATTAGAAAGAACTACATCCAACTTGTAATGAAGCATGACACATAACAAGTAACAAAAAATCATCAAATTTAAAATACAGCACTTGAGCAAATACATTTGCTACCAATATTAAGCTGAAGGCATTCCTTAACACCTAATGCCCATCCTAAACTTTCAATACATGTTTGTAGATACATACTTAAAATCTTGTGAAAAAAGGTGTTGTATGATAGAAATCCCTGAACCTTAACATCTTTTATCCTTAACCAATAGGATACTACAAGAATATAGTACCCAAGCAAACAATATTTTAAAAATTCTAAATTTGTTCAAGGGGATATTAACTTATTACATTCAAGTCAGTAATTGGAATTTTCACAATACCATATGAACATTGCAATAATAAATTGCAATGTATTCAATTGTTGTTCAAACCAAATTCTTTTCCAAAAAACTAGTGAAGACTTGGGTATGAATTTTTAGTTTTGTTGAAGGTAAAAATAACTTGGTACAAATGTTTTTTTTTAAAAAAAAATACCCTTATTTATAAGGAAAATTTATGGACCTACTATATATTTCTTTGAGCGAATAACTTTTTTACCCAAATACATTCACTAAATATGCATTCAATATATGAATTAATTAATTTATTTTTTTCAAAATCAATATACCCTAAAACAAAACCTATCTAAGTTATGTAATTTGCACTAAAAATTTAAAAGCATATGCATAACCTACATATTGATACTTGGAAAGTGATATATATCTAAATTATGAATAAAATGGGTGAGGGTAAATAGGAGGCAAGCCTTAATTACAAAAGCTAAAACATTAAACATTAACCATGTCAATATAAAAGATTTGTGTTTGTCAATAATCATTTTTGTGCTTGAGTCCACTACCATTCCTATACATCATATTATTATTGTACAAACATTTTTATTTCACTAGTGGTCATGGTTCATGAACTATGACCAATCACCCTTGAAGATTGTTGGCAAATGCCTTTGCATTCAAGCATGACAAGCTCAAGGATCTTTCTACTTGAAGCTAAGCATTTTTTAATTGCCAATTAATTACATGTGGCATATATTACATTAAAATGGAAATTTGATGTTAAGTAATGGCATATATCACACAACATTATACATTGTAATGGATGAAACTACAAAGGTTATCTCACATATGTGTCATGAGCCATGACTTTTTGTGTGAGAAAAACCACATTATGTTGTTTTGAACTACTTTAGGTACTACTATTTAAATAACATTTGGATAAGTTTGAAAGTAAGCCAATGAATATAAAATAATTTTAAGCCCATAATTAGTACCTAATTTTTTTGTTTAAAAGCACCATGAAAATTGAATGTTTTAACATTTTAACCTCATTTTAAAGTAATATTTACAAATTATTTTTTAAATCCCATGTTGTTACATCAACTTGTTAGGACTATTTAAGAGGTGATGCCAACTCATTTTATCTTGTTTGCACTGAAATGCTCTTAATTGAATTATCCATTATGAAGATGTGGGGATTCAAGAACCATTTGAGGTGTATATTTTGGCCATGCATCTTTTAATGCTTGTCAAGATGCCACTATCAATGAAATTGTAAGTTTTGGTTTGCAATTAGTGCACAACAATGTTGCCCAATTTTCAATTCAAGATTGTATAACATGGTCAAATCTTTAAAAATATGGCAAAGGTAAGTGGAAGGGACAAAAGTTTATTTAAATGTAGGTATGCAAATATTGAAGTTGAATAAACTAACACAAAAACAAGGTTTGCTTTCAAAGTGGTTGTGTTTTAACAAGCCCTACAAATTTGGGGTGCAATTTGTGTATATTATAATCAACAAACATTGATTTTTCAAAGCAAAATTGTAATAGTGCAAATTTAGGTATTTGTAAAATTATTATGTCAACCTTGCCTTAGTTGTATAAAGTTGTGTGTTCAATCGACATTGTGGTTATTGGTTCCTTAACAATGCAATTGCAAATGAAGTCAACTTTAACATCAATTTGACCTGAAAAAGGCTTAAACTTGAAAACCCAAATGATTGTTGTTCCCCAAACTCAAATTGATGCAAAAATTGATTATGTTAGCAAGTAGGATGAGAATGGAAGTCACACAAATGCTTGCTCCATTTATAGATTATGTTATGAATTTGATCCCAAGAAGGTTCACATGATGTTGGCTATATGATTCTTGATCCCATATTCAAGAATCTATCTATTATGAACAATTGTGTGAGAAAAAAAAACCACAATTACAATTATGAAACCTAATCCCCTTTTAATTTTGACATTAGTTTCTAAAAAGCCCATGTTGTTGCAAATCTAGCAATAAATTTTGTTACCCAACAACCATAACCTTTGGTTATGTTTAATGTAGGATTATTTCCAAAGGATGTTGTGGTTGAACATCTAGAATGCTAATTTGTTTCAATCTTTTATTGGCTTATATTTACATGATTCAATTGATGCACTTAAACCACACAATGAATAATTGCATCATTTTTTGGGGGTCTTTGATTGTAGGTCATATGGGAGTTGTTTGACTTTTGAAATCTACATGTGGTTATAGAATCATATGAAGATTCATTGAAATGGTGGAAAGTGAACAAGGCCCAACTTCATGATGTTGAACACTTCCTAGTTTGTCAAATTTTAAGTATTGCATGCAATCAAATTGAAGCCAAAAAAATCTTTTTCATTGTTTTGGTTCTAACAAAATTGAATCCATATGTCAACATTGAACTCAAAATTTAAAATAATTTGTGTTGATTTCCAAGAAGAGGTCAAAATGATCCATGCTTTGATTGTGAATGATTTGCAGTTGAATACTTTAATGACATTGGGGATGTTGAAGTAAATTTACTAAAGAAAATGGAAGAGTTATTTGAACATTGATTTGATGAGTTTATTGAGCAAGAGTATTTGCAAAAACTAATTTGTGAAGGATATGCATCATATTTGGCAAATGTGGGTATATGTTTCAAATCTAGTAGGCTTTACATGTTTTTAAAATGTTTTGTTTCACTTTCTTGTATCATCTTTTAAACATGTTTTCAAATACAAATGCAAAATGAGAAATATCAATTTTTTTGATCTTGTTGCAGGTGGTCTTCATTTTGGCCAACTATCGACATGTTATGAGGTATGAAGATTTTGTTTAGTGAATTCTGTTTTAATTCCAAGGTCTAATACATCCACATTATAATCATTCTAATTATTGTTACCAATGTATCCATAATAGATGATTTTATTTAAATTTTACATTTAGTTTAATTGATGCACTTTACCATTTGCCAAATCTTAAGCGAAGTTTGTTGTCATGTCATCTTAATTCTACCAAGTAGAGTTCTTTTACCCCTATTAAGGTTACACATAGTAATAACATAGTGCATGGTTAGTGGTAGCAAATCTACTAAGAATATAGTAGAACTTGATTTTGCAACTCTACAATTAGATTTTGTAAACTTGAAATAAACATGACAAGATTTAAGAAACAATGGAAAAATCCCATTGGATTGGATTTCACCTTTTACAATTGTCTTAATAAATAAATAATCTAGACATTTTTAATGATTCATTGGATAAATACATTTAATACATACCTATTGTTTCACCCCAAAAGGTACATGAGAATGGGTACCAAAATCCTATTTAGATTCATAAATCCTTAACTTTTTGTATATTTGGGTCGTACCCTAATGGAAATTTTTGGTGATAATATACCTTGACGGCTAGATAAATTGAATTTTTTAATAACCTATTCAAAGAATATAACAAAAATCCTATACTTGCACAACACTAATATATATCTTGAATCTATTGTACAGACATAACTTGTTATACATTATATTGGTTTTTAATAAAATGACAAAGGTTGCTTCAAAAGCTCTAAGGGGCCATGGAAACTATTGTTGTGTTTGCTTGTCAATCTATCACACAAAAATAATGCCTAAAATTTAAACTTCCATTTACAACATAAATTAAACATTTGAATTTAGGTTTTGAGCATTTGAACCTAGCTCATAGGATGCTAAACTTAATCTATAAGATGCACATGTTGTTGATTCTAGTTATTTGTGGTGGGTGCACTTAAAGTTCAATTTTTTATACACTGTCTCAAGGAGATCCATCACAAACAAATATGATCAAACTTTGGACACTCCCAAAATAGTTATTATTGTAGTCTTTCCCATTGGCCTACTTCGATAGGCAACAGAACTTGGTGCAAAGGATATGGGATAAAATGTGATGCTATTGGGAACAATTTGAGGAACACATGGGAATATAATAAAGTACCATTGGAAAGTTTGTGGCAACAAAACAGAATATCAGGATCGAGACATTTCCTCAAAACCTGCCCCTCCACTACCTCTTATTGGGTGCATGCTGCCCCACCTCATTGGCCGTGTAAAATTTCAATTCCTAACCATGTTCATCACCATTTTTGCCCATTTTTGCCTAGTCTAACACATGCTTCTTTGATTGCGGATAAACTATTATTCATGAGAACCAATCCTTCGGAAAGCACTTTACATGCCATATACACTTAGGATCTCGCTTCTACACTTTTGGGTCCTCTACTATGACCAAGTTCAGGCTGCACTTTTGTGATATGTATAATATAGGTCTACACATATAGATGTACATTTGAAAGTTAACAACTTACAACCTCATTCAAGTCAAGGGGAAAAGTACATACACATTGCACTTATTAAGGAAAAAAACATCAAAGGACTTTGTGTAGATTGCAAGTAAGCTGTCGTGCATTTGGAATAGTGTTGGAAGTGGGACCTTATATATTTTGTGTATTATTCTGTGGGTCTTGCTATAGGCTAGTGTCAGGTTTGACATTAAAAAAATTTTTAAAAAATTTTGAAAAAGAAAATTTAAGATGTAAAAATACTTGATAAATACACATCTCAAACGATCAAATTTGAAACGTAAGAGTTTTTAAACATCTCTTCAAGTTTAGGGAACGTAATAATTTTGAAAAGTTTTTACATGAAAGTTTAGTTGAAACACCTCTAACTTCTTTGAACTTGATAGATTTTGTATTGGGAATCGGAAACGTGATGGCTAAGAAGAAATTAGTACAGGAGTCAGCCAACCAACAGTTACAAAAAATTTGAATATCTGATTGACATACATTCATACCTTAAATGAATTTCACTGAAATTTTTAAGTTTTAATTAACTAAAAATGATTATTCCTATTTTAAAAAGAGTGATTTTTATTCTAATTATTCTAAAAAATCAATTAATTAGTCATTTTTAATATGCCTAAACCCAACTCTAGCCTATGATAGTTAAAGTTCAAGGCACTAATACTACTGATCCAGATATTAGAAGACATAGGAAACCTTTTTATTAACCAATTTGATGTAATTGGCATTTGATGTATGCTCTTGTGTGCTGATGGTTGTGTGAAGCTCCAAGATTGTGGAATGCCTCCACCAGTGACAATTGGAGGTGTTTGAACTTTAGAGCCCCAATAAAATTCCTTCCTCCGGAATAGTCTGATACTGAAGAAGGACACCCTTTACAACAGCCAAATGGATTTGTTTTGAGCCAGAAGCAATTTGGCTAAAAGAAAGGGGGGGTGTCTCTCAAGTACCCAAATTGTACAGTACCAAAAAGAAGTAAGGTCTTGGCCACAATTTTGACAGCAGGCTGAATGCTTCTAAAGGACTTCAAAAAATCCCAGATTTGTTTTCTGTGGAAGAGAGTGATGCGTACTTGGGAACTAGGATAGAGGTGGCTCCAGACCATGGCCATCGTGTTTTTGAAACTAGCATCATATCGACTTACATATGAGAATAGATGGTGTTGAGTGATAAAACATTTAGCAAATGCATTATGACAATAGGTGTCCTGTTTGTTAAACGATTTCACTGAATTTTAAGTGAATTCACTCATCATAATAAACAGGACTTAATTGGGATGCAGCGAATTCACTGATTTAGTGAATAAGGGACTACCGAACTGCACCCACATTTTGTAATAATTAATGATTTTTTTCACATTTCTTTCAAAGCTGGTACATCACACAAATGAACCAATGTTGAGTGAGTATCAACTTTTGAACATACCAGCTGGTACTGCTATCATCAAATCTTTTTTAAAAATCTGCTACGAGCCTGGTACTAATACGGAATCTCTTTTAAAGCTCTTATATCGGCCTGGTCATGGTATTAGGGTCCAAGGCTGAATTTTGGTTGGTAGTTGACAGGTATATACTATAAACCTGGTAGTGAGATTGATATAGCGTCCTGGTATTAAACTGGTACTGCCTCAAGTCCTTACCAACCATGTGCTGGTGTGAGGCTAATATTGCCTAAGGTCATACCAATCTGGTCAGTTCTTTGATACCACTGCCGGTACCGGTCTATATACTAGGGTTCCAGGTTGATACTGGCTCAACACTATAATGAACAATGAACTAGGGTTGGGTTGCTACTTTTGGTCATTGGAAATTAACTCTCTACCCAGAAATTATTTATGGATATACACCAACCAGTTATTTTGAGGTTTGGTATAATTAATTTCAATTTCACAGCTTTCACCCTTAAAGGTTGTGCCATTATCCCGCAAGACAAACAAGGGATGCATGCAGGTTTATTATTATTATTATTATTATTATTATTTTATTTTATTTTTTTCCGAATATTTCATGTAGCCAAAGTGACCATCATCTAGAAGAAAATTTGGCCAAATTTGAAAATGAACTGTAAACCAGAAATGGAAGGAAAAATATCAGGAAAAAAAAAGAAAATTTGGCTGAAACCTTTAGCTGTGACTTAATTGCGAAGGAGTGGATGTGGCAAGAGTTAAATGGGCTAAGTCCAATTTTGAAGGCTCAACTACACAATTGGGGATTTGGTCAATTTTTGTGCTTTGGCACTTCAGGGTTAAACACCATCATTTTATTCGGCTAGTTGTGTGGAGAGATCAAACCATTTGATCTCCTGCTATATACACTAGTTTGTAACCAAACCCAATTGGAAAGGGTCATTCCATCTTTAATGTACATTCTTTTTCTCATATTTTTTTCAAATGAAACAAATGAAAATTCATCCTTGAAATTTTATCAAAAGGTTTGCACATATGTAATAAAAAACATACAAAATTCCAAACCATTTAAAGGAAAACAAACTTTGAATTTCATTGTTTAATAACAACCCACAAAATTCTTTTTCACAAGAAAATATGATTTGACAATTTGCAACATTTGCTTATGCAAAAGAGTTTATGAAAATCATTTTAATTTTTTTATTTCAATAATAATAATAATAATAATTCATATTATATTATAAAATGATTAATATATTATGTCAACAATCAATAGTATATTATATTTTAGTTATAATATTTGTAATTATTGGTTATTACATGTTAAATATTAAATATAATGTATGAACAATGTATGTAATACATACATACATATAATAGATTTATACATAATCATAAATTTGCAATATATGAATTAATCAAAAATATAATGTTTTATTTATTATAAACCTTTATTTGAATAATTAAAAAAATTACCCTAGTGAATTGTTTCTACTAGATGTGGACATGAATGACTCAAATTTCACCCAAGGTGAAATGGTGCAAGGGTATAGTGATTTAGTTCATTTTGGAGGTCTCATAGTGAATTGAATGGTTAAACTAAACCCTAGTTTTATACTACTGGGAGAAGTTGAAAATGGGAACTCAAATAACTATCAATGCTTTAGTTATATAGTTAGATCCACTTGTTGAAATGGGTAGCTAAACGCATACCCAACTTTAATAATAAAATGGCATATATGATTTGTTTTGGATGAAAATTTGTAATTACACATTTGAAAGTTTTTGGGGTTGGTAAGAATGCACATGCTAGCAAGGCTTTGCATAATTGCATGTAATTTTCTATTTGCCAAGAATAATGGTTAGTTCATGTGGTGAATTTTAAATAGTTAATCACTTTGTATCGTTCATTTTTTTATGGATGAAAATGAGGGAGAAACTAACATTGCATGTTGGATGTGTTAAATACTAATAGAAGCTCAAATGAGCACTATTGTTAAACTTGTTTTAAGGGACTCATGGTTAACTTTGAATTTGAATAACAATTCAAATTCTTATAGCCCACCATATTTGCTATCAATGAACCTTACATCAAGTTACAATCAAACACTACCACTAACAATTTTATTTGTGAAACATTAATATATCAATTTTTTATGTTGATCTATGATTATATAGGTGATACAGTGTGATCAATTTAATGGTTACCAATGATTTACAAGGAAACCTTTTGACTAAATTAGGAACACAACTTAATCTTTTTATTTTACTTTTCAAAGAGCCACCAAAGTAACTAGGTGTGATGTCTTATCAAAGGAATATGTTTAGAATCTCTTGTTTTAACTATGTTCAAGACGTTAGATTAACATCTATCATGCCTTGTTAACAATGTAAGCACCCACATGAACTAGTTGCAATGTGACCACAAGTCTTGGTATCCACCAATCTTGGGTGGTAATGAGAAATGACTACAAATTCCCATTGGTTATAACTTGGGTACATACCCACTTACTCAATGGAGAATAATGCAACCTTGCAAAAAAAATCCTTTTAGAATCAATTCTTCAAAGAACTTCATGAACAAGAAAGGGTCATTCCTGAAAAAATGTTGGTTTTCTTCAATTCCACTTTGGGTTGTAAAAACTTGTGATTGGTTCCTTGAGTTCTTGTAATTGTGAGTAATTGAGAAACACCATGGTATTTTTTTTCACCATTTCGAAAAACATTTGCTAGATCAAGGTTGTTGTAACAGTTGAAGTGTTGGCCTTTATGATTTGAACAAAGGATCTCACTTTGTTGTTCATTGTTTTCTCTCACACACTAAACACCACATTCTTATTGCACTCTTTGTGGTCCACAAGCAAGGATTATTGTTATTTGTTTCACTTGGCAAATCAAAACAAGCTTCCCAACTTATTCTTGAACATCTTAGAGGTTGAGAGGATTTTTCTTACTTGGAATGTGAATTTAAAAGCAATTCAATTAATCAAACTATTTTTAGGGTGATGCACAAAAGTTATGTGATTTCATGCTTTGTCTTTCAATAACTTGATAGGAGGTTGGATAGAGTCTCTAAGTGTTATTTATGTTTATTGGTTTGTTATCACTTTTGTAATTAGAGTCAAAGTCAATATTGTTTGTTCCTAAGAGGACCTGCTTGAAATGTTTGACAGGTGAAATAAGCAAAACAATATTCCTAATGTTTTTCCCAAACTTCTCAATGAACTTTCCTCTTCTTCCTATGCAGAAATTTCACTCATAATTGCAGGTTAGGTGATCAAAACAAGGTGTTTATGATAGGGATATAAAAACTGCTATGGAGCCCTTGCCATGCTTGTGATGTATTTTGTGTGGTGACATGATATTGGTCACATAAGAACCTTCATATTTGAAATTTGAAATCAATGAACTAGACATGACCTTTGATTTTCACAAATTTGAAAAAACCAAAGTCAAAGGTTCTTTGAATTTCAAAATTTCAAAAAACCTAGATCTTAGGCTATTAAAAAATTTAAAATAACCACACAACATTGGTGTCCACCACAACATTGGCCCCACTTATCCATCAAACATTAATTGCATTCATTAAAAAAAATCTAATGATATTAAGTTTGAAAATCCCAAAGATAATAGTATATCTTACTTCATAGTGGATAAAATTTCTTAGGTGTGCCCCCAAGGATTGGTTCAATCCCTATTCCACTTATGCATAGATTGGCACACATTCTTTGTTTTCATGATGATAATAGTTGTCATTAGATGTGACATGTTGCACATATCTCACATCAAAGATGTGCCACCATCCAAGAAGTGAAAAAATCATTGCATCACTTGCATTCTAGAACAATATTCTAAATCCTCATCTACCCATGTGGGAAAATAAGGTTAAGTTGCATCTCATTCAATGACCTTCACATTGTTTTGAATGCGAAAACCAACTTGATTCACATTTAGGGCTTGAAGTATAAAAACATGTTGATATTGAAGATCACCAATATTTAGATTTTTTGCATACTCCAAATCACTAAGCATCACAAACAAAGAATATGGAAAACCGTCCAACAAGGTCTAGTAAAAACTAATACATTGCACAACATCGGTACGAAGCATGAACCATGATCAATCAATCACTCTAAAACCAAAACTAAAATTTTAAAAGAATTATGTTGTTCCTGGTGATGAACCATTCATGCTAAGAGAACTTCAATGTGTGCATCATACCTGCACATAGTGAGCTGCAAAAATGTGAACAAGTTGGTTGTGAAGACATATCTATGAAGTCGAAGAGAAGACTCCTTAAGAGCACTTCAAAGGCAACCATTCTGTCATTTTTTGACAAAAGAATTGGGAAGTTTTTGAATTAATTGTGTTTTTTCTACCATGAATTTGAATTTGAGTAAATTCCCTAAATTTTTAAAAAAAAATTGCCAAATTTTCAATATCACAAAATTGAAAAAAATAATCCTCTGCCCCCATGCTGATAAATTCCATACATACTTACCTACAATAATTTTCCACTTACATAAATACTTAACTAGGTAGGAAGGTTTACAGGATAGGTTACACATTCATCCATGTTCATGTATACGTATGCATCCAACAAATCCTGTCCAACCACGTCCCACCAAACCCTAATTGGATAAGCTCAGCTGCCCAGTCTCTGAGTGGACTGAACATCAGTGCTCCGCTCGGACCACGGTTTGCAGCGCCTCCACAGCTTGGAGCTCGGAAAAGGCAACGAAGAAGAATAGAAGAAGAAGCAGAAAAAGGAGAAGTGCTGGTTACCCAAGAACAAAAATCAGAAGAAGGTGCAGAGAGGAGTAGTGGTTGTGGGGATTTTGGCAAAGGGTTGTGGGGGTGGCGAAGGGATTGGTCGGATTTAGTAGCATGGGAATGCTTGCTGCAGCTGGTCTTTTCACGACAGCAGCAGCCCCCTATGTTGTGGCGTTAGCTTCGGGCAGAGTACTACCTGATAGGAGAGTCCTGCAAGGGAAGAGACGGGACCTATGGTGTAGGCGGGCTTTGGCGCCAGCTGATGACGAGGAGGCGGAGATGTCGGATATGTCTAATGTGGGCCTGGACGATGTGTTTAACCTTATTCAACAGGTTCTTTTTCTCCTTTGTCTCTCTTTCTCTATCTCTAGCCCTCTTGCTCACATAAATGTGTGCAGATCTCGGCTGTCTGTTCTTTTGCATTTCTTCCATGATTTGCAGCAGCCTCTTCACAAATTTCTAGTCTTCAAAGCTTCACACCTAATTGGGCAACTCATACCAATTCTGATGAATCCTTTACCCTATAACATAAACCCTGAATTCATGAACCCTAAAACTTGACCTGTAAACTGTAAATTGGAAATGTGATTTAAGAGCTGTGCAGGAAGCTTGATCTTGTATCTCCTAAAATGCTTCTTGTGAATCCTAGCGTGCACATTATCTCCTAATTCCAAAACCAAAACCCCAACCTTCAAACCCTAAAGTGCAAAACGAATGTACCTGTGATTGCTGCACCCTAGCCCTTATGTTGATGCCATTATGCTATGTGGTTATTTTGCATGGCTTGTATTTTGGAGAAATCAACCTGTGTGTATGCACCTCCCTTCTTTGCCAATTCTCACAGTCAGGGAATGCTACTCATGAATGCAAAATATATGATGGTGTCTTCTTGTGAAGACAAGATCACAGAAGTCTCTGTTGTCAAATGTGAAGTGTTTGAAAAGCTGTTGGAGGCTAAGAAGGGGGTCTGCAAGACCAGCTTCTGAATGCTTATTCAAGCCACATGCCTGCAACTGGGCAGCAACCACATCACACTGGAGATAGTTTGTTGGACAGTAAATTTGTCATGGGAGGTGTCTTCTGGGTCAGCTTTCATGCAATCTTCAGGATCTGCATTCATGACAGGTGGAAAATTGCAATGTGTCAGGCAACAGATGCAGACCCAGAGCCAGAGGACCTGATACCGTCTGACACTAGACGGGACATGAAGAGTACAGGTGCTTCGCAGTGGTACAAAGTTTATGGACGCTCAGTGCCCCCTAGTGTTGATGCAAGAGCTGCTTATTACGGCCCAAAGAGACCGCTGTGGAAAGGTGGTGCAACATCCCCAAAGGATGTGCCTGCATATTTGAAGGGTGAATACCCTGGTGACTATGGGTGTGATGTTCTGGGCTTATGTAAAGACCCGGCAAAGTTTGCGACTCTTCGTGCCCAGGAGCTTTTCAATGGGCGATGGGCCATGTTAGGTGTAGTTGGGTGCATTGTTCCGGAGCTCATCTCCCCTTCCAATCCTTCAGCTTTTGAGCCAGTTTGGTTCAAAGCTGGGGCTCAAATCTTTAGTGATGCTGGAATTGATTACCTTGGCCTTCCAGGACTCATCAATGCACACAACATATATGCAGTGGCTGCTGTACAGCTTGTGTTGATGGGGGTTGCAGAACTAGCAAGGTCAAAGGCAGCTCCCAAAGACGTTGATTCTTTGTATCCAGGGGGAAAAGCCTTTGATCCTCTTGGGTTTTCGAGCGATGCAGAGTCTTTTGCAGACCTGAAAGTCAAGGAGATAAAGAATGGTAGGTTAGCAATGTTGGCTATGGCAGGTTTATTTGCCCAAGGGGCAGTGACAGGCGTAGGTCCAATACAAAATTTGCATGATTTTCTACACCTTTGAAATGTAAGCCTACCAACCATTCTTTGCATTCAGAATGCATATAAAGATAAACAGGAAGGAGAGGACATGCATTCAAAATGCTCTGGGTTTTGACCCAAAATGAATACGAAACACTATGATACATCTTGTACTGTTTTGCCAATATGTGAAAACTAATGGAAGGATCTGCTCAAGGATTTGCAACAAGTACTTCACGATTGTATCTGGGGGTAAAATCAGTCCAGATATTTCACATCTTTCATCCAGTTTGGAATTTAGTTACTAGTAGTTGCAGCAAAGTAAATGAATTTGAATAAATAATTGAAAAAAAATGTTTACAAAGTGTTGGATGCATTGTGAGAATGGCTCAACCACATGCGGGTAGGCATGGTCAAGAAGACATTATTATGTGGAATATTTGAGGGGGAAAAAAGACTTATCATCATTTTGTAGATGGGTATATTGTACCACACCAATTGTAACATTATAAATTCAAAAATGTTGAAGGATTAAGTATAATTGTCTAGACTCTGGGGATCAAAACGAGTTGAATATATATGAACAATGTCTGGCTGTACCAGATACACATACAAACTTGATTATAGGTGGATGGAAAGAAGTAATGGGAAATTTAGATGTGGACCATGGAATGACTCAAAAAATGTCCCACATATTTTACAAATTTGGAATTGCAAATTGGGTTGTGTGAATAATGAAATGATTGAAACTGTATCTAAGGTTGAAAATAACAAGCAAGTTCAAAGGAGATCAAATGAACAATTCATGTTATTTCACAAAAGGATGGACAGGTCATTTTGGCCCAAAATCAAATTCACATTAAAAGGAAATTTTGAATGAATTTTTTTACAAGCTTTTGTTAAATATGTTAGGAATTGCAATACTTTTCACCAGTCAAATGATTATCGCTGTTGAAAATATATTCATTTTGAACAACACACAAGTACATTTAAAAAGTATCAAAATTCCAAATCATATCAAAATATGTTCATTATTTCATGGTTCACTTTTTCAATTGTAAACTATAACTTTGTTTTGGACATCATTTACACTTACAAGTGGTATATGAATTAAAGAATTCATATATACTAAAAATTCAAATGTTCTAATGAAATTCCTTTATTACATTTTACTTAATTGTGAGTCCTTTTTAGGTGTGACCTTTAGTTTCCTCTCACCCAAATATTTTTTTATCATCAAGATGATCCTTATCAAGGAAATTAAGGGGCCCTTAAAAAATAGACATTATAGACCCAACAATTGGTCAATTTCAAAAGTCATTAACTCAAACCTATACTTAAAATTGGATTAATTTTTTTCTAATTTGAATTTCCAAATAGAACTTGCCATGATTCAAAGAGCTTTCAAATGTCAATACATAAACATGTTTACAATTGTTTGCACTTTGCACTATGACCCAACACCATTTTTTTGACTCATTAAGCATGAATGATCGTTTGGATTTGTGAGCAAAAGTTCACAAAACACATACAAAATGTATCCATGTACTATGAAGGTACAAAATGAAGGCATGTACACATCTCAATTAGAAACAAATTATTTTATATAAATAATCAAATGATTGTCAAAAGTGTCCAAAGTATGTTATATTGTTGATACTTGACATATTTTTGCAATAAAGTTGTATTTCAAGTCTTCAGTATAGTAGTAACTAGTGTCAAGTAGGTATCTACTTTTGAACATACCAATTGGTATCAGTATGGAATCTTTTTTTAAATTAATACCAGCCTAATACTTGTGTTGAATCTTTTTAAAAAAAATTCATATTAACCTAGGTAGTACTAGTATCAAATATTTTAAAAGTTTCATAAGAGCTTAGTATTGATATAATAACATTTCCACTAAGGTACATTAAGAACCCTCACAACAACAAAGAAATATGATGGTGCAAAAAAATGGCTAAGATGTCACCCCACCATTTTGTGCTTGCAAACTAAATACATCACATCCAAAAATCTTTTCTCCCACTTCCACATTTGAGATCAATCAAGGTGTCCCGCTACAACACATTTATGATGTCACCACATGCAAAATGCCATCATTGAGCATTGTTAAAACATTTGCAACAATTGATAACCTTGCACACTCACATTCGAAAGCAAGAAAAGGAAATTTTATTTGTAAATGTGGAGTGGCAATTGTGTTGCTTGTTTTTCCACATATCACAAGATTTAATGATTGGAAATGGGCAAAAATTTGCAACATTTTAGGATTGGGTGTAAAATCACTTCAATGAATCGCGTTCTACTAGTTGTGTTCCGAGATTTGCAAGGAGTTTGGAAACAACATGGGGCATCATCAAGCATGATGTTGCCAAGTTTGTAGGACATTACATAGCCATGCTTGCTCTTTGTGAATCATGGATAAGGACTAAAGGTGCATTGCAAAAAACTCTCAACTTGTATAAAACAAAGCACTTAAAGCACCAAATATTCACATTCATTCATGCTTGGTATGTTTCGAAAGACATACCTCAGTGGGCTAACCTACGAGAGAAAAGGAAAAAGACATCACCAACATTGAAAAGGAAGGCTAATTTTGGTGACTCCACAAACTTTGACAACAATAAGGTGTAGGGGACTGATGTTGCAGGCATCACCCCCATATGATTCCACCTTCCAATCATCCACAAGGTTGCAAGAGGGCAAAAAAAGACCAAAAGGCCAAGAAATAAACAAAAAGCAATAGCATCAACGCCGAAGCTTGTGCCATCATAAACATGGTGGTAGCAACTCTAAAGAGGACCACCATCATTCAAGGTCAAAGTATGATGGCTCTTTTCTCCGTGCTCGATGATCAGTCGTAGTTGCATGAAACACGATAATACTTTTGTTTCTAAAGGCAAGATGAATTGCAACTACTTCAAAATTGCCTCAAACACAACAATGCACAAACCAACATAGTGACACCAGAACCAAGTGGAACAACAATATCTTCCACCCCTACTACAAGCATATCACCAATCACAAATATCATAAAAGAAGGAAATGATTGCAATGTTTTGGATTTGGCAAGCTAGACCCACTAGCTAGAAAATTGAAAAAAATGTTAGACACAACAAAATGCAAAATTTGTGTAAATAAAAAAGTTTAGAAATGATTGAGGCCTTTTAATGCCCAAAGGTGGTCAACTAGATCATTCCTTAAATTGTAGTATGCTACTAGATTTTTGATTTCTTTTGTGCTTTGAATGTATTCTATAAATGTCAAACCCCTCTTCATTTGAATGTTATGTTGTAATTCAATGGTCCGTTCCAAGACCTCCCCTTGTTCATCATCGATCACCATGTTGTGTAGTATGACACATGCTATCAACATGTCTGCAATTATAACACAATCACACAAGCAACAAGGATTAACCACAATTTGCCACTTCAACTGCTATACATTGAAACAAAGCTTAACATCTTTGCGGGCTTGCATTTTGGAAAAATGCTAACATTTTTCTCCTCGTGGTTTGTGTATGGTAGATACAAAACATGACCATTGAAGATAGATCCCATCTACGAGCCAATAGTAGCAAGGATGTACATTGTCATTTAATTTGAAATTGAGGTCAACATCTACACCCCTTAACAAATCTTAAATGAGAAGGTTCCTATCTAAAACATTTAGATCATTGTTGCCTCATGACAAGTTGAAATAGGCATGCCAAATCCACAACCTTTGATTTGCTATTGCTTCCAAAATGATGGATTTATTCCCATCTTTATCAATGAATGAACCTTGCCAAGCAACATGACAATTTTTCCAACAATAATGCATAGAGTCCAAGGAAGCAAACATGCCCAACCACCCTCTATCTGCATTCACTCTCATTTGTTTCTCCAATTTTGCTCATGTTAGTTGCCTAAGGAATTCGAGTTCAAAAACTTCCCTAATCGCTTTCACTAAGCGCTTGAGACATTCATGTGATGTGTTTTCTCCAATCCTGCAATATTCATTGCATGCACTAGCAGCTTGATTGTATGCAAGCATGTGTAAAACACTTGTGCATTTTTGAATAAAGTTCAAGCCTTGAACACCTCACACATATCTTTTATGAACAAAATAAGGATCATGTGCACATATGCTCTCCATGATTTGAAGGAACAATGGAAGATGCATTTGATATCAATGTCAAAAAAAAACAATCGTCGTAGATTAGATGTTCTACAAAATAATCACACAAAATTTAAGTATGGCCAAGTTCGTGTTCTCAAGCCACATTTGGTCTACAACCAAGGATGGACCCTCCATGTTGCCTTCTTGCTTGCTGTTGAAGATTTGGTACCTACAACAACAATGCAATAAACACAAGATTGGTTGTAACTTTGTCTTCAAGTGCCTGCGTAATACCATCTAGTAGTTACTACCACCATCTCACCATCAACAATTGCAAAGTAAACAAGTTGTAGAAGAGCAAAAATAACAAAAAATGTTTGTTGCAAAGAAAGGATGTTTGGGACAGAGCTTGCAAAGGATGCTTGGGATAGAACTTACAAAATAATGCGTTGCTGATTAACTTTTTTTTCTATTGCCAAAATTTTTGCCAAAAATTGACATTAAAATTTTAAAATTCAAAACTAAACAATTTTTTGGAAACTTTTAGTTGCCAAACAAAAAAAATGATAAAAATTATAGCCATTTTTTCTATCTTCTTCTACATATGATTATCACTTTGATGCAAACAAGAGATTTGCAAAAAACATGCTTCTGCTAATCAGAGATACGAGCTCTCTACTAACAACACGCCATGATGACAGGGGATGGGTGGGGTTTGCTTTGGATCTTCCTTTACAAACAATGGGTGGCCCCTCCATTATGGCTAATAATTTTAGGGTAAAGGTGTTTCTCATAGTGATTGGCTGGAGATGCTCTTAAGGTCTAAACTTAAGGTTGAATATTGTTTGGTATGAAGCAAGATGTACCTAGTGTTGAGAGTTGTATGGCCTTGGTATGAAGTTGGTATGGAATCTTTTTTTCATTCTAGGCAAATGCTTGTATCAAATTCTTTCTTAAAATTTCGTACCAGGAATGTTGATTCTTTAATACCAAGACCAATATCATCATTCCATAGATATACCTGCCCAACGCCAGTAACAACCAAAAATCCAAAGCATGAACGATATGAGATGTGGAATGGGGTTAAACCTTTACTATATTGCATATGCACAATATTTTGGATTTCCACAGATGTATTTTTGTTGATTATGTTGATGCAAATACAAGTTTGGTTCCATATGCAAATCTGGTGGTAGCTTTACCATTGTGAAAAAAAACCCTACTTATGCAAAACCATAATTTGATAATTTGCAACATACAAATATACTAGAGGCATGTGAATGCCTATCAAAGAAAGGGACTTGGGAGTTACTAGATTTGCCACCTTGCAAAAAATACAATAAAGCATGAGTGAACTTAGAAACTTAAGTTTGTACATCAACTTAAATCCAAATCTAATGCAGCATACAAATCTCAATATTAGTACTTAAGGTTATAAGACTTTAGCAAAATTATAGCATTTACTTTAAAGAAGTTTTGCCATTAGCCACAGAGTTTGATTCCTTGCACTAACTTCTTAGTTTGATACATATCGTCTAATTTGATGGAAAAGTAACTTTTCTCGATGGTGATTTGAATGAAAATTTTGCAAGTTACAACCTGAAAGGCTTGCTATTGAAAACAAGATAAATGAAGTCTATTAAGAAATTTGAGGAACTTTATGTGTGTGGTGCCATCCTCTGTTGAGGCAGAAATTTTACTGAGGGCAAGGCACCCTCCACATACACTATAAAAATTCTACTAGGGTTTAGGGTTAGTAGATGATTAGTAGCCATTACCAGTGTTTGGGAGTCCTATATTCTTGTTCTCTATGAATGCAGTTACTTTGATGCCATGTTAGGAGCAAATTCAATCACAGTTTGTGCACTGAATGTTCTCTTAATATATTGTGAAAATCTCAAACTATTTCATTGAAAGATTATGACTGTAAAATATTTTCAAGTACTTAAAAACATAATTATACAACTGCAGATGGCAAAGAAAATGTTATTGACTTTGAGGAAGTCGATGAATTACAGTAATCAACAATACATTGAAGGTTATACTTTGAATCAAAAGAGGGAGGTGTCAAACCAGGGTTCTAAAATGATGACTATTCACACCAGTGGAAAAATGGAATGGGAAAAAGAAACAAAAGTTGTCCAATGACATTCCACAAGACATAAGAAACATGAGATTGTACAGAAAACTCCACAACAAAACTTTGAAGGTAACCAAGAGTTCTGTCAGTTCCATCAAAACCAAACTGACATGATAAGAATGAGTGTGGTCATAACCTTATGAGTGTCACTTGCCAAGTATCAGACCATCACCTTCATCGTGAATAGCAGTGATGAGCTGCCATGACTCCCTATTGACTTCATCAGTACCCAACAGTGAGCATCAAAAGTAACACAAGACATAAGAAACAAGACAACACACCAACCCTGATATAGATGATATACCTGTGAATTTCTTAGAAAAGCAAGAGAATAGCTGCAGTTCAAAATTGTGGCCATCATTGTTAAACAGCACCAAGCAGAAGAATACTTGATCTTTGTGTGTAACGAGAGTGATTTGACCCAATCAGTGGTTGTCTCTGTTATAGTAAGGAGTGGTAGACTGTGAACGGCTATGTGCCCTAGTGCTGCGACGTGGTGGGCTGCGATAATAAGAGCGCCTTGGTGATATGCAGTGCTCCCGGTGATAACCACCCCCACGATATGGGGATTCCTGTCCACCCTGAAATGGAGAGTATCTGGGTGAATACCTTGAATTGCGTCGTGAACTGTCTCTTGGATCATCATAGCTGCTTGGCCCTCGACGTTCATAGTCCCGTGAGTATGCTGCAGACATCAAAGAACAATAACCACCGTAAATGGTAAAGCATCACATACAACATTACCAATTCAGGACCCACAAGTAAATGTTATTCATCACTGTAACTGCAGTGCAGAGTATGAGGGCTACTGAAGTCAAAAGTGACTCCAATGACCCAAAGGTCACATAGGATGAGCTTCAAAGTGAAATGCTCTATTCCTTGGCACTGTTTCCTATGCTTCAGCAACAAAGTAGAATACAGATGTGGCCCAAATTGACCTGGCTCACGAGAACTTCTTATGCTCCTTACACCCAGGTATTGGCCAGGAGTAGGTGTCCGAGCTCGCTTCCTCTTTGCCTGCACAGGAAACTCAAAACTTCAGTTGTTTCAGCCAGGCCATACATATGGAAATCACACTGGGGTTAAAGGGTCATGGAGTACTTTACCCAAAGCATTGTTTTAGATTATAACATCCTGGTCAGAACAAGCACTGCAGGTTAGATGTAACAAATAGATCAACTAACAGCAGATGCCGAGCATGGACAGGAATGAGTGACAAACTTGACATCCATAGAACTAAATGAATATCTCTGACTTCAACTCAGAGCCCATTCCTCCATTGTGAGATTGCATGATCGACTACTAACAGTACACCTACAAAAAGGTTAGTGGTGCTCATGATCTGTTTTCAGCTCTGTTTTCAACTGCAGCCAGGTGACTTGATGCTTGACAAGGGTGACACAGGTAGCATACAAGGAGTTGAATCATGACTGCCAAAAAATCCTTGACTTGCTTTTACTAGAAACTGCACAGACTAAGAGGCTTGAAAAGCAGACAAATATTGAGGGCTTGTATTGTAAGGATTTTGCTTAAATTTAACTGCAGAGTTACTCAAATAGTGTTGCACATCTTTTATGATTGAAAATGATTTGACCTTTTCATTGGACATTTTAGTGGATGGGAGTTTAATCACCAATTTGATTTTGGATCATTCATAATTCAACCATAATTAATATTTTAGACATTCAAATGAAGAATGTGACCTTGTAATCTAGGGGACGTTTGAACCTATAAAGGTTAATTTTTCTAGCACTTAGGTAGATTGTTTAACTGTCCTAAAACATAACACTTGGAAAATTCTTTGCTCACATAATCTTCAAACATGAAACTTTATAAACACGGTCAAGATTTCTGTACAAATGCTTTGAACAAGGCCTCCCACGTCCCCTTTTCACTATAATGAATCTTGTTCATTCCAACATATGTGTTTGTAACTTTTGTCCAAATCAACCATTTTTGCAACTTTAGATATGACAGTCCTCCGTGGCATTTGGTAAAAATGATTGATAGTCACATAAATGATTACAAAATGGTTTGTAGTTTTATATGCGATTTATATTTACGACTAATGTCAATTCAGATGAAAATGAAAAATACATTTATATCATCTTTTTTAGTGGCATCCCAAAATAGATGAAAATGTAATTGTTTTTACGACTTGGAATGTGAATCAAAGGCCATTGAATACCACATGGCATCTTTTCAATTTGATTTGCGACAATAAATTTTAGTTGCAAATGCACACGTAATCAAATGTGAAAAAAATTAAAATTAGCCAATGAAATTGTTAGATTTAGTGGTCTAATTATTTTCCCTTAACTTTTTTCAATGAATCAACCATTAAATGTGTAGTAGGGTTCGGTGGGTTTGTGAAAATTTCAAAGGACCCATTGCAATTAATGGTAGAAATAGGACTAAGTAGTAGGTATTTTATCATATTATTGATATGTGATAATGTTATTGTATTAATATTTAATTAATTAAATTATGTAATTTATTTATTAAATAGGTTAGGGCTTAGATGGTAAGTGTAATTGAATAATTAGGTAGGCTATGCAATTAATGTATACAATAAACAATAAGTAGGATATGTAATAAATAGCAAGTAAGTCATATGTATTGGGTTACATAATAAATATTTTATCATGTTGATATATGTGAATTTTTTGAATTAATTATTATATTAAAATTAAGATATTGAGATGTGAAAAAATATAACTTAATTTTACATAAATTTTTTTAATCATAATTTTAAGTAAACCTTAACATATTATATATGTAAACATAATAAAATTTATAATTCCATAAAATCAATTAATTATATGGCCTTAATCAATATTTGAAAATTAAAATTGATTATATAGATTAAGTTTTTATATTACAAACATAATTAATAAAATAAAAATTATTATATTCATATTATAATCTATTTATGGTTCATTTATAAATATTATATGTGAATAAATTATATATCACACATTTTAATTACATTTTATTGGTAAAATAATGATATATCAAAAGAAAAATTGGATAATATAATTTTAAAAATCAAATGAAGGTTTAAAATATGAAATTTATATATGTATTTGCTATGGTATTATCCATTTATAAATCATGTAATTGAATTTGTTTTTTCCATGGAATGATCTTTGAAGTTGTATGCAATAATGAAATTCAAATATTTTTCTTTTCAATTTGATTTATATTTTAAAATGGAAATTTTTTTTGTGTTCATTATTGGAAAAACTTGAAGTTTAAAGTTTAATATTGTCATTTGGACAAAATTGTAATAAGATATCAAAGTTCAAAGATGATGTTTTGTGTAATGTTTGAAATCAAATAGGTTAAATAACATGCACATTTTATTTTATTTCCACAATAAGTGGGGTGGCTTAGTGGTAAAGGAATTGGGGTTCAAGGATCAATCTTCATGAATGGAATGGGTTCCGGTCAATGTTATAATGTTGATCAAATATTCTTTACCTACATAGCCAACATAGGCTAAATGCTTATTAAATGACCTTAAATAGGCACAATAGGTGGCCTACCTAACAACCTAAACTAGTTTTAAAAGCCTAGCCTATGTAATGACATGGGTTAACATGGCACATGTTGAATTTAATGAAATGAAAAATAATATAAATATATATTATTTAATTTAAATAATAAATAATTTTAAAACTATAAATAATGTGATTACATTTTTGAATTGTAAAATTAGTTGCAAAATGACAATGCAATGTAAGTTGGTTTGGATGGATGAAAAGTTTATGTGAGTTGCATCTGTATGTAGTTGTTTTTGAAACTTGGTGCCATGTATTGTTTTTTATAACTAGAATTTTATGCAAATTGTCTAAAGCGATTAGGCACTATAGTAAATCACATGTGATAATTACAATTAAAAATGAGTCATAAATCTAGCTGTATATTTACAAATTCTTTGTATCGTTTGCTTAAAGAACAATTTCTCAAAACATATTAAAACTTTCCCATCTAACAATTCTAGAAAAGTTTCATGCATTATTGTTGTGTGTGGGCACCAATGACTTCAAAAATACATGTTCTCTTGAAATCTTTCAAAAACGTTTTAGGATTTTTGTTTTGCCCTCCTTTGAACAAAATTATGTTTTCCATTTGCAAATTGAACTTTTATGACGAGCTAATGGTTTTCTTTTTCCCCACAAGTTTCTTACCAACTATTACCCATCACACTTCCTCATGATTATATTTTGCATTTTTTTCTTCAAAAGAATTTCATTTCATATCATTAAAAAAACATGAATGGTCCATATGGGTCAAATGTAATTTATGATTGGTAAAAAAAAAAAAGATCATTAGATTACACCACTCAAGTGATGAAAATGGGTCTAAAATTCATAACTAAAATTTGGTGGAAATGCATTTTAGGTATTATAAGTAATTCAATTTTCAAGCTTCTACCTATGGGAAATATGATTTGCATGGGATTATCCATGGACATTTTATGCTATTAATAGTTATTTCTATGGGTAGGATTTTTTTTTTATATTTTGAATTCGTACATCGTTTTTTTAATTTGGTTTTCATTTCATCCTCTTTCTTTGCAACATCTAATGTTACTTCTATAAAACATCCATATTGCCTATAGAGTGTTGTAAAATTTAAAGACTTAGTTGCCTTCACAAGTCATTTCATTGTAAAACATTTTCTTAAGAAAATTTTATCTATTTTTTTTTTTATCCTACTAGCCTTGAGTTTTCTCACTTTTCTTATATGTCACACATTTGACATATGTATGCCCATATGCCCATTTTCACAAGCAAAACATTTAATGGTTTTTTCAAAATCTTATGTAACAAATCCTTTTTCTACTTTCAAAACTTTTACATGTGTGAAGTATAAGTCTAGGCAACGGAATAAAAAATGTAGCCTAAGAATGATTCAAAATTATAAATGTTAATTTTTTATTAAATATTTTTAAGCACATAGGTAGATTTTCCAACCATACTACAATATAAGACTTACAATATTCCCTAGTCATATAATATCTAAACATGAAACCCCACATTCTTTTGGGATAAGATCACCCACATGTGTAAAGTTAAATATTTATATGAAAATTATATTCCAAAAATGAGTTCATCACACGCACTTAAAAATTATCCTTTATCAGGATCATTCACTAAAGACCATAAAATTTCCATAGTGTTATCAATAATAACATCCACATTATGTTTATTTTCTTAAAGATTTTCTTTTCACACATGATAATTTTACAAATGTTTATAACAACTAATAACATTAAATTATTTACTATAAATTATGAATCTAAAATTCCAATCATTACCCTTTAGATACCTGAATGTATGAAGTGAATGAATGGTTAATTACATTCACTTACATTTATTCCTCATTTATCATCCTTTTATGTCAAATTAATTAACACATGCAATTTATACCTTTTCATATTTTTGTGGATAAATCTCACATTATTTTGGATTGTAATATTTGGTCAAGTTTATAAAATTACACACCTAACATTCTATTATGACTAACCCAAAATAGTTATTTAAGTTATTCATGTCAATGCCATGGGGTTCATTTTTTTGAATGTTCATTCATGATTTATATTGAATTTGTACTTAACTCTTAGTTTAACTTTCGTTCATTTTGAATTAATTTCTAATTAAGTCTTAGTTCATTTTAAATTAATTTTAGTTAATTTTTAATTAAATTTTAATTAAGTTTGAACTAACTCCTAATTAAATCGTAGTTAACTTCAAATTAAACCCTAGGTAATTCTAAATTAAACTTGTAGTTAAATCTTAATTAATTTTTAATTAATAATTATTTAAATCCTAATTAACCCTAAGCTAATTTTTAGTTAAGTCTCAATTAACTTTAAGTTAAATTTTAACTAATTTATAATTGACTTTTAGTTAAGAAGGTTTTCAAGAAGTTTTTTTAGTCGATGTACAAATAAAAGTTTATTTGAAAACTTCTTTGAAATAAGTCCTCAAAGGAGTATAAATAGAAGTAGGACCCTTCATTTCTTGTAGTTTGTTCAACATTAGTTTTAAACATGATTTTGCATGACAGCTTTATCGTGTTTTTTTTCATATTCATGTTTGCATATGTTAGTATAATAAAAATTTATTGTCATGTTTATTTTGCATATTTCGTGTTTTGTTTTGGAATCACATAATATTGTTTTGTTCTTTGATTGAAAATTAGATTTAAACTTTTCTTTTAGCCTTTGTTCTTTTAGTTCTTCGTGTCTTTAACAATTCATAAATCAAACCTTATGCCCTAATCAAAAGGTTATCATTGTCAGGTTTAGGAGGTTCATTATTTTATTCCCCATGTTTATCCATAATATTACATCAAGTCATAATACTATTTGCAATTATAACTTTTAATGTTTTTAAAATTATAACCCCATTTTGGATATTTACTATTCAAGGCCTTTTGAATAATTAAAAATAAATAAAAATTGACAAAATTCCCTAAAAAGAAATAAATCTTGATAAATTAAATTTTATAAACATTTTGAATCTTGTCAATACATTACACCAAAATGCGTCCTAGTTCACTTTTGGTTTCATTAGATTTTGAGTGAAATTTAAACATTTTTTACCATGCTAAAATTAATCAACCCCCTAGTGAACATGGATTAGTTGCTATATATAATGAATTGGTCCAGTAATACTTAATGAAATAAGGTTACTTTCAAAATGAAATAAAAATTTATCAAGCTAATCCATTTGTTAGTTAATTAATTAAGTAACATGAAAATCAAGTAAATTTAACTTATTTAATATTTAATGATTTTTAACCTTTAAATTATTGACACGTATCATTACATATGTTAAGCTATAAAATCTAACATAGGTGCATAGATTATGTAATCAACATAAGAAAACACTTACTTTAGAGAGATACATAGAAAAATATTTGGTCAACTTCTCACTATTGACGACAAACACATCATTTGTGAGGTTTGACCTTTTGACTTCTAAGGTGGAGGCATGTACCCCTATTGCCAAATCACCACACTTGTTGTGATAATGTGTTACATTGCATTTTATTTATCAAATATTTCATTTTAAACATTACACAAACATAAATTTTGAAAATTCATATTCTATTGAAATTTTGTCCAAATGAAATAATAAAAATTTAATTTAATTTTTTTTTTCAATAATGTACATAATTACATTTATTTCCTTTTGAAGGTGTAAAATCATTTTAACAACCTTTTTTTTTGGAATTTCACTATTCAATAATATTTCAATGATCATTCATTTGAAAAAAGAAAAGGTTTAATAAATGAATAATTTTTTTGTTAATATAATGCTACTATTTATGTTAGGTTACTTTCAATTATTCTAAGGTTACTTTTAATTGTTCTAAGTTATTTCACCTCACATTATTTATAGATTTATGGCTATTTTTATTTATTTTTGGTTATTTTTAACTATTTCACTTTAGGTTATTTTATGTTATTTTCAGTTATTTTAAGCTATTTCACTTCATGCTATTTTCGATTATTATAAATGATTTTTGGCTATTTTATTTTATTTTGGATATTTTAAAATATTTAATCTTGGGCTATTTTCAATTATGTGAAACTATTGTTGATTACTTTTGGCAATTGAAGGCTATTTCATCTTATGTTATTATTGGTTATTTTACGTTATATTACCATACATTATTTGTGGCTATTTTATTAGTGCCTATTGTTATTTATTCTATTAATGGTTATTGGTGGTTATTCTATTGGTGGCTATAAGTGGATATTTTATTAGTGACTATTAATAGTTATTATATTGGCGGTTATTAATGGTTATTTTTTGTTATTAAAAGTTATATTATGACTATTAATGACTATTGTATTATAAGCTATTGTTAAATATTTTAAGTTATATTATCATAGGTTATTGGTAGTTATTTTATTATAAATTATTTTAAATTGCTATATTTAGGATAAAATTATTCATAATAACATAAAGTAAAATGACCTTGAATAATTTAAAGTACAATTTGAGATAACACATATTAATTTAAAATAAAATGACTTAATGTATCACCTAAGATTAGTTGAATAATTTAATTTAAAATAACTTAAATTAAAAAACCTATAATAAGCTAGCTAAAATACCTTAAGATATAATAACGTATAATAATTTAAGATATACATTATAATTTATAATAATGTATAACAACTTATAATAACTAAATGTAGAAATTAAAATAACAAAAATAATTTAGAATATATACATCATAAAGTACAATATATATCATAAAGTAGCATAGGATATTTAAAACAGAAATTAAAAAAAATTATTTATTATGATAAATTATAACAATGAATTATGTCAACTAATAATGAAACATGATATTTACATAGTGATATTATAATGAAATAACTTTAACTAGGGTGGATTCAGTAAAATGCAATGAATTTATTTCATTTTTAAGGTTTCATAACAATTTAGGCTAGTGAATTACACCTCACTTTTGTATTAATGATAGTTCACTAGTTAAAAAGAATGAAAATTATAAATAATAAATATATATTTTTTCAATTACAAATGTATATGAATTTTTTTCACAGATCTTGAAAATGAAGGTGTATGACATGCTCCCAAGTCCTTAGTTAGGCCCAACAGGGTCCAATTGAGTGGAAGTAGTTGGAACTTGATGGCGCTCCTAACTTTCAACACTAAAGGGGGGTAAGAGGGGTGTGCTGAAAGTTCCGAAACTAATCTAGGAAGAGGGACAAATTATTTAGTTATTTAGTCCTACATCCAAAATCAACCAACAAGTTGGTTAATTCATGTTCTGAAGCACTCTTGATGCTAGGACAAGTCACGGGCAACTCTGGATTCACTTGATTCACCACGGCCCAGATTCGAGGGAAGCCACCACCTTCCCCCATATAGTATTATCTGACTCTTTGTCGCACTTGCATCTGAATGACACTTTTTCTCAGGACTCCTAAAGTGGAATCCCGAAATTGTCCTGGTTTGGACTCCCGAAACTTTGGGCATTCATAATTTCTCGTTCAGACCTTCGATTGGGACGAGGTCTGAAGCAAAATTGTAGCTCTCCTTGAGAGCTTTCCAATGGTGTGTCGCATTTCACTTGCACACACTAGGATCGGGTCGATTTTCGACTTTTAATGGTTAGGAATCAAACTGCATGTTTGATTCTTGACCTTTCTTTCGACCATAACTTGTGCTACAGATGTCCAAATGGTTCATGCGAGGCCATTTTGGACATCTACACTTCAAGACCTTTCCAACGGTATAAAGAACATTTCAATGTGAGGTGTTTGGACCCCTTGCAATCGAATTCTAAGTTTTCAAGAGTCCCAGAGGATTCCCAAGTCCCATTTTCGGGAGTGTGAGTGGCGACCTCACATTTCCCTCAAAGTGAGGTTGCGACAATGTATTTATGAATAACATATCATGTTATACATTTTGGATTACATTGGACACCACTTTTGTTTACTTGTTTAAATAAAAATTGTTAAAGCCTAAATCATTTTACATATTTATGAAGTTTTTTGGTTTTATTTGAAAAATAAATAATTCAAATTATTCCAAAACTTGAATCTCATCATAAAGTCATATTTAATTTTTAAAAACTAATAAAAATTCCACACGATTGCACAAAATTAAAAAAATCAAAATCAAAACACTTAAAATAAACACCAATTTCACATTTGAAAACAATAGCCCATTTTTTTCCCCCAAACTTTTACAGTTTTACTTGGATATGTGAAAAAACTAACCTCCTCACACACAATTTTTTGTCAAATTTAGAATAAATTGCAATATCATTCATAATCAACAAACCCCATTTCAATAACACCATGCCTTTTCTTGAAGATTTGTACATGATATCACCACCATTTTAAACATTTGGAAATATGTTTCTTTAGATTATTGTCTCACAAACACTTTGCACCAAAATGAAGCTTGTCAAAGATTAAAAAATTGTGCATTCTTTTTAACGTTTATAAAAACATTATTCATCCATCATTTAAAAAGTTATGTTGGACATTTGACAATTTTCATGTTACAATTTATAATTAATGAATTGGCAAAAGGAATTTGGTAAGGTAAACATTGAACGATGAAAAGGAAAAAAATCATTTGAAATGTTTTTCAATCTAAATCAAACACAAATTGGTGAGAAAAATTATCAATAAAAAGCAATCCTCTTTGTAACATGTCACCATTATTATCACATGTATGTGGAATCAATTTCATAACAAGTTTCAAAAAATACATTCATCAAAATCACAAAAATTTCAATAGATTTCAAAAAAGACACATTACACAAATGCATTATTATTAATTTTGAATCTTAGAGTTATGAAATGTGAGCTATGCAATTAATAGAGTCCTTCCTATTTGGTGTCATCATTTTTGATTGTTCCTCAATTTTTATAATCTTTTGAACATGTTGAACGATTTGTGCAAAAATAAATTTCATCGTTATTATGCAAGACAACTTTGAAATTTATTTTGGAATGCACATTTGCAAAATTACTATTTTTTCCACAATTTATGATCTCAAATATTTATTTAATAAAAGGGAGTAAAACTAAATTTCTGAGATAATAAATTGGGAGTCGAAATATTTAAACCTAAAATATTGATGTTATTTCCAAGATAAATTGAATGAAATTATTTCACAATTTTTTGATACATTTCAATTTCCTATAGTAAATCATATTAAAACTTAAATTTCAAAAAACCCTAATTTTTTTGACATTGATTATCATCTATGTTTTCTAACATTTGATAAAACATTGGCACTTTTTTTGCTTTTGTATTTTCAAATTGCTCACTAGCTTGAATATATGATGTTTGATTTTCTTTGACTTATTGAACTGACTTATTTCCTTTTTATTTTTTATTGAATCTTTTGAAATCCGAAAAACCCAATGCAACTTATATTGGGCATTCAAGTTTTCAGAAGATCCAATTTTATGATTAGTCATTTCAAAAAACAAGAAAAAAAAATATCATTGCTTGACACAGGGGAAGGTCCCGCTATGGGGCCTTTCGGATTTTTGACCTCCCTTGGCCTACCGGCCTTGAGGATCTCAATTCCAGAAGGCCTCCATAGGGGGACCTTCTTCTATACGTGGATGTTGAAAATGGATGAATACACATAATCAGAATGTCATTTGACCGTCATCCAACAGTTTTGTAGGAGGGCCGGACATTAGGGACCGACTCGTCTACCCTACGGAACACCGGGTGGAACACAAAGTGAAGAAGGGAAAAACCCGAAGGAAATGAGGTTGACCCGTCGTCGTCGTCGTCGTCCTCCTTGTCGAAGGTCTGGCGATGGCGTCCAAGCTTGCATCTCTCGCACTTCCTTGTCTTCCCACTTCGTTTCCGGCCACTTTCTTTCTCTCCAGGCTCGCATCCATCGGCTCCTCTGCTTCTGGTAGCTGTTTCAGGAAAGTTTCGCGGTGCGATTTGGTGCAGAGAGGACGGAGATTTGGAAGTGTAAAGAGAAGTCCGTCTCTGGAAGCCGTGTCGGAGTCTCCGCTGGTGTTCTCTAGAAGAGTTTGCTGCGTCGGAATCTCCGTAGCGGCGTCTGTGAGTGGCAGAACCTCAGACGAGACCAAGCAAACGATGGCGGTTGCTGCGGAAGTGGTGGTTGGTACTCCAAAGGCTCCGGTCGCGAAGAAAGTGAGCCATGTGATGGAGATGCACGGGGACAAGCGAGAGGACAACTATTACTGGATTCGCGACGATGACAGAAAGGATCCCGACGTGCTGGCGTACTTGAACGAGGAGAATGCATACACGGAAGCGCTCATGGAAGGTGGGTGCTGGGCTCCTTGCGTTCTGATTCTTTATATGCATAGCAAGATGCCGCAAAGACCTAGTCCGGACCACTGTATTCTCTATCTGTAGGATTGCGCCGTCGCGTGCTGCGCATGTTTCTGGTCCCCGCTTCATATGTACTTTCTGCGGGACATGTTTGTCGAGGATCAATTACTTTGTTGCACCTTCGCACCTGTTCGCCTTCTCTGTTACCCTTTTTTCCTGAACCTTACATCCGAACTTGGAGAACTGCCGGAAAGTTCGAATCAGTCAGTGTGGACAAACGTGTGTCCTCTTCCTTCCTGTTTCCTGCCCTATGCCGTTTATGTTTAGCGCTTATCTATTCTCCTAGTACAATCGCTGCGAAAGCTTAGGAAAGTTGACTCAAATTCTTATCCTGTATGCATTGAATTCCCATTGAATTGCGACTTCACCTGCATATCTCGTTTTCGTCCCTTGTCCCTTTTTCTGAACTTCCCTAACCCTAACTGTATGTGTTTTGATCTGGTATGCTTGCTCGAAGTTATGTAGGGAAGTTAAAAATAAGAGGCATATTTCAAGCAAAATATTTTGTTAAGGCATTGAGTACCAGGAACTGTTTTTCCCTTCGTTTTGATGATTGAAACTGTGCTCTGACAAGGAGGCAACATGCTCTTCAGGGTGAAGCAAGATTCAGTGACAGTATTGCAGAGATGACAGTAAAAAGCCTTCTCTTGGAGAAATGAAAGAACATTGAAGTTGAGTCTTTTATTATACAGTTCTTTGTACTTAGTTATGCTTTTGCAGCATGCATTCCTGCACACATTTGTGTTGGTAAAACTCAAAAAATTTGTAGTTAACCATTGGTCAAGATCCCCCCCAGCTTAGTCCAATGTTCAGCTGATACACTTTCTTCTTAGTGTGTGGAAGTCAAGGGACATTCTTGTTAAATAGTTTTGGATCATTCCTGTGCAACTGAAGAGTGAAAAACCAATCAACTTCATCCAATTCAAGAGTTTTTTTTTTCCCTTCCTCTCAAGTTTGGAATTTGAAGTTTGAACTCTGGTGTGACTGTTCCTGAGAAGACAATTACTACTTCAATTTTGGGTTCACAGTGCCAAGAGCTCTTCCTTTTGGATCAAGAAAATTGGCAACTAAGGTGTTGCATGGAGAGCATTAGAGATGTAATATAGTTGGCATGCAATCTTTTGACTTTTAGGAGATTCTTTCTAGGTCATCAGTATAATAAGGTTTGTAGGCAATTTCCTGATTCCTGAGATACCTGATTTCTCAGATTCCATTTTATCTGGATAAAGACTCAAGTGGCAGTGGGTCTATATCCTAAATTACCTTGAAGTTAGATTATGCTAATGGCTTCTCTTTGAATTTGTGTGTTCATGTTGATTACTTTTTCCAAATTTCACTAAATTTCAATTTACAGGGTCTTCAGGCTTTACATTCCAAAAGTATTCTTTATAGATCAAAGGGGGAGTTACTCATTTCTAATTAGAACAATTTTTTTCTATTTAGAACACCTCCATTGAAATGCTCAAGAGGATTGCTCAACAAAGAAGGTTTGTGTTGAGAGTTTCTTTCTTTGGAATCATCAACCAGATTCTTCAAGGGCTTTTGGATTCTAAGGGCTAAACTTTCTAGAGCCAACTTTGTGCTTGGTGTATCTGTATTAATGTTTCCTTGTCTGCTCTCTCTTCTCATCCTCCTACTCTCTTTTCTCTAGTGTGTTCCCTGTTCTTGGTTTTCTTGTTGGGTTTCAATTTCCTTTGCCTTTGTGAGCTAGCTGAACATTTTTAAGGTGACCATTGTGGTTGCTCAAAACATTCTCCTGTGTATTTTATGTTTGTGTTTCATCTTTCTCCTGTTTATTGATGTGCTGTGGGATCTGAAATGTGTATGACCTTATTAGCAGGTCATGTCTCAGTTCATCCACGTGAACGTCTTTCACAAGTATGGAGAAGTCCTCAGTATGTATGAAGATATGCCTTTATGTTTGTGAGCTAGCTAGCATCATGTTGTAGTTTGCCTATTACTTCTGGACTCTGACAGAAACTCAGAATGTTGATTGATGTTTAACACTGACCCTTTGCCTGCTCCTGGAATTGATGAAGTCAGCAGGGTGTCATAGTAACCTGTCACTTTCATATATGTTGCTGTTGAAGGTCACTCCACATATGAAGAGACTGTCACTTTTGTTTGCAGGCCTTTCAGTTTATTTCTTTTCTTTTCAGTTGTCTCCAGTGGTGTGCTCTAAAGGATATGTGCACATAGGCTGCTCTATGCCTTTGTCACAGGTGCTTGCTTGTACAGGGCTAGAATGAAAGGAAGCCTATCCTTACAAGCTTGTTTCATCTTGAATGAGGATTTTAGTGACTTTTTTGATTAGCTGTGACCCTTGAGTGCTATCCAACATCACAACTCAGTCTTCCCATTGCTTCAAATGCAAAAGAAACTCAGGGTTCAAAATTGTGTCCTCAAGATTTTCCAGTGAACTTTGCAGGGTTCTCTCATTTGTCTTTTTTCTGAATCCACCCAATCGCTACTGTGTCCAGATATGGATAAGGTTCTTTCTCCATTTACCAGAACCTTGAAAGGACCATATGAAGTTAAAAGAAAGCTTACTATTAAGATGATGTGAAGTTATATACCCATTGCAACAAACCTCCTGGTGTCCTTTCAGACACAAAGGAACTGCAAGAGGAGTTATATCAAGGGATGCGGGCCAGGATCAAAGAGGATGATATTGATGTTCCTCTTAGGAAGGGACCATTCTTTTATTACACGAAGACTTTGGAAGGGCAGCAATATACAGTGCACTGCAGGCGGGCAATTCCAGGAGGAGCAGGCCCTGGTGATGTAGATGAAGTGATGGAAACAAGGAATGGGGCACCAGAAGAGGAAATTTTGCTTGATGAAAACCTGGAGGCCAAAGAACATGAATTTTACCATATTGGAGATCTCAAGGTGAATCTGTACTTATCTTAGAATGGGCAGTGTCTGATCTGAGTGTCCCTCTTAGTCTGCTTGTTGGGTGTGAGGTGCTTCCACAATTTTTTGTGGCAAGTAGATTTTTCTTATGTTCCCAGCAGTACTAACAGTTTGTTTCTCTTTACAGGTTAGCCCAAACCATAAGCTGTTTGCAGTGGCTGAAGATTTCACAGGTGATGAGGTGTACACTATTCGTGTTGTGGATATTCCCAGCGGTCAGCCAGTGGGGAAACTCATCACAGGGTCCACTGAGCAGATTGAGTGGGCTGCGGACAGTGAGACCTTGTTTTACATCACTCAAGATCAAGTGCATCGGCCTTTCAAGGTCTAAAAACATCCCTCCTTTCATCCTATTGAAGATCTGCAAGTTTTTCAATCCAAAAATAGGGAGGCCAGATTTTAAGTGTGCTATTGATGGATATGTGACAGGACCTCTAACCTTCATTTGTGTGGTTGCTTTCTTTTAGTGTTCTATTAGGCTTGGCGACATAGGTTGGATACAGACCAATCTGAGGACGCTTGCATTTATCATGAGGAGGATGAGGAGTTTTATCTTGATCTCCAAAAGTCAGAGAGTGAACAATATATCTTTGTTGTATCTGGTACAAAGGTAACTCAGTTTGTTCTCTATCTGAGTGCTATTAATCCAGCTGGAGAGATGAAGCTGCTTTCACCAAAGATTGAAGGAGAGGATTATTCTGCCACCCACCGTGGGGCACATTTCTTCTTCACAAGGAGGAGTGATGACATATTCAACTCAGAGCTTTTGGTGGCCCCAGTGGATAATCCTTCTGCCCTGAGTGTGTTGCTCTCCCATAGGCCCAGGTTTGTTTTCTGTGGATGATGAAACTGAATATCCTTAGTCTTTGTCAATTCTCTATCAATTCAACCAGTAGACTGAAGATATCTGTGCAGATGACATATGCATTCCCTGAGCTTGTTTCCAGTCAGTGATGTGGCTGAGGACAGAATTATGTCAAGTTGCTCAATGTACAGTGGATCTCAGTGTCAACTTTTCTTTGGATCTCCTAGCTCTTATTTTCAGGAGAGGCAGTCTTGTTATTGTCTATCTATCATCTGATGTCTCCATCATCTTCATGTATTCTGACATGATCAAATGTTGCAGTGTGAAGCTGGAGGATGTGCAGGTGCAAAAAGATCACTTAATTGTTCATGTTCGTGAGGATGGCCTCCAAGCAATTACCATCTACAATCTCCCTCCTGTTGATGAACCCATCAACTCACTTTCTAGTGGCCAGAAACTTGAATTCCCAGAGCCCTCATATTCATTGGAGCATGAGGATGTGCAATTTGACTCTCATATCTTTGGATATGGCTACAGTTCTCTAAAGACACCCCCATCTGTTTACCACCATGACATGAACACTGGCAAAACAGTGTTGAAGAAAGTGAAGCCGGTTAGTATCTCTTGACCATTGCTATCTCACATTGAAGTGTGCCTGCAGAAGCATCCTCCTCTCCACTCACTGCTGTTAATTGTTCTGTTTCTGTTTCTGTAGGTTCTTGGTGATTTTGACATGATGAAGTATGAAGTTGTGCGACCTTGGGCAACAGCTAGTGATGGTACACGCATTCCAATCTCGATTATTTATAGGAAGGATCTAGTAAAACTGGATGGCTCAGACCCATTGCTTCTCTCAGGCTATGGCTCATATGAGGTATTTCTTTATGCATCATTGTTGACTTCTACTGTGGCTACAGAGTACCTTTATGCTGCATGTTCTAGTGCAAATTGTGGATCCCATGTCTTTGTCACTGGAAAAATCTTGAAGGATCCATTACATCATTGCAGGTGTTTGCATATTTGACTTTCCTCCTCTTCAGCACATGAAATGTCCAATCATATCATTCTAACTTTTTTTGTTGTGGCTTTAGTTTGGAACAAGAGTGGAAGATGGCTCTTTAATCTTTTATTTGGCAGGACATACTTGCCTAGCATATGAAGTCTGATGCTTTGTGGTCATAATTGTGCAGGTACCAAACGATCCTTATTTTGCCTCTTATAGACTGTCATTGATAGACCGAGGCATCGTGTTTGCAGTGGCTCACATTCGAGGTGGGGGAGAGATGGGTCGCAAGTGGTATGAACATGGGAAATTGCTCCAGAAAAAGAACACCTTCACAGACTTCATAACTTGTGCAGAGTATCTCCTTGAGGAGAAGTATGGAGCTAAGGACAAGATTGCTATCTCAGGCCGAAGTGCAGGGGGTCTCTTGATTGGTGCAGTTTTGACCATGAGGCCTGACTTATTCACATCTGCCATAGCTGAGGTGGCCTTTGTTGATGTGCTGACAACTATGCTTGATTCATCAATACCTCTGACAACAGCTGAGTGGGATGTATGTTATGCCTTCCTTCCATGATCTGGTTTTCAAGTTCTGGTTCAAACACCAATGGAAAAAAAGGGATGACATGCAAGGGATTTTAAGTTTAGATCTTCAAAGCTGGGTTGAAGTAGTACATCTTGAACATAATCATTGTAATTGCAACATTCTGGATTCTCTAGACATGCTGCCACTCTGCCTCTTTGTCTTGTGAAATGTTCTCAGATAACAGGCTTTGCTGAATAATGTGGGATTTTGACTTAGCCTGAAGTTATCAAGGCTTCTTGGTGGCAAGGCTGTGGGGACTGAAGCTCAAAAGATATATTGTTCATTGTGGATTTTCCTGATCTCTCCTTTTTATTGGCAGGAATGGGGCAACCCCAATAAGGAGGAGTTTTATTACTACATGAAATCCTACTCTCCAATGGACAATGTGAGTCCAACTCTTTTCATCTTCTGCCACCTTCATGCATGTGACCCCATTTCGTAGGTTATGATTGACTGCTATATTTCATTAAATCAGCTTTCTGACTTTCATCAGGGATGTCCACGATTACGTCAATAGGTAGTCTTTGATGAACTTGTACTCTGTGACTTGTTTAATTGTACTTGTGTCTGCCACTCGGTGTTTGCTTTTCAATTTGTATTTACCTTGGTGGGTCTTGTAGGTCCAAGAACGAGAGTATCCTAATGTGCTGGTAACCGGAGGTCTTCATGGTTGGTCACTTTCCCTCTTCCCTTTGTACACAAGTCTTTCCTGTGTCTAGACAGAAGGCATGGTCTACTGCCTCAGCACTACATCAACTATCATGAGAGGATACCAAACTTTTTCCTTAATTGCCTTGGCAGCCCCAAGTACATTGAATTGTGGGAGTGCAGTCTGTTCTACCTAATTTCCTTCCTCTGTATGTTTAGCATTGAGGCTTTTGGTTGCAAATGCCAGCCAACCATCTTAACTTAGGGTTGGAATTGGGTCTCTTTCAGTTTTCCACTTCATGTTAGTGGTTCAGGACATAAATTAATTTGGGTCACTTTATGATGTCTCAGATCCACGAGTAGCTTATTGGGAGCCTGCAAAGTTTGTTGCCAAGTTGCGTGAGATGAAGACTGATGATAACTTGCTGCTCCTGAAATGTGACATGGGTGCTGGACACTTCTCTAAATCTGGAAGGTTTGTGTTTTTTGGACATAGTGTGACAACTTTGAGACTATTCCTTCTTTCTTTACTTTTTTTACTTCATTTAGCCCTTTATTCTCCTTTCTATCCTGCAGCTGCATCAAGGCTGGAATTTGTCCCATCTTCAATACTGCTCAGCCTCTAGCCTGGTGGTCAATCAAGAATCACTTCTGGCCAGTTAAGTTCCCATAATTTCCATTAGCAAGTAGCAATTGTAGTTGTATCTGGGCAGTTTTACACCAACTCTTTTCTGTTGGCATGTTCATTTCAGGTTTGACAAGCTGAAGGAGATTGCATTTGTCTATGCATTTGTGTTGAAGACATTGGGACTCCTGTTGAAAAGCCCATCACGGCTTTGATAGACTATCAGGGGAGCAGATCTGTTACCTTGAATTGATGAGGGTGAAATCTAAGAAGACTGTGGAAGCCAAATATTGCATCCTTGTGTCTTTCTTGGGGTGTGATCTGTTACATCTTCGGCATGTTGGTGCCAATGACTGAAAATAACCCCAGCATTAGATCTTTTTGGTCATTTTGCACAGGTTATGCTGAATAAATCTTTTCAAGGGCACCACATGCCCCAAATGCTTCATGATCTCATGCAGTCTGTGCAGTTGATTGACATCTGTCTTTGAGATCAGCTTATTTATCTCAGGTAATTTACTTTTGCCAAAAGTAATTTACTTTCTTATTCCATACCAATCTTTTATGTTCCCTGTATTCCCTGTCTTCATGTCAATTTGATGTGGGCCTTGAGGCAACCTCAACTTGCCCTTTGTGTATTTATTTTAGGTTCCAGGTTCCTTGTCCAGGAACCAAGGGCATATTGTGTAGCCGGCCTTTTGCAGCAGTAAACTTGCCACAACTGTAGAGCAGTGGCTGATTTGGTTTTAAAGATACAGAAGATGGGAAGTGCATCTTACCTCAAAGTAAGATGTACATGGCTCACAAGTGCCAACTTAGGCCAAAAGCATATGGGATAAATCTGAGAGAAGAGAGGATTAAATGCAGAGGAATGATATCTGCAATTTAAAAAAAAGAATGTGAGCTTATGAGCTTTCCATTTTGCTCCATTTTTTCTAGAGGTTGTTTTCAAGTGTAGTTGGTGGTGGTGGTGTTATTTTACAATTCTTTGCATTGTTGAAAGTTGCAACAGTGAGATCTTTTAGATAAGTTTATTACTAGTTATTTCTTACCTTTTTTGTCATGTTGGGTTCCCTTTTCTTGTAGTTGGCTTGTAGCCCCTTTCATTTTGGTCTTGCAAAGCAAGTTTTAGATTAGCTCCACCACATTTTTTTGCCTTCATTTACAATTTTTTCAAGTTTAAATGATAGCATCATGATTTAAGTCTTGCTACAAGCTTCATTGACAATTTATTTCAAATAAGCTCCCCCTTTTCATCTTGCTTTCATTATGGTCTTGCTTTGTTGTTTTAGAAACTCACATTCACCAATGAAAAGTTTGATGTGGAATATTTTCATTTTTGTTCAAACTATAATCTCCAAGGACAATGGGCAATGCAATACTCTCATAAGAATACTAGACTATGATTTACAATTACATGATGAGTTTGTTTACATGGTGTTGTGTAAGTGTATTTTAAGAATATATACATGCAAAACATTGTTACATACCTTTTCTTTACCCACCTAAAAAACAATTTCCCTTCCCCAAGTGAAGTAAGCATACGATATGTATAAAGCTAAAACCAGTGTTGTATTGGTATGTTGTTTTTCACATACCAGACTGGTATGTATATGTCCAGGGGCAGCATGTAGTTAAATGGGTAGGGTCCTAGGTAGGAAATGTTTTTCCAGGTAGGGTATTCTCATGGTATGAGTATTTTTAAATTTTAAATATCTTGATCCTAAGCATGAGTATATCATAAAATAGCTTGACATACTAGGGGTGTATATAGAGGGTAAAGGTATTAAAATGTTGAGATTTCAAAAAAATTGCACATCTTCATGTGCTTTGACTAGTCCTTATTCTTGGAATGTGTGGGGATGTGGTCCGTGTTTGCTCTAATGTGTAGTAAACGCAATGACTTCAAAAGATTCTGGTATGGTGATTTCTATTTTATATCCCCTTCCTCAGAAATATTTCTCTCGAAGTCAAATTTGTTTCACCTCCATCAGCTGCTCTCTCCAAGATTTTTTTAAACTAAAAAAAAATGCTCTAATTGTCATTACACCTTCCCTGTTCCTCTCCCAGCCTTAATCTCTCACGCTCAATATTGGTCTCAACACAGTATGAAATATTTCGAAACTTTGATTGGTATGTTTCAACCTAGGTATATCCACACAAAAAAAAACCTGAGATTTTAAAATCAATTTAAGTATATATTTTAAAACATACCCTACAATTAAGTTCTGGCATACATTTATACATATCAATGTACATACTATGAGTGTACCCTGTATACCAGTACAACACCGGTTCAAACTAGTTCAGTTCCTCTCTTACATCCCAGCTTTTCATTTGCATTGCAATTCCCAGTGAGTATGGCACAACATGCTAGCTCCAAAATATACGAGTGCTACCATTGAGCACATTCAGTTAGTTTGACTCATGCACTTGAAAAGGCAAAGAGTTTGACAACTATTCATAAGAACTGCTGGAGTGGTCAGTTGGAGGACTGGATGTCATGATTTTTGACAAGTTGAAAATATTGGACTATAATATTTGCAACCAGAAGAAGTATGCACAGCAAACATTATTTTCAAAGGGATTCGAAGAATCTGAGAATATGATAGCATAATTTTGGTCAAGTGTGACATCAATTGACTCAGCTTTCAGGTTCAGTTGATTTGCAGCATCTTGCCAGAAGTGGTGGAATATCTTTCCAGAAAGTACAGGATGTTTTTCTAAACAATTTTATCAGGCAATGTTTTTGACAGCAGTTTGGCACTACAGAAAATTTTTATAAGAAAATAATTACTCTGGTGAGGGTTTCTTAAAAATGTTTAAGTGCTGATTTTTTTGGGTTTTCTAGGGGGCATAAGTAGAGTTAAAATTTCTATTCCAAATCAGAAGAGGTAGCCAATATAAAATATGCTATGTATTGAATCCAAGCTGTTTCAAAGGTTCTTTGACATTTTTTTAAGATGCATGGTTAAATATCAAAACCAGTTCTTTAAATTTTAAGATCTGCCCAACAAAGATGCATATACCTGCACTTTCCCCTCCATTCTCTATTTGAAAAAAGGAGAACCACCCCAATCATGGTAAATTGTAAATACATGTGGTCCAACCTTATGGGAAGTCCTTCCCTAGGGTCTCTTTCCATTAGGCTGCTCTGATCACAATGACACACAGTGTACTGTGTGTTATCATCATAGCAGCCTCATGGACAGTCACTGATATAGGGCCTTGTCTCTTGTGGCAAGGATAGTTGCTTTCCATTGGAGAGCTGCAGGTGCTTTACATATTAGTGTGTTGAAAATATGTATTTAATCATGTTAGGAACTTTGGGAACACATGTTCCCATGAAAAAAGATAGATGCCATTTTATGATGAGTCATAGTTTGAGTTACAGATCTCAGAAGTCTTGCAATTCGTCAATGCTTGACCACCATCGAGGCTGTGAGCTGATTGTGAGCATAGCTAGTCGGAGAAAGATAATGGAAAGATGTCTTCTCATAGTGTGGGTTATAGGACCGTCCTGTCAAAGTTATGGGAAGGTCTGCTAAGTTTAATGCCATGTGCATTGAAATTGTAACATTTCTGTGTTTGTTTATTTTTTTGCTTAGTTTGAAGAATTGTAGAATTAAGTTTGAAATTGTCTTTATGATTCCAAACTTCGGCTTCACACTACCAGTGATGACAAATTGATGAAAACTATGAGTTGATTTTGTATAAATAAGTTTCATATGAATTACTTAATATTGAATAAGTTTGCACAATGCAACTTGAATTGAATATAACTCAATTGAATTTGAATTGAAATAAAATAACATTGAATGAAATTTATATTGAATTAAATTCAAGTCAATTTGAATTCAATTGAAACCAAATTGATTTTAAATTGATTTTTATTCAATTCTTTTCATAATTGTCACATGAATGATGTCTAGAATTGTTGTAGTAACAACCATTGATGAACCCTATACTTGTTCCACCTCAATCAAGTTTCTATTATCATTGTCACTAAAGCTTCAAATATTTGAAAACTATAATTACACATATGTGTCATTTACTTGTCCAAAAGGGTACATGGTTCTGAGTATTGGATTGGGCTCAACCCAACACATTTTACATATACCTGAATTTGGCCCTGATGGAATATTTTGGCATAATATACATGCTAACACTAATGGGCAACTAATTTGAAAATATTCCAATAATTGAACCAAAGGGTGTACTAATTTGGATTTTGATGTTCTTAATGTGTTCCCACCAAATTCCAATCAATATGTGTTCACATCATGTTTTCAATGTGATCCCAACATGTTTCGCAAGTTCTCAATGCATATCCCAAGACATTCCCAACAGCATCACACGTTGAAGTCTCATGACCTTTGTAAGTTGGCCAAGGGAAACAATTCTATAATTCTATGTTGGGAGTGCAAATTTCTACTTGAGTGTGTCCAAAGTTTCAGAATTTTTTGATATGCCAATCAAAGTGACTCATTGCATAAATAATACAAATTGAACTTTGGGATGCACCCCACAGATGTGTACTAGAACCAAGGATAATCATACCGTCTTCAACAGAGTGTACAAGTACTGTGTTAGAAGTTAGAACCCTGTCTGAAAATGGCAGTTACAAATTGACTGATAGGTACTTAACTCAAGATAACTAAAATAGCAAATTCTGACCAGCAAATCCAGCAACCCCACTGGCCTGAAAAACCTTCACCTCTCCTCATTAATTAGATGAGGTGCCTCCCAAGTTTTTTTAAAAATTAAATTTTGGTTTTTATGCAATGAGCCAATTCGATTGGCCCATCACTTCAAAAAACAATTGAAACTATGGAGGCTCCCCAAAATAAAAGGTTCTATTTTGAAGTATAGAGTTCCTCCCCTTTGGCCCACTTATATAGGTGGAATGGAGGACAACAATTTTGCCAAAGCATATGAGATAAAAGTGATGTGCTATGGAGAACATGTTGGGGAACACATTGAGAACTTGAGGAACCCTTTGGGAACTTGATGAGAACCCATTGGGAACCAAGGGAAAATGATGCCCCTCCTCTGCCACCTACCCCCAAACTTAAATGGAAAAAGGCAAGGCACCTTGAGTGCATGCTTGGGCCTTCCCATTGGCTGCGTGATATTTCTCTTCCCAAAAGAGTTTGTCACCATTTTTGGCCTGGGCTAATACACATTGCAAAGAACACCATACCTATCTGCTAAACACTGAAAAAAGTGGTCCCTTACTAGCATTTTCATTGGTCCTCTAAAATTCTCACAAACCTATCAAACCCTGTTACTCATTTAAATGTTAATCCACTCAAAATAATTAAATAAATAAATTCAAACTACCAAGTCCAGTAATTTCATTCACCATGACACTTTTTCGGCACACCTACACACAAGCCTATTCAACATCCTTTGTATATTATTATACTAATATTATAACCCTTGTCTGTATACAGACAGTTAAAAATACAGTCAAATGGAGTCTACCCATGACATGTGATGTGTTGTCTTTCAATAGTCAGAAAAAGTCTACAATTTTTTCATATTGGCGATCAGTTGAAAATGTTCCATCTAAAAAATACCCGAATGCTGTTCACCATGTGCATTTGTGAAAAATGTTGTATTTAAAAGGCTGTCATAAGTACCCCCAGTTTATAATGGGTGAGGAACGGTTTCAGAGCCAATGGGAAGGCCCAACTAATACAATTACCCCAAGTTTATAATGGGGGTATTAGCCTAGGCCAAAAATGGTGACAAACAATTTTGGAAAGAGAAAGTTCAGGTAGCCAGTTGGAAGGCTCAACATGCACTCAAAGTGCCTTGAGTTTTTTTTAAAAAAGTTTTGGGTGAGAGTGGGGGAGGGGATATAAGAAACTTTTGGGGGAGAGAAAGAAACAAAATATTGCATGACATGCAAAGTGATTGTCCATTGTCCACATGGAGAGTGGATGATCAATTTCTACATGCATAAGTATGGGGAGGGGAGAGTGGATGATCAATTTCTACATGCATAAGTATGGGGAGGGGAGAGTGGATGATCAATTTCTACATGCATAAGTATGGGGAGGGATGAGCAGGTTAGAAGGTGGGGGTTGGAACTTTGTTTTGGGTTGTTTGTTTTGTACAAGATAAAACATTTAAAAGATGCTGCAAGAGAAGCAAGGGCTTCTTGAGTGAAAGATTTAGAAAAATTGTTGGAAGCTTTTATGATTGCTGATGATTGTTGATGTGAGAAGGTTTGATGTAGATTCTAGTTTATTGTTTAAGAACAAAGTGTTCAAAGAATGTGTAGCCAAACTTTGTGCATTAAAAAGGGGTGGCACTCTTTCATATCTTCATACACAAATGGTTGTCAAGCTCCATATTTCAAGTTTGAAAATGTTAAACAAGGTTCTCAAAGAGTGGTTGGAGTGAGATGATCCAAAGAAAGCATTAGATGGGCATGTCATGCACTGCAAGCAGTTATGAAACATTGGCTTTAATACATTTGTTGGCATGGTGGACTAATGTATGAAAGATATTGATGAAAATCATTTTCAATTTGTGCATCATAATGTTAATAATGTTAATGGGAGAATGATGGAAGTTGGTGTGTTAGAGTTTGTCAAATATGAAGCCACAACAGTGAAGAATTGAATGTGGCTCACACATCAAAATGTTTTGGAGTGTGCAACAATGTTTCATAAGCACAAGATGAAAAAAACAATGAATTCATCTCTTGCAAGGGTGTTACATCAAATGATTCAAATTGGGCAATTTTAGCTTGTAGCTAGTTGGGTGGTGCCATTTCATAATGTTGGATTGGATTATCAACGATTGGAATCTTTACGAAAATGCATGGTTGCACCATGTTTGGTGGATCTTCATGACATAGCTCAAATTGTTTTTGAGCATTCCTCAGGTGGGTTGAAAATTCGAAAAGCAGCAAGAGAAGAGTTGTATAATTTTCTCTGCAAAAAAAATGTCAAAAAAAATTGCAGATGTTCAGCATTAAAAGTGCCTAATCACTCTAGTGGATTGCAAAAAGTGTATAGTATTACTATGAATAAAACTTTTGTCTCATATCATTCACACATTTTTTGAGAAAGGTTTTTTCCCCTTGGGCCAATCAATGAATTTATTACATTTGAAGTTGGCACTTGAACCCCATTACCCCCATTAATCTAATTCAAAGATTAAAAAGTACCCATAAATATATATGTGTCCTCAAAATTCTGCCCATACCATTAGCCCAGGCCAAAAATAATGACGAACAATTTTGGAAATAAAAGTTTCATGCAGCCAATGAGAAAGATCAACATGCAGTCATGATGGGCCCTGTTTTTTCCTTTTGGGGGTGAGTTGCAAGGGAGTTAAGTTTTGGTTTTTCTCCCTTGTTCCCAATGTATTCTCAACATGTTCCCATGAAGTTCCCCAAGTTCCCTAAGACGTTCCCAATAGCAACTCAATTTTATTCCATATGGTCTGCCCAAAGTTCAACTGAAAAGGCAGGCTATAGGAGAATACATTAGTTTCTATTTTGCAACTGGGGGACTCAGAGCCCTTAATTTTGTGAAAGACCAATATATCTATAATGTTTAGAAGTTCAGAAGCTGCCCACAAAACTTTGGGATTCTTACCATGGTACTAGTGTAGGTGCTGGCTCACTCAAGGTGCCATCTGGTGGTTCCCCTTTTGGTATTGTCTGTTCAATTAGTAATGTGACTAGACAGTGGAGAATAAGTTTGAGATGTGAATAGATGGTGGGAAGATTGATGAACTTACTCTGTAAAACAGACCCTACTAGAACCCATCACCACATGACGGAATGATGGCACACCTTACTGGGCTCATTGTGTTCCTAGGTGAATTGGGCCATTCCAAAGGGCCAGAGTGAACCAGCACCCACTCTGGCACCATCCACTAGATTAAAGCAACAGTGGTGTCTGTCTGTTTGGGCAGTGCCTGGAAAATTCTTGGAGCTTCGTCAGATGTAACTTCCCAAGATGTAACTGACTCCAAAGAATGTCTGTCTGTGTGGGCAGTGCCTGGAAAATTCTTAGAGCTTCCCCAAATGTAATTCCCTAGATGTAACTAACTCCAGAGAAAAAAGAAATCAGGGGCAGTCTGATTTTTTGAAGAGCTTCCCCAGATGTAACTGATTTCAGATAAAAAAGAAATCAGGGGCAGTCTGATTTTTTGAGGCAAAAGATTTGGTAGACCAGAAAAAAAATATTTAGGCCTTGGAGAGCCTAGAATTATTTTTTTTTTGTTTTTTTGTATTGACCAAGACTACCTTTTTTTTCTTTTAGCTATTGTCTGTCCCGATTAAGGGGACGGATGAAATGTCCGTCCGGCTTGATGACGAGACGAATTTAAGGGAAGATTAGAAAAAAATTATTTAGGCCTTGGACAGCCCAGAATCAATTTTTTTTTTTTTTTTATTGACCAAGACTACCTTTTTTTTTCTTTTAGCTACTGTCTGTCCCAATTATGGGGATGGATGAAATGTCCGTCCGACTT
>Ga0116227_10001539_pt1 | contig 51655 bp, 51 predicted proteins | sample S1TSphgellanicum_FD_89693 | JGI IMG/M metagenome (GOLD analysis project Ga0116227, IMG submission 89693) | Host-associated microbial communities from peat moss isolated from Minnesota, USA - S1T2_Fb - Sphagnum magellanicum MG | ecosystem: Host-associated > Plants > Peat moss > Unclassified...
CCATCGCGGCTGGGGCACCAGCATCATCATCGGCGTCGCCGAAGCCGGCCGCGAAATCAGCACGCGCCCGTTCCAGCTCGTCACCGGCCGCAACTGGCGCGGCACCGCCTTCGGCGGCGCCAAGGGCCGCACCGACGTGCCCAAGATCGTCGACTGGTACATGCAGGGCAAGATCCAGATCGACCCGATGATCACCCACGTGATGGGCCTGGAAGAGATCAACACCGCATTCGACCTGATGCACGCAGGCAAATCGATCCGCAGTGTGATCGTCTACTGATCCTATCCCCCGCCCGGCTTCGATGGTCGGGCGGGGATCACCGCATCGGGCTTTGGCGCGATCAGCCCATAGTCCGCGAATCGCTGGTCGATCGTCGCTTGACTTGCACGTGCAGCGTCGATGTCGGCTTTGCCGCCCGCTTCATCACCGATCGCGATCCGCGCCAGCCCGCGAATGAACAGCGACGTCGCCAGCTTTGGCATCTTGTCGAGCGCGGCACCCGCATCACCAATTGCGGCGGCAAAGTCCTTGCGACGCAATTGCACCAACGCGCGTGTGTCAAGCATTGTCGGGTCGTTATCGGATTTGCGCAGTGCATTGTTGATGTCACGCAGCGCGCGGTCGAGTTCCGCATTCGCCAATGCGCGGTTCCAACTGCGCTTGTTGAGCAGACTTGCATAACTGATGTCGTCGCGATGCAACTCAAGCAGAGGATCGAGCAGCGCAAGTCCGCGATCTGCGAGACCCAGTCGTTCATAGAGCGTGACCACTGGGCCGATATCGAGCGATCCCTTGGGGGTTGCGGCTGCCGCTGCGTCCGTATCAGCCAGCGCGCCGGCCTTGTCGCCTTTGCCAAGCCGGATTTGTGCGCGTCGGATAAGCAAGCGGTGGTCCGTCGGCGTTATGACCAGTGCGGCATCAATATCCTTGGCCGCCAATTCAGGGTGGCCGCCCCGAAAATATGCGTTGGCACGGTCAGTGAGAAAGTCCGCCCGGGTCGGCGCCTGCCTGATCGCCTCAGAAAAATCTGCAATCGCACCAATGACATCGTTTCTGGTCAACCGCCCGGACCCACGCCCAGCGAATTCATCAGCGGTCTTTGGGTCAACCATCTTTTCCGGCGCGCCCATGTTTTCAGCACGGGTCTCGATCCGTCCCAGTTGGCGCTCTGTACCGACAGAAAAAATCGGGCCGCCGTTGTACGTCAGGAACATCTTGCGCTGAGTCGGGGACACGAGCACGTGATGCGCCATCAGGAAATCGCTGCCGAGCGACATATCCCAGCCGAGATTATCCCGGCGGTCATCGATGACGGTGATGGGTGTGTTGCGAATTTCTTCGCCTCCAACCGACACCGTTGCGCTATGCACGATCCAGGTTTGCAGTTTCTTTGTCTCGATGCCGCTTACGGGACCGGAAGCCACAACCTGCGCCGCATTGAGGTCAATACCAAGCCGCGCTGCGGCCCGGCTGCCGATTCTTGTCGGGTAATCGGTCGTCAGCACCGCGCGCAGAGCATTGCCATTGACTATGACTTCGACATAAATGTGATGATCCTGTTCGGATTGGCCGGGCAAGAGGCGCGCCTCTCCAATCGACATGCCCTTTCCCCAGTAGGCGAGGTTGACCCGGTTGCACCCGCTCGCCTTGAAGAACTTGACCGTACCCTTGGCAAAATCGAATTCGGTATCCCAAACTCCCAGCAGGTTGGCGCCAAGATAACCGTTGCCGTGATCGTTACCGCCAACAACGAACTCTACATTTTGAAGTTTGGTTCCAGCCAGTTGGAAGTCGCGTACCCTGGCCAGTTCCGGGGTAAAGCTGCCGCCGTTTCCGGTGACCATGAAGCCGCTTGGAAGCGGTTCGGTTGCAAGACCGAGTTCGGCAGCCTTGGCCCGTGACATTTCATTGAAGAAAGCACCACTCGACAAGCCAAACCGCGTCTGTTTACCGTTTATCATGACCGGGATGGTCGGGCTGAACCCGTCCATCACCACCGGCAAGCTGCCCATCTCATTGAATTTGCATTTGGACGCACCATCGGCCCGCGCCGGATGGGGCAGTGTGGCAAGCACTGCCAACAGGATCGGGGCGCCGGCGCGGTGAAAAACCTTCATGGGATGAACCTGCCAGTCAATTTTACGCGGTTCAAGACGGGAAGACGTCCTGACTTCCATTCTGGTGGCAATTGCTGTGGTGACCGACAGCGGACCATCACATCGCCGAAATGCCCCCATCGAGTTTCAGCTCTGCCCCGGTCATGAAGCTGGATTCATCGCTGGCAAGGTACAGCACGCCGTTGGCGATTTCCTGCGGCACGCCGACCCGGCCGAGCGGGATCTGACGCGCCAGTTTGCCCATGACCACGTCCTTGGACAGGCCGGCGTTGGCGCCGATGCCGTCGAGGATCGGGGTGTCGACAAAGGTCGGGTGGATCGAATTGCTGCGGATGTTCCAGCCGCGTTTGGCGCAATAGAGCGCGACCGATTTCGACAGCATCCACACCGCTGCCTTGCTGGCGTTATATCCGGGCATGGTGTCCGAGGCGATCAGCCCGGCGATCGAGCTGATGTTGATGATCGACCCCGGCTGGTTGTCCTTCAGCAGCGGCAGCGCCTTTTGGCAGCCAAGGAACACGCTGTCGACATTGATGGCAAAACCGCGCCGCCATTCGTCCAGCGTGCAGGTCTCGATATTGCCGCGCACGCCGACGCCGGCATTGTTGACCAGCACCGACAACCCGCCGAGATGGTCGGCGGCAAAGGCGATTGCCCGGTCCCAATCGTCGGGGCTGGTGACATCGTGGCCGATCGCAAAGGCGGTTCCCGCGCCCAGTTCGGCGTTGATGCTGTCGGCCTCTGCGGCGACTTTGTCGGCGTTGATATCGGTCAGCAGCACGCGCGCGCCTTCGCGTGCCAGCGTGCGTGCATGGGCCGCGCCCAACCCTTGCGCCGCGCCGGTTACCAGCGCCTTTTTCCCCGCAACCCTGCCGGCCATTCGCTCTCTCCCTGGTTTTTCCGGCCCCGCCCCTGAAGGGGGGTTGGGGAGGGGTGTGCCGACCTTGACGTCGACGCGCGGCTTCGCCCCGCTCCCCCTCGCCCGAACCCCCTCCCCGCCGGGAGCGGGCCAGAAGTTAGTCGTTTGATTAAACGCTTATGAGACGGGGACCGAGAAACAACAAGAGTCTTGTGTCGATGCCGAACCCTTCGGCGCGTTTGGCGGCGAGGAAGGCGTCGATCGTGGCGATGGGCACGCGGTGCACGGTGATCGCTTCGTCATCGACGCCGCCACCGCTGCCGACTTGTTGCAGTTCGGTCGCGCGAAACAGCGTGAACGCCTCTGTCGCCATGCCCGGCGAGGAAAAGAATTCGCCCACCGCCTCGATCCGCCCGGCGCGATAGCCGGTCTCTTCCTCCAGTTCGCGCGCGGCCGCCGTGATCGCGGATTCCTGTTCGCTGCCCGCTTCATCGCCGATCAGCCCGGCGGGCAGTTCGATCGTGCGCCGGCCAAGCGGCACACGGAACTGTTCGACCAGGATCACATCGCCGGCATCGACTGCCAGAATCACCGCCGCGCGGATGTTGCGCGCGCGGCTGACATATTCCCACCGGCCACGCGTCTTCATCGCCAGGAAACGCCCCTGCCAGACGGTATCCTCGGGCTGCGCGTACTCGCTTTCCAGGCTCATAGTTCGATCGGTCCATCGGGCAGTTCGTTGCCGGGCTTGTCCTCGCGCGGAAAATGCGCGGCGAGCACCACGCCCACGGCGGCAACCCCGGCGATGACCCCATCGGCAACGCGATCGTCGCGGAAATGGCCGAGCATCGCATGCATCGCATCGCCCCACACTTCGGGGCTGACTTTGCCGGCGATCGTCGCATCGGCGATGATTTCGGCGCGGCGTTCGGCCATCGACAGATAGATCACCACCCCGGTCGCACCGCGCGTGCGTCCTGGCGCGGCCAGCCGGAAAGCAGCCCTCGCCCGCGCCCGCACGCGTGCCGTCTTGATCGGCCCCGGCGTCAGCAACAGCCGCAGCCGGCGCCACAGCAGGATCAGCCACACCGCGGCGAACTTTACGCTGGCGACAAACAGCGCCAGCCCCAGCACATCATGCGGGGTCCACTGGTGCGCCCATAGCCCGAGCGACCGGTCGACCAGGCCGAGATAAAATCCCGGTGCGATTGTCAGCACGAGCAGTGCCAGCCCCGCGATCAACACCGACCACACCAGCGCGACATCGGCATAACTGTCCGACGTGCGGGTGATGACGGTGACAATCTCGCCGTTGGCATGGGCCTCTGCCGCGCCGACGGCAGCGGCAATGCGGTCGCTGTCGGCGGGGGAAAGAATGGCGGTGTGCGGGGTATTCGTCATGGTCTGATCCCCTACCAGCCGCCCGAAGCGCCACCGCCGCCAAAGCTGCCGCCGCCGCCCGAAAATCCGCCGCCGCCGCCGTCACCGCCGCCCCAGCCGCCACCGCTGCCGCCGCCGCCAAAGCCGCCCATCGGCAGGATCCACACGCCGCCGCCATAGCGACGGCCGCCGCCGCCGAGCATGCGCAGGAATGGCAGAACAAAGAACAGCAGGAAAATGACCAGAAAGACGATTGAACCGGCGTCGAAATGCGGTTTTTGTTCGTTGGCCAACTGCGTCTTCGCCTTGGCCGCGACCGCGCGGGCCTGATCGTCGGGCAGACGCAATTGCGTGATCAGGGCGTCGACCCCGGCGTTGATGCCACCGGCAAAGTCACCCGCCTTGAAGCGGGGCGTGATGTCGTGGTTGATGATCACGCTCGACATTGCGTCGGTGACGATCGCTTCCAGGCCATAGCCGACCTCGATCCCCACTTTGTGTTCGACCGGCGCGATGATCAGGACCAGCCCGTCGTTGCGCTGTTTGTCGCCGATGCCCCACGCGCGGCCAAGCTTGTAGCCGTAATCCTGGATATCATCCCCGCCCAGGCTCGGCACCGTGACGACCACGACCTGCCGCTGCGACTGGGTTTCCAGCGCGGCCAGCTTGGCGTCGAGCGCCGCAATATCGCCGGGTTGCAGGATATGCGCGGCATCGACCACGCGCCCGGTCAGTTGCGGAAAGTTCTCCGCCCAGGCCGGCGCGCATGTCGCGACGAGCACCATCAGGCCCGCCACGACCATTGCGACGAGCCGGTGCATGGCGCGCGTGCCCGGCGTGCCGACGGTCAATTGCCGGTCTTTGTGGCGGCAGGCGCCGGCGCGCTGTCAAAGCTGACTGTCGGGGCGGATTCGGCGCCGGGCGTGGTGGCGGCAAACGGCACCATCGGCTTTGCGCCATAGATCACTTTGGCGGCGATCACCGCCGGAAAGGTGCGGATGGTCACGTTGTATTCGCGCACCGCCTCGTTGTAATCGCGCCGCGCCACGGTGATGCGGTTTTCGGTGCCTTCCAACTGGCTTTGCAGCGCCAGGAAATTCTGGTTCGACTTGAGATCGGGGTAGGCTTCGGTCGTGGCAAGCAGACGGCCCAGCCCTTGCGACAGGTTGCCTTGCGCCTGCCGGAACTTGGCCATCTTGTCAGGGTCGGTGATATCGTCGGCGGTGATCTTGACCTGGGTCGCCGCCGCGCGGGCCTCGGTCACTTTGGTCAGGGTGTCCTGTTCCTGCTTGGCATAGCCTTTGACCGTCGCCACCAGATTGGGAATAAGGTCGGCCCGGCGCTGGTAATCGCTTTGCACGTCGGCCCATTTGGCCTTGGCATTTTCCTCGGCCGTGGGGATCGAATTGACCCCGCACCCGGCGAGCGATGCAGCGGCGGCAGCAATGATGGCAAAGCGTGCGAAACGGCTGAACAGACGAACGGCCATGATCCTGGATTATCCTTATCCCCGGCGGGCGACGAACAGCCCGCATGCACACCCCGACAGATAGCGACGTATGATGACGGTTCAAGCACGCCCTGTCGATCCCGGTGTGTTGTTCGTCGGTCCTTGCAGCATAGCCGTCGTGGTGGCAAACGAATGCGGGTTAACCATCAACGGGGGACGCGATGGCGCTCGTGAGCGAATTCAAGGCTTTTATTGCCAGAGGCAATGTCCTCGACCTTGCTGTCGGTGTGATCGTCGGCGCGGCCTTCGGCAAGATCGTCACGTCGTTGACCGAAGACCTGCTGATGCCGATCCTGGGCCTGATCACCGGCGGGATCAACTTTTCCAACAAGTTCATCGTGCTCGGCGCGATCCCGGCGACTTACAAGGGATCGCTGGCCGACTATGCCGCGTTGAAAGCCGCAGGCGTCGCCCTGTTCGGCTATGGCGCGTTCCTGACCCAGGTTATCAATTTCCTGCTGATGGCCTTTATCGTCTTTCTGCTGGTGCACTTTGCCGCGCGACTGATGCCAAAGCCCGCCGCCGCCCCGCCCGCGCCGCCACCGGGCCCGAGCGAAGTCGACCTGCTGACCGAAATCCGCGACGCGCTCAAGGCCAGGGGCTGAGTCAGTCAAATCGGGTCGGGCAGGTCTTTGCGGCCTGCCCCTTTCCTTTTGGCGCGGGGGCCCTATATGCGGTCGTGCCGGCCTCGTGCCGGATATGGTGATAAAGTGCGGCGTGCAATAGATGCAGCGGACCCGGGGGCGGTACCCGGCGGCTCCACCACCTGATCCGTTCGCAAGAACGGGACAGATGACGGGGCCGAACTAGGATCGACGTGTATTGAAAAGCGCTGTTTTTGCCCGGGCTGAGTAACCCGTTCAAGGCTCAAAACCCACAAGTGCCAACGATAACGAAGCACTCGCTCTCGCCGCGTAATCTGACGGCCTAACGGCCAGATTTTACAAGGCGCAAGCGCGGTTGGACCCACCGGGCAACAGAAGGGATTCCAGGGGTTGGGGGCGTACCCGGCAACAGAAACGCCCCACGTGTCTGCGTGCGCGAAGCGCGCGGCAGACCTCCCGCCCCGCCTCCCCAACCGACCACCAACGATACCATCAGGCTATGGTGGTCGGTTGGGGAGGCGGGGCGGGAGGTCTGCACCATGACACCCAAGGCCATTCAGCGCACATCCGCGCCCTGGTTCAATCCGGCTTTTCCTTTGCGGGCCCCCGCTCATAGGTCAGCGCGTCCAGGATCTTGGCGCCGGCCATGAAGACGGCGACCATGGCGGCGACGAACAGCATGCGTCCGGGGAAACCTGGAAATGTGTCGAGGTAATGTTTGCCGCGCTCGGCGCCGCCCAGCGCCAGCGCATAGATGATCGCGAACGCCTCGAACCGGTTCTTGATGATGAACAGCCGGGCAATCTTGCGCATCATCTGTGGTTTCCGGCTCAACACTTGCATCGCATAAACCTTGCAGCAAGCATCGTGCCATTGGCGGATTTGCCGGGGTCAGCTCCCGCAAGCATTTGTTAACTGTAAACCCACCCGACGCACAAGGGTCAGATCAACTCTACCAGTCCCGCCGCATCGAGCAGCGCTGCGCGCGCCGCGCGTACCGTGCGGGCAAGATTGTCGCTGCCCAGGTCAACGGGGTCGATCTGTTCGGGCCAAGCTTGCGCGACCACTTGCGCCAAGGCGTCGATCCGTGCCGGGTCCAGCAGGAAACGCGGATCGACCGTGGCCGGATCGGCGACCACGCGCAGTCGCAGACAGGCGGGGCCGCCACCGTTGGCCATCGACTGGCGGACATCGACCGGCAGGACGCGGCGGATCGGCCCGTTCGAGGCGAGCATGGCGTCGAGCCATCCGCGCACCGACGGCGTTTCCCACGCCTCGGTGGGAATGACGAGGCCCATCTCGCCATCGGGCAAAGTCAGCAACTGGCCATTGAACAGGTATGACCGGATCGCATCGGCCAGGCTGACCGCGCTGGTTGGAACGACGACAATTTCCGCCTCGGGCAGCGCCGCGCGGATCGCCGCATAAGTGCCTTCGGGGTCGGCAAACGCCGCCTCGTGCGTGAACAGCACGCGTTCGTTGGCCACCGCGACCACGTCGTTGTGGAATGCGCCGGCAGCAATCGCCTCGGCCGATTGTTCGATGAACAGCGTGCGCGCAGGGTCGAGCCCGTGCAGCCGGGCGACCGCACGGCTCGCCTGCTCGTGCTGGCGCGCCGGAAATCGCCCGCCGGGACGGCCGAACACGAACAGTTCGATGCCGGCGGTGTCGTGGCGCGCGGCCATGCGCATGTGGTTGGCCGCGCCTTCATCGCCGAAACAGGCCGGCACCGCGTCATGCACCGCAAAATGCGTTGACGAGGCAAAGGCAAGGCGCAACTGGCGCACCGTGTCGGGCCATTCCTGCGACCGGTGGGGCATCGTGACCAGATTGGCCGCGGTCAGGTGGCACCGCCCGTCCGCCGTGTCGGGTGCCGGCGAAACCGTTGCGGCATTGGCTGTCCACATCGCACTGGCCGACCACGCCGCCGCGCGCAGGCGGGTTTCGGCGCTGTCGTTGGGCTCACTCAGGCCCAGCGCGGCCAGAAAACCGTCATTCGGGCGCGGCAGCGGCGCGAAAAACCCCTGCACCAGCCCTAGCGCCAGATTGTGGCGCATCTTGTCGAGCCCCTGCAACGCCGCCGCGCGCGGGTACGAAGGATCACCGCCGTGGCTGGCCGAGGCCAGATTGCCCAGGCTGAGCCCGGCATAGTTGTGGCTGGGGCCGACCAGGCCGTCGAAATTGATTTCAACCAGAGCCATGTGCCGTCCCTATCGCGCCACGTACCAGACAGAATCGCCCACGCTGACTTCGATCGCCTGCGCGGCGACCGGATCGAGCACCACGCCCTGGTCGCCATCTTCGGCCACTTCGCCGTAGGTGCAGCGGAAATCCGCCAGTCGCCCGGTCGCGATCAACGCCCGCGTATGGGTGCCGCCGCCTTCGGGCGCGCGCACATGCGTCACCGTCGCGGGCCGCGATCCGGCAATCGAGCGCACTTTGTCGGTGCGCGCGGTCATCGTCGGGCCACCGTCAAAGATGTCGACATAGCCCTCGGCGTGAAAGCCTTCCTCTTCCAGCATGCGCATGGCCGCGCGGCCGGTCGGGTGGGGCAGGCCGATCACTTGCCGGGCGCCTTCGGGCAGCATGGCGACATAGACCGGGTGCTTGGGCATCAGGTCGGCGATGAACTGGTGGCCGTTGATTGCGTTGAAATAGTCGGCTTCCTGAAAGCTCATGCCGAAAAACCGTCCGGCGACGCCGTCCCAGAACGGCGACCCGCCGCGTTCGTCGATGATCCCGCGCAATTCGGCCAGAATGCGATCCGCAAAGCGCGGACGGTGCATCGCAATGAACAGATAGCGGCTGCGCGCCAGCAACAGCCCCAGCCCCCCGGCGCGTTCACCGGGATGGAGGAACAGGCCGCCGACTTCGCTCGACCCTTCGAGATCGGTCACCAGATTGAGCAGTTCGGCGCGGAACGTGCGCCCCAGTTCGCGCGAATGCTGGGTCAACGTGGCCAGCCGGTACGAATAGAACGGCGTGTGCTGCCCGACATGGGTAAAGATCTGCGCAGTGCCGCGCACTTCGCCGGTGGCGGCATCTTCCAGCACCAGGACGAACAGTTCGTCCTTCAGAACGCGCGCGCCGGACAGGTCCTCGGCACCCGTTTCGGTGTTGGCGAAGGCGGCCGTCGCACGGTCAAGCTTCGCCGCCAGCGCCTTGCGGTCGGGTGGCAGGTTGGTAAACCCCCCGCCCGTCAGCTTGGCCATGTCGTACAAGTGTTGCAAGTCGGCGGGCTTTGCCGCGCGGATGCGAAACGTCATTATTCTCCCCCGGAAAGGCGATGCAGCACCAATGCCGCCAGCCGCGCCCGTTCACCGAGCGACGGCACAATCAGAAATTCTTCATCGGAATGGATCGCGCCGCCGCGCACCCCCATCGTATCGACCACCGGCACGCCACAGGCGGCGATGTTGTTGCCATCGCACACGCCCCCGGTCGCCTGCCAGCCGATCGCCTGACCCAGCGCCGCGCCGCAATCGCGCACGAGGTGGAACAGCGCCTCGGCCTCCTCGCCCAGCGGCTTTGGCGGGCGCGAAATGCCGCCGTGGACATGCGCGTGGACGCCGTGTTGCGCCTCGATCTGCGCGATCCGTTCGGGCAGCGCGGCAGCAAAGCGCGCGGCCGCGCCCGTTTCGCGCGGGCGGATGTTGAACCGCACGACGGCAAGGTCGGGCACGACATTGTTGGCCGAACCGCCCTCGATCCTGGCGGGATTCACGCTGATGTCGGGCCCGGCAAGCTCGGTCAGCGCAATCACCAGATGCGCGGCGGCGACAATCGCGTTGCGTCCGTCAGCGGGGTTGCGCCCGGCATGCGCCGATTTGCCGTGGATCGCCACGCTGTAATTGCCGCTGCCCGGCCGGGCGCCCGCCAGCGTGCCATCGGGCCGCGCCGATGGTTCAAACGTCAGCGCCGCGGTCTTGCCCGATGCCAGACCGGCGATCAGCGGTGCGGAGGACAAGCTGCCGGTTTCTTCGTCGGCGTTGATCAGCACGTCATAGCCGACGCCCGCCGCCGCCGGGCTCGCTTCGAACGCGGTCAGCGCGGCCAGAATGACCGCAATGCCGCCTTTCATGTCGGCGACGCCAGGCCCGTTCAGCGTGTCATCGTCCAGCCAGCGCGCCACCTGAAACGGATGGTCTGCGGGGAACACCGTGTCCATATGCCCGGTCAGCAGAAACCGGCGATTGGCCTGCGGGCGCACGCGCAAGACCAGGTGGCGTCCATGCGCGATGGCCACGGTACAGCCATCGGCGGTCACCGCCTCGACCGGCGCGGCCACCTCCAGGCTGACGTCGCCGGGCAGCGCGCCGAACGCCCCGGCCAGCAGATCCGCCTGCCGCGCCAGACCGTCCAGATTGCGCGTCCCGGTGTTGATCGCGCTCCACGCCAGCACCTGATCCAGCATCGGCGCAGGATCGATCCGCGCGATCAGGTCGCGCTCGATGGAGGAAAGCTCGCTCATGCTGCGGCGCTTAGCGCAAGGGGGACGCAAGGTGAACCCTCAGCGACGGGGCGCGGCAGGTGACTGCCGCGCCCCGTCGCAGTTCAGGCCGCCTTGGCTTTGGCGCCGGCGCGTTCGAGGTTGATCGCTTCGGCCAGCAAAAATGCCAGTTCGATCGATTGCGCGGCGTTCAGCCGGGGATCGCAATGGGTGTGATAGCGATCGGCCAGGCCCGCCTCGCTGATCGCCACTGCACCGCCGGTGCATTCGGTAACATCACGACCGGTCATTTCGATGTGGATACCGCCGGCATGCGTGCCTTCGGCGCGGTGCACCGCAAAGAAGCCTTCGACTTCCCTGAGAATGCGGTCGAACGGCCGGGTCTTGTAGCCGTTTTCGGCCTTGATGATGTTGCCGTGCATCGGGTCGCACGACCACACCACCGGATGGCCTTCACGGGTGACCGCGCGCAGCAGCGGCGGCAGCCCGGACTCGATCTTGTCGTGGCCGAACCGCGTGATCAACGTGATCCGTCCCGCTTCGCGGCCCGGATTGAGCGTGTCGAGCAGTTTCAGCAGGACATCCGGCGCCAGGCTCGGCCCGCATTTCAGGCCGATCGGATTGTCGACCCCGCGCAGGAATTCGACATGCGCCGATCCCTCGAACCGGGTGCGATCGCCGATCCACAGCATGTGCGCGCTGGTGTCGTACCATTTGCCGGTCAGCGAATCCTGCCGCGTCATCGCCTCTTCATATTGCAGCAGCAGCGCTTCGTGGCTGGTGAAGAAGCTGGTGCCCTGCAATTGCGGGACGGTCGCCGGATTGACGCCGCACGCCTCCATGAAGTCGAGCGCTTCGCCGATCTTGTCGGCCATTTCGGCAAATTTCGCCGCCCACGGGCTCTTGCCGATATGGTCCAGCGTCCACTGGTGGACCTGGCGCAGATTGGCATAGCCTCCGGTCGCGAACGCGCGCAGCAGGTTCAGCGTCGCCGCCGCCTGGCTATAGGCGCGCAGCATCCGGTCCGGATCGGGAATGCGCGATTCAGGCGTGAACTCGATGCCGTTGATGTTGTCGCCCAGATAGCTCGGCAGTTCGACATCACCCTGGCGTTCCATCGGCGACGAGCGCGGCTTGGCGAATTGCCCGGCCATGCGCCCGACCTTGATCACCGGCTGCTTGCTGGCAAAGGTCAGGATCACCGCCATCTGCAGCAGCACGCGGAACGTGTCGCGGATGTTGTTGGGGTGCAATTCGGCAAAGCTTTCCGCGCAATCCCCACCCTGGAGCAGAAAACCGCGACCCGCCGCCACTTCGGCCAGATCGGCCTTGAGCGCGCGCGCCTCACCCGCGAACACCAGCGGTGGAAAGCTCGTCAGGGTCGTTTCGACCGCCTGCAGCTTGTCCACATGCGGGTAGACCGGCAGATGCCGCGCCTCGTGCCCGCGCCAGCTATGCGCACTCCAATTGCTTGCCACTGATCCTCATCCTTGCGTCCTGGTCGAGTGTCGACCGAAGGCGCAAATAGGCCCGGACAGCCACAAAAGCAAAGGCAGCGTTCCGATCACACAGATCGCCAGGCCGGTTCTTGCATTGTGACCCAGCGGCAGACGCACGGACGTAACTGCCCCGTCGTCCCGGACTTGATCCGGGTGCCCACTTTCTTTCAGGCGCAAATGCCAATTCGGGGCAGGTCCCGGCCGATCAAAATGACATGAAATCAAAGACAAACGACGAGGGACGTCTATGTGCCTCTTGGAAGGTCGGTCTTTGCGCGTGTCAAGGAATCAGCGCTTTTCGGGGATCACTTCCAGTTTCCAACTGGTGTCGGGCCGCAAATAGCGTTTCGCCAGTTCCTGCATCGCCTCGGGCGTGGTGCTGGCCGAATCGGCCAGGATCGTGCGCAGATCGGCGATCATGCGCGGCTGGGTCGCGGCGCCCTGCAACTGGTCGAGATAGAACCCGTTGCCCGTCGACAGCCGCGTGATCCACTGCTTCATCGGCTCGGTCACGCGCGCGATTTCGTCGGCGCTGGGCGGTGCGGCGGCCAGATCGGCGGAGATCTTGTCCGCCGCGGCAAAGAACGCGGGCAAGTCGCGCGGGCGCAATTGCGTCGTCGCCGCAAAGTACCCACCCGATGGCAAGTCGAGCGGCCACGACGAACTGACTTGCGGGGCATAACTCGCGCCGATCTTTTCGCGCATCACGTCGAACAGCCGGTTCTGAAAGACTTGCGCCAGCAATTCGAGCTGACGCGAATCGTGCAACGCCACCCGCCCGCCACCGGTCGGCCAGGCGACCAGTGCCGCCGCCGTATCGGGATCGCCGTGATGGGTCAGCACCAGCGGTGTTTCGTTGTGCGCAGGCACATGGGGCGCAAGCGTCGGCGCGGACAACGGCGCCCGCATCGGCAATGCGCCGAACGTCTTGTCGAGCGCGGCAAGACCCTCTTCCCGGTTGAAATCGCCAAACATGTCGATTTCGATCGGCCCCTCGCGCAACAGCGGTTCCCACACCCGGCGGAAACCGTCGGGGGTCGCCTTGGCCAGTTCGGCCGGATTGGGCCGGGCAAAGCGCGGATCGCCATCGCGGATCAGCCATGGCAGATCGCGCTGCAGCACTTTCATCGGCGACCCGTTGGTGCTTTCGTAATTGAGCCGCTCCGCCGCCAGCGCGCGTATCACCGGATGATCGTCCCAGCGCGGCATCGCCAGCTTTGCGGCAAACAGATAGAGTTGATCGGCCAGATCGGCCGGCCGGGTGTCGGCATAGAACCCGAACGCAGTGTCGCCGATATCGAAATCGAGGCTGAGCTTGCGCCCGGTGGCCAGCCGGTCGAGATCCTCGCGGCCATATTTGGCAAAGCCGGTGTCCATCAGCGCGGCTTCGCCCAGCGAGGCATAGACCGCATCCTTGGGGTCGATCGCCGCATAACCGCCGCCAAACCGCACCCGCATGATGATCCGGCCCGGTTCCGCGTCGTTGGGCCACAACAGCACTTTGACGCCGTTGGACAAAGTGATCCGCTCGATCCCGAGCAGCCCGGTCGGCACCGCATCGACAACTTTGCCCGGCGTTCCGATCGGCGGCAGGTCGGCAAAGGTCAGCTTGGTCGCTGCGATCCGGCTGCCGGCGGCGGCATCGACCGGGGCCAGCATCGCCGCACGCACATCGGCGGCATTGCCGTCGCCGGCCTTTGGCGTGATCAGTACGGCGCGTTCGACCGTACCGGCAAACAGCGCGCGGGTATGCGCCAGCACCGCCTGCGGCGTGAACAGCGGAATGGTTTTCTGGAAAATCGCATAGACCGTGTCGGGGTTGGCCACGGTTTCGCGGATATCGACCGCCTCGGCGATTTCATCGGCCAGCTTTGATCCCGCCTCGGTTTCCTGCGTTTCGACCGGGACTTTATAGCTGATTTCGAATTCGGCGACTTCGCGGGCGATTTCCTCCTGGCTGGGCGGCGTTGCCAGCGCGTCGGCGATCACCGCCCGCACATCGCGCACCGCCGTTTTCCAGTCATCGCCCAGCGGGGTCACGGTAATCAGCGTCGCATCGGCCGAACGGTTGATGCGGTTTTCATCGACCGAGGCGGCCAGATAGCTGGCATCGCCGCGCGCCTTTGCCTCCAGCCGGCGGTTGATCAGCGCCAGCGCCAGCCGGTCGATGATATTGCCTTCGTTATAGACAATGGTGTCGTTGATCTTGTGCCACGGCCGCAGGATCGCGACGTTGACCACGCGCGGCAGACCGGGTTCGACGACCACCGCCGTCTCGCCCACGGGGTTGTGGTTGGGGCTTTTCTGCACCGGTCCGGCAGGAGCCCTGGGCTCGCCGAAATCGGGCTGCGCGGGCTTTGGCCCCAGCCCGTGCCAATCGCCGAACCATTTGGTGATTTCGCTGACCAGCGTCGCCGGATCTGCGTCGCCGGCGACGACAATCACCGTGTTGTCAGGGCGATACCATTTGTCGTGGAACGCCTTGATGCTGGCCGAAGTCGCCGCTTCCAGCGTCGCAACCGTGCCGATCGGCGACCGGTCGGCCAGCGGCTGTCCTTTGAAAAAGGCCGCGCGTGTCGCGTCGACCACATGCGCCTCGGGCCCTTCGCGCTCGCGCATTTCGGCCAGCACGATCGGCACTTCGGTCTTGACCCCCTGCGGCGTGAAGATCGGTGCCGAAATCATGCCCGACAACAGCTTGAAGGTTTCGTCGAGCGTCACGTCAGAGGCATTGGGCAGATCGAGCTTGAACGTGGTCTGTGTCGGGCTGGTTTCGGCGTTGGTGTCGCTGCCGAAAGTCGCACCCAGCTTTTGCCAGGTCGGGATCGCCTCGCCCGATTTGAGGTACTTGGAATCGCGGAACACCAGATGTTCGATCAGGTGGGCATAGCCGCGCTGGGCATCGGTTTCGTACAACGACCCGACATCGGCGACGATGCGGATCGACACTTGCCCCGGCGGCACGCCATTGTGGCGCACGGCATAGCGCAGCCCATTGGGCAGCACACCGAACATCCATTTCGGATCGTGAGGAACATCCGACCCGGCATAAAGCCAGGGCTGGTCTGCCGCAGGCGCGGCCGACGCCGGCCCCTGGGGCAGCGCCGTACCGGCAAGGAGGGAAACGAAAAGACCGAGGCGCACGATGCGCCGACGCGAAGACACCATGCGCGGTGTATAGGGCGCAGAAAAATGAAGGGCCAGTGAATAGGAATGGCTGGCGAATGTCGCAAACCCCCAGCCCCAAAGGCCAGGGCACGCACACATCTGGTGAATGATCGCCAAGGAGATCCTTGCCCGCCCCATGTCGCCGACATTGGGCGACATCGCTGCGACACTCGACCGACAAGCATTCGATTTATAAAAGATCCGTTCGTGCCGAGCCCGTCGAAGCACGCGCACTGGGGTTTGCCAGGTGCGCGCGCAACGGCGCCCGGATCAACTGCCTCGCGCGTGCTTCGACGGGCTCGGCACGAACGGGTCTTGATGAATTACAGGGATAAAAAGCCGGCGCCGGAGGGTTACGCCATGCGCAACCCGTTCCGGTATCAATGCCCGGTTGGCGGGGGTGTGGCAGATTGCGGCGTGGCGGCGGCATCGGCCGCCTGCTGCGCCTTGCGCATCGCGTCGACTTCTGCGGCGGTCTTGGAATCGATCAGTTCGATCTGGAACACCAGGTCGCTGTTGGCAGGGATCGCGTCGCCCGCACCGGTCGCGCCATAGCCCAGCGCGGCGGGTACGCAGAACCGGTACACGCTGCCGCGCGGCATCAGTTGCAAGCCTTCGGCAAAGCCGGGGATGACATTGTCGAGGCTGAGCGGCGTGCCCGGATTCTGGTCGAACACCGCGCCATTGGCGGCGAGATAGCCGATATAGCCGATCAGCACGAAATCGGTCTTGGCCGGCTTTGGCCCGGTGCCTTCGCGCAGCACGGCATAGCCGAGGCCCGATGCGGTCTTGGCCGAGCAGACGCGCAAATCGGTCCCCACTTGCGGTTGCAGCGGCAGTTTGATGATCGCGGCGGCGGTCGGCGCCGGGGCGGCCAGCGAGGGGATCGGGGCGCACAGCGACAGCGCGCAAACGACCGGGGCGATTCGCATGAAAGAGGTGATCATGTGCCCGCGCATAGGCGCCACCGGGTACGCTCGCCAGTCGGGAAACCGTGTCTGCCCCAAAATCCGCCAAAAAACCTGCCCAACCACGCGATTAAGCGGCTTACGCGCCCTTGCGGCCCTTGACCGCCCGCCGCCCCGTCCTACATGCAGAGCATGTTCATAGAAACCGAAACCACGCCCAACCCCTCGACGCTGAAATTCCTTCCCGGCGAAGTGGTCATGGCCACCGGCACGCGCGAATTCACATCGAGCGAAGATGCTGTCGTCTCGCCGCTGGCCGAAGCGCTGTTTGCGCTTGGCGATGTCACCGGTGTGTTGTTCGGGCGCGAATTCGTTGCCGTGACAATAGCGCCGGGCGCCGCGTGGAGCGATGCAAAGCCGCAAGTGCTGGCGGTTCTGCTCGACCATTTTGTCACGCAGACACCACTGTTTACCGCAGCCGGCGCCGCCTTTGCCGTGCCTGCCGACGATGACGGCGATCTGGCCGATGATCCTGCCGATGCCGACATCATCGATCAGATCAAGGATCTGATCGAAACGCGCGTCCGGCCAGCGGTCGCCAACGACGGCGGCGACATCACCTATCGCGGGTTTCGCGACGGCGTGGTGTTCCTGCGCATGCAGGGCGCCTGTTCGGGCTGCCCATCGTCGACCGCCACGCTCAAGAACGGGATCGAATCGCTGCTCAAGCATTATGTTCCCGAAGTGAACGAAGTCCGCGCCGCCTGATCGGCGCGATTTGCAAGGATTATTGCCGATCATGACCCTTCCGCTTGCCGATGCCGCGCTCGACCAGTTGTTTCGTACCGCCCGCACGTACAACGGCTATCTCGATCGGCCGGTCAGCGAAGAACAACTGATCGCGATCTGGGACCTGATGAAAATGGGCCCGACGTCGGCCAACCAGTTGCCGGCGCGGGTCGTCTGGTGCGTCAGCGATGCGGCAAAGGAAACGCTCGCCAGCCTGGCCGGCGGGACCAATCCCGACAAGATCCGCAAGGCGCCGGTTACCGCGATTATCGGCATGGATCTCGATTTTCACGAACAGTTGCCGTGGCTGTTTCCGCACGCCGACGCGAAAAGCTGGTTCGCCGGCAACGAAGCCGCGCGCGAAGTGTCGGCGTTTCGCAATTCGAGCCTGCAAGGCGGCTATTTCATTCTCGCCGCCCGCGCGCTCGGGCTCGATACCGGGCCGATGTCCGGCTTTGACAACGCCGGCGTCGATGCCGCGTTCTTTGCCGATACGCCGCGCGTGCGGTCGAATTTCATCTCGACGCTGGGGTATGGCGACCCGGCGACAATTTTCGAGCGCAGCCCGCGCCCCGAATTCGCCGTGTTCAACCGCATTGCCTGATCTGCAGCCGTCGTGACGCGCCTGCTGGTGATCGATAGCGCGACCGAAGCTTGCTCGGTCGCGCTGTTCGACGATGGCGCGCTGCTCGCCGGAAACTGTGAGGAATTGGGCCGGGGCCACGCCGAACGGCTGGTGCCTATGATCGAGGCGCTGCCCGATCGCGGGCGCGCGGCACAAATCATGGTCAATCTTGGACCCGGCAGCTTTACCGGCATTCGCGTCGGCATTGCCGCCGCGCGCGCGCTGGGGCTGGCGTGGGGCGCAACGGTCGGCGGCTATGGCTGTCTTGACCTGGTAGCCGCGATAGCGCGAGAGACGCATCCCGCGACGGCAATCGACGTTGTAATGACCGGCGGGCACGGCGAATGGTTTTTCCAGACGTTTGCCGCTGCGGGCGCAGCGCAGGCGCCGTTCGCATCTTTGCCGCCGGATGCGGTGCTGAACCAGTCGCGCGCCGGCATGGTTGCGGGCAGCCAGGCCAGTGCGGTCGCGGCACGAACCGGCGCGCAGGCGCTGATCATCCGGCCCGACGCACGCAAATTCGGCCTGCTGCACCCGGCCGCATGGTACGACAACGTCAGCCCGGTCTATGGCCGCGCGCCCGACGCGCGCCTCCCCGCCTGACGCGAAAGGACATCAGGTGGTTTCCCCGCTCGACGATGTCGACCGTATCATGGAAGTCATGGCAAAGGCGTTTCCCGCCGAATTTGGTGAAGCGTGGAACCGCCGCCAGGTCAGCGATGCCCTGTTGCTGGCGGGCACGCATTACGCGCTGATCGCGCAGGACGGCGCATTGACCCTGCCGGCACATGAACAAGCAGCGGGATTCTATCTGTCGCGCGGTCTGTTCGATGAAGAAGAACTGCTGCTGTTTGCGATTGCACCGGAATGGCGGCGACGGGGACTAGGCCACGCTCTTCTGAGACAATTTATTACCGGCGCGCGTGATCGCGGCAAGAAAAGACTCTTTCTTGAAATGCGACGGAACAATCCGGCTGGCATACTCTATGCCAGCCATGGGTTTCGCCCTGTCGGAATACGCCCTCGGTATTATCGCGCATCGAACGGCGATCGCATTGACGCCATTACACAGGAACTCGTTCTCGAATGAATCCTTGAAAAAAATCGAATTTGGGTGCTTTTTTTGCGATTTTTGCTATTGCGGAACCATCTTCCGATTGTTTAAAGACGCGCACGGCTTATATGAGAACTAGCCTTAAGGGAGAGTCGGTCTGCCTGATCGGCCAAACCGCCAGCAAAAAACGATACTGGCCAATACTCAAAACAATCTATCCATAGCAAGAAGGTCGCTTCGCAATGTCCGAAACTGAAAATGATCTGCGCGAGACGCTGATCACCCTTACCTCTGATATCGTTGCCGCGCATGTCAGCAACAACAGCGTCGCGGTTGGCGACCTGTCCACGTTGATCACCAACGTCTACACGGCACTTTCGGGTCTCAAGCCTGCCGAACCGGCGGCCGAACCCACTCCGGAACCTGCGGTTTCGATCCGCTCTTCGGTCAAGAACGATCACATCGTCTGCCTCGAAGACGGCAAGAAGCTCAAGATGCTTAAGCGGCATCTGGCGACGCGCTATAACCTGACCCCCGATCAGTATCGCACGCGCTGGAACCTGCCCGCCGACTATCCGATGGTCGCCCCCGCTTACGCCGAAAAGCGTCGCGAGCTGGCCAAGAAGATCGGCCTTGGCCGCAAGCCCGCCCCCAAGCGTGGGCGTGCCAAAGCTTCCAACTGATCTGCCAGACCAGGCGGTCGCGCCTGTTTCGAATGCCCGCATGACCGGATGGGATTTTCGATCCTGGTCATGCGGGTATTTTTTTGCCCGTTTGCAGTCCGGTGCCTTACCGCCTATCATGGCGGCTCAGCGCGACACTCTTGGATAACACGTGCATCAGCCAATCGACATCGAAGCCCTTTGCGCAGAGCGGGGATTGCGCATCACCGAACAGCGCCGGGTCATTGCCCAGGTCCTGTCGGAAAGCGAAGATCATCCCGATGTCGAGAAACTGCACGAACGCGCGGTCGCGCGCGATCCGCGCATTTCGATCGCCACGGTGTACCGCACCGTGCGCCTGTTCGAGGAAGCGGGCATTCTCGACCGGCATGATTTCGGCGACGGTCGCGCGCGGTACGAAGCCACGCCAGAGGCGCATCACGATCACCTGATCGACGTCGAAACCGGCCGTGTCATCGAATTCGTCGATCCCGAACTGGAAGCGCTGCAACGCCAGATCGCCGAACGGCTGGGCTATCGCCTGGTCGATCACCGCATGGAATTGTACGGGGTCAAACTTGACCGCGACAACTGACGGCGGCGCGGGCCCGATCGGCCCCGAACGCGGCGAGCCGATTGCCTGGACCGGGTGGGCGCGACTGGTCCTGCGCGCGCTGGGACTGGTCATTGCGCTGCTGATCCTGGTGCCGCTGCACTATGCCTTTCGCACGATCCATTACGGATCGCCGTTTCCCAAGATTTTCCTGCGCATCGCCTGCCGGTTGTGCGGCGCGCGGTTGCGGGTGCACGGCGTACCGCTGCGACGCGACGTGTTCTATATTTCCAACCACTTGTCGTGGATCGACATTCTGGCGCTGGGCGGGGCCAGCGGCACCGCCTTTGTGGCCAAGGCGGAACTTGGCACGGCGCCAATGGTCGGCTGGCTGGCACGGATGAACCGCACCGTCTTCGTCAGCCGCGAAGATCGCATGGGCGTGGCCGACCAGATCAACCGCCTGCGTGAAGCGTTTGCCGACAACTGGTCGGTCACCGTCTTTCCCGAAGGCACCACCACCGACGGCCATTCGCTGTTGCCGTTCAAGACCTCGATGCTGCGCGTGCTCGAACCGCCGCCGCCGGGCGTGCTGGTGCAGCCGGTGGTGCTCGATTACGGCGGTGACATCGGCGAATGGATCGGCTGGATCGGCACCGAAGCGGGTATCGACAACGCCAAACGCGTGCTGTCGCGGCGCGGATCGTTCAAACTGGAAGTATTCTTCCTCGAACCCTTCGACCCGCGCGACTTCGCCGGCCGCAAGGCGATCGCCGCCGAAGCACGGGCCCGGATCGTGCCGGCATTGGAAGCAAGGCTTGGGCGTCCACTGCGGCCGTTCGCGCATTCGGTGGGGCAGATCGGGTATGTGCCGCCGCCGAACAAGGCAGCGTGACAGCATTTGCCGCGAAGTCTTGCGCCGCCGCTGTGTGATAACAAAGTCACATATCAAACCTAAGTTGATGAATTATAACTGGATTGGCTGCGTTCGGCCGACAATTCTGTTTATCGCCCGCGCGTCTCAAAATTTGGGACAAACAGGAGAAAGCATGAAGTACAAGATTATCCTGGCCGCAGTCACGGCCGCTGCATTCGGCAGCCCGGCGCTTGCTGCGGACGGCCCGCCCGAAGTCTATGGCGGCGTGCAGACCGGATTCGATCATGTTGGCGTCAACCCGATCGGCGGCAAGAACGGGCTCGTCTATGGCGGTTTTGTTGGTGTACAAAGGACCCTTTCCGACATGTTCGTGTTCGGGGTTGAGGGCGAAGTCGATGGCGCCACCACCAGGCAAAGCACTACGGACCTTTACAGGGCAGACGAATTTGGCGAAGTCAAGGCTGGCCGCGATCTGTCGGTCAGCGCGCGCATGGGCTACAAATCATCGCCCAGCCTGCTCTATTATGTGAAGGCCGGCTACACGAATGCGCGCGTCACCGGGACTTACGATAACGGGCTGGGCGACAGTGAAAGCCTTTCCACAAACCTCAACGGTTATCGCCTTGGCGCCGGTTTTGAGATTGGATCAGGCAAGCTGCGCTTCCGCAGTGAATATCGCTACTCGGGGTACGGCGATTATCGGCTTTACGGCGTCAATACCGGCATTTCGACCCATCGCCATCAGGTTCTCGTCGGCGCACTCTACGCCTTTTGAATAAATGGGGGGGCGCCACCCCATAGGCGCTAACATCGACCCCAATCGTCTTCCCGGGCTTGAGCCGGGATCCCGCTTGTTCTTGCTTGCACGTACCTCGGCCACGAGAATTCCGGCCCAGGTTCATAATGCAACTGTGGAATTTCGCAAAAGGAAGCGGGGCCCCGGATCAAGTCCGGGGCGACGAAAATGGTACGTTAGCGCTTATGGGGTTGCCAATCCTTCCACGCCGGCGGCGTGTTTCCCAGCGAGCAATATTCCAGCGGACCTCGCCGGAGAGCGAACTGCTGCGGTAAGTGGAGCGCCTGACCGCGTAACGCTTTTCCATAGCGCGATTCTGGCGTAAGGGCCGCCGCTTATGTCCCACACCACCCCGCCCCGCACATTCCACGTCAAAAGCTTTGGCTGCCAGATGAACGTCTATGATGGCGAGCGGATGGCCGAACTGCTGACCGCACAAGGCATGTCCGCGACCGATGAGCGTGGGGCCGCCGATCTGGTCGTGCTTAACACATGCCATATTCGCGAACGGGCCACCGAAAAGGTCTATTCGGACATTGGCCGGTTGCGCCGTGACGATGGCACCACCCCGCTGATCGCGGTTGCCGGCTGTGTCGCGCAGGCCGAAGGGGCGGAAATCATGGCGCGGGCGCCGACCGTGCGCGTGGTCGTGGGCCCGCAATCGTACCACCGCTTGCCCGAAATGGTCGCCGCGGCCGCGGCCGGGGGTCGCGAGACCGAAACCGACATGCCGGCAGAGGCGAAATTTGCCAGCCTGCCCCGGCGGCGCAAATCGGGCCCGACCGCGTTCCTGACGATCCAGGAAGGGTGCGACAAGTTCTGCACCTATTGCGTCGTGCCCTATACGCGCGGCGCGGAAATCTCGCGGCCGTTTGCCGACCTGATCGACGAAGCGCGGGCGCTGGTCGACGGTGGGGCGCGCGAAGTGACTTTGCTGGGTCAGAACGTCAACGCCTGGAGCGGTGAAGACGACCGGGGCCGCGCAGTCGGGCTGGCCGGCCTGGCGGAAAAGCTGGCGACAATCCCCGATCTTGCCCGCATCCGCTATACCACCAGCCATCCCGCCGACATGGATGATGCGCTGATCGCCGCGCATGCCGACAATGCGAAACTGATGCCGTTTCTGCATTTGCCGGTCCAGTCGGGCAACGACCGCGTGCTGAAAGCGATGAACCGCAGCCACAATGCCGACAGCTATCTGAAACTGATCGAGCGGGTCCGCGCCGGCCGCCCGGACATTGCGCTGTCGGGCGATTTCATCGTCGGCTTTCCGGGCGAGACAGAGGCGGAATTCGCCGACACGCTGTCGCTGATCGACGCGGTCGGTTATGCACAGGCATTCAGTTTCAAGTATTCGCCCCGCCCCGGCACGCCCGCCGCCGATATGGCCGGGCAAGTTGCCGCAGACGTGATGGACGATCGCCTGCAACGGTTGCAGGCCCGCATCAATCGCGACCAACTGGCGTTCAACCAGGCCTCGACCGGCAAACGGTGTACGGTGCTGGTCGAACGACGCGGGCGTCAGGCCGGGCAATGGCTGGGCAAATCACCCTGGCTTCAATCGGTGCATGTGACCGATCAGGCCGCAGTCGGCGATCTGATCGAAGTCGATCTGATCGAAGCCGGCCCCAATTCGATCGCCGGGCGCCGCGTTGGCTGACGATCCGGCATCCGGGCCAGGCCCGAATGCCGGATAGCATGATCAGCGGTGCCAGTGACGGTGATGATGATGATGGTGATGCCAAGGGCGGGCATTGGCCATCGTCGGGGCAAGCGAGACTGCGGCAACCGCAACGGCGATCACGGCAAGAAGTGTCGAACGCATGATGGTATCCTCCTGTTATCGGTTGTCGCCGGGATCTGGTCCTGTTTTGCGACAACACGCGGGTTCTGGCACAGCGGACATGAACCGTCACGATACCATGGCGGTGGAAACGATTCATAATTGTCGCACATCTGCATCACGGGACGAACGTGGCAATGTCACAACTTGGCTGTGCAAATCGTCTCGGGTCGGCACGAATTCCTGCCTGTCCGTCTTGCGCCCGTCACTTTGCGGCATAAGCTGTCGTAACCGAAGCAAGGGAGACGCATGGCCCGAAAATTCCCCCGCGCCACGACCGAGGCGCATCGCGACACCCGTGGCGAACCCACAGGCCATTATGGTGCCACGCACGAGGGCACCCATCGCGGCGAACACAATCGCCGAGCCAGGATCGAAGTCGAATTCGACGAACAGACCGTGCTGGGCGCGCTGTTCGGGCAATTCGACACCAATCTCGTGCTGATCGAAAACCGGCTGGGCGTGTTTATATCTGCCCGCGGCAACAAGGCGCAGATCGAGGGGCCCGATGATGCCGTGGCCCGCGCGCGCGATGTGCTGCGCGGCTTGAACCAGCGGCTGATGGCCGGGCACGAAATCGATGCCGGCACTGTCGATTCGCTGATCGCGATGTCGAACGAGCCGACGCTCGAAGGGATCATCACCGGCGCACCGATGGACAATCCGCCGATCCTGATCCGCACCCGGCGCAAGACCATCGCGCCCCGATCGCGCACGCAGATCGATTACATGCGCGCGCTGGTGCGCGACGATGTGATCTTTGCCCTGGGCCCGGCGGGCACCGGCAAGACCTATTTGGCGGTGGCACAGGCAGTCGCGCAACTGATGAGCGGTTCGGTGCAGCGGCTGATCCTGTCGCGCCCGGCGGTCGAGGCGGGAGAGCGGCTGGGTTTTCTGCCCGGCGACATGAAGGAAAAGGTCGATCCCTATCTGCGCCCGCTTTACGATGCGCTGTACGATTGCATGCCGCCCGAACAAGTCGAACGGCGCATGGCCTCGGGCGAAATCGAGGTTGCGCCGATCGCGTTCATGCGCGGCCGGACGCTCGCCGACGCCTTTGTCATTCTCGACGAGGCGCAGAACACCACCCCGGCGCAGATGAAAATGTTCCTTACCCGGTTCGGCCAGAACAGCCGGATGGTGATCTGCGGCGATCCGCGCCAGGTCGACTTGCCCGGCGGGGTTTCCGCCAGCGGTCTGGCCGATGCCGTGCGCCGGCTGGAAGGCGTCGACGGGATCGGCACCGTGCGATTCGGTTCGGGCGATGTCGTACGCCATCCGATCGTCGGGCGTATTGTCGAAGCCTACGAAGGCAAAGATGGCGAGGATCCCAATCCGTGAGCGCACCCAGCCTCGACATCGATATCGATCCGATCTGGGGAGAGGACACCGACTGGGAAGCAATCGCCGCCGCGGCAGCCGACGCCGCCGCCAGGGTTGCGCCCGAAATCGCCCATGACAGCATGCTGGTCAGCCTGGTGCTGGCCGACGACGACGAAGTGCAAGCGCTGAACCTGCAATGGCGGGCCAAGGACAAGCCGACCAATGTCCTATCGTTTCCAATGCTTTCGCGCGACGAAGTGCTGCGCGCCGGGCAGGACGACGATGCCCCGGCGATGCTGGGCGACCTGATCCTGGCACATGGCGTGTGTCGGCGAGAGGCGGCCGAAAAAGGCATCTCCGAAACCGCCCACGCCAGCCATTTGATTGTCCACGGCCTGCTCCATCTGGCCGGATACGACCACGAGACGGGCGAGGCCGAGGCCGAGGAAATGGAGCATCTGGAGCGGAAGGCGCTTGCGCACCTGGGCCTCTCCGACCCATATGGATGATGTTCATGAATGTGAACTCAGACCTCCCGCCCTGTCTCCCCGGCCGACCACCAACGATACCAGTAGGTTATGTTGGTCGGGCGGGGCGGCGGGGCGGGAGGTCTGAGCCGCGCTTCGCGCGACTCAGAATCAAGGGGGGGACCAAGGGTCCCCGATGCAGGAGACCGAGCAAGTGCCCGAGGGCAACGGGTCCGGCGGTGAAAGCCGTTCGGGCGAAGGCGACAGTAGCCCCGCGCTATGGCGCATGATCAAGGCGATGTTTCGCGGGAGTGACCACGATCAGTCGCTGCGCGCACAGATCGAGGAAGCGATCGAGGAACACGAAGGCGATGTTGGCCGGGCAGCCGCCGACACCACCGGCGACCTGTTGCCGCTCGAACGGCAGATGCTGCGGAACATGCTGCATTTCAGCGAACACGACGCCGACGACGTGGCGATCCCGCGCGGCCAGATCGTCGCGGTGCCGGCCGGGGCCAGCTTTGCCGAACTGGTCGCCGCATTCGCCGAACATGGCCACAGCCGGCTGCCCGTCTATGGCGAATCGCTCGATGAAGTGATCGGCATGGTCCACGTGAAGGATTTGTTTCCGATCGTGGCGCAGATGGCGCTGGACGGCAGCGCTGCGCCCGATCACTGGTCGCACCTGATGCGCCAGCCGCTGTTTGTGCCGCAGGCGCGCGGTGCGCTCGATGTGCTGGGCGACATGCGCGCCAGCCGCACCCACCTGGCGATCGTCATCGACGAATATTCGGGCACCGACGGGATCATCACGTTCGAGGATCTGGTCGAGGAAATCATCGGCGAAATCGAGGACGAACATGACGATGCGCCGATCGATCTGATCCACAGCATCGATGCGCAGACCTGGGATGTCGACGCCCGCGCCGAACTCGAAGAGGTCGGAAAAAGGGTGGACCCGCGGCTTGCCAAGGTGGACGAGGACGTCGATACGCTCGGCGGACTGGCGGTGGTGTTGGCGGGCGAAGTGCCGCCGGTCGGGCGGATTCTCGACCATGACAGCGGCTGGCGGATCGAAGTGACCGATGGCGACGAACGGCGGCTGACTCGGCTGCGGCTGCATGCGCCAGCGGCGGCCAACGATGGTGATTGAGGGACGTGGCATGAACATGACGAGTGACAGCACGAAAGGCCGGCGATGATTCGCCGCCTGCCGCCGCTGCGCTCACTCGAAGCGTTCATTCGCGTGGTGCGCGCGGGCTCGGCCAAAACGGCGGCGGCCGATCTGGCGCTCAGCCCCTCGGCGCTGTCGCGGCGACTGGGCGCGCTCGAAGAATTCGTCGGCAAACCGCTGTTCGAGCGCAAGCACCAGGCCTTGAAGCTGACCGAGGAAGGTCAGGCGCTCTATGATCAGGTCGCGCCGCTGATCGACGAAATGGCCGACCGCATCGACCGCCTGATCGACACCGGCAAGGGCATGCGGCTGCGGCTGGGCGTGTTGCCGCTGTTCGGCAGCCAGCGACTGTTTCCACGTCTGGGCGAATTGCGCCGGATGCACCCGCAATTGCATATCGATATCGACAGCAGCCACGCCGCCGAAACCAAACTGGGCGACAGCATCGACGCCGCGATCATCCTGTCCGAAGGGCCCGATGCCGCGCTCCATGCGGTGCGGCTCGATCACAACCGCGTCTATGCCATCGCCAACCAGGAACTGGCCGCGCAGTTGGGCGGACGCCCCGACATTGCCAAGCTGTCGAAACAGACCTTCCTGGTCCACAACGACCTGCCGATGAGCTTTGAGGCGTGGAAGCGCACGCTGCATCTGGAAAACCTGGAACCGGCGGCGATCGACCATTTCGATTCGGGCCAGCTGATCCTCGAAGCCGCCGCGCAAGGGCTGGGCATCGCGATCATGCACGACGACCATTTCACCCGCAGCCACGATTCGCGGCTGGCACGGGTCTATGACATCGAAGTCGACAGCCCCTACAGCTATTGGTTCGTATGCCGCCCACGCGCGCTGCAATCGCGCCCGGTGCGGTTGTTCCACGACTGGATGATCCGGGCCGGGCTTTAACGAAATTGATTGTCAAATAACGCCGCTTATCCTGAGCATGTCGAAGGATGGGCACATCTATTTGATATCATTGACTCATTACAAGAAAAGGCCTCCGCCACAGTCAGCGCAGGCGCCCCGACGCGATCAACTGCGCCAGCTCTTCGGGCAGCGGCAAGTCCTGATGCGGGCCCGGCGCGGGTTCTGCCGTGCCCAGCGAGGTGGTCATCGGCAGGACGCCGGCCCAGACCGGAACATCGGCCTCGTCCGCATCGCCGGGCGGGGCGTGGCGGTCCTTGACGCTTGCTTCCTCGATATCCAGCCACAGCACGCTGGTGGCCTTCAGCTCCTGCGCGTTCATCGTGCGCAAGGCGTTCCAGCGGCCGGGGAACAGCCCGTCGACAAAGCGGCGCAGGGCGGCGGCGATGTCGTCCGGGTTGGTGAGGATCTGCGCGCGGCCGAACACCATCGCCGATCGGTAATTGACCGAGTGGTTGAATGCCGATCGCGCCAACACATAGCCGTCCATCAGGCTGACCGTCAGGCACACACGCTGCCCCACGACCTTGCGCAGGAACCGGCTCGCCGCCGAACCGTGCCAGTACACCCGGTTGCCTTCGCGCCAGTGGATCGTCGGCGTGACATAAGGTTCGCCATCGATGACATAGCCGACGTGGCACAGCGGTGCCGCATCGAGCACGGCATGGACCGCATCGGCGGCGTGACTGCCGCGTTCGTGCAACCGACGTATCCGGCTGCGCTCGGTTACAGGAAACTCAGACATCAGGAATCCACCCTTTAAAGATCGACTGACGCATGGCGGACGATTTGGCAATCGTGTTGGTTGCGTGAACCGGCATACCGCGTGTAAGAGCAACACGAAGGCTGCAACGATGCGCGCTTTTTTCCTGATCCCCGGATCTTTGTTGGCGCATCGGTATTTGCGAAGAACCGGTTGTCACACTTTCCCTTCGGTGGCGCCCGCCTCGCACGATACTTTTCATGAAAGTGGCCGCAATGCTGATACGCGCCGGATACGACATCGGTTTTTCCTCGCAACAATCCGTGCCGATGCTATGCAACCTCAGCGTGCATTCATCGCGCAATCGGGACTTGCGCACCGCACAACGCATTTTCACCACACCCGATGTGCCGCTGTATGATTATGTCGACGGCTTCGGCAACACGTGCACGCGGTTGACGATGCCGCCCGGCGGGATCACCATTTCGTGCGGGTTTGTAATCGAGGATTCGTTCGAGCCAGATCTGGTGGTACCCTATGCCCGGCAGGCGGCGGTGTCCGACTTGCCCGACGACGTGCTGGTATACCTTCTGGCCAGCCGCTATTGCGAAACCGACCGCCTGACCGGCGATGCGTGGGGCCTGTTCGGCCATGTGCAGCAAGGTTGGCCGCTGGTGCAGTCGATCGTCGATTTTGTGCACAACCATATCCGCTTTGACTATCAGACCGCGCGCCCGACCAAGACGGCGTGGGACGTGTTTCACGAACGCGTCGGGGTGTGCCGCGACTTTGCGCATCTGGCGGTCACGCTGTGCCGCTGCATGAATATCCCGGCGCGGTATTGCACCGGCTATATGGGCGACATGGACTTGCCGGCTGTCGTCGGCGCAATGGACTTTTCGGCCTGGTTCGAAGTCTGGCTGGAAGATCGCTGGTTCGTGTTCGATGCGCGGCACAATTTTCCCCGCGCCGGACGCATCCTGATGGCACGCGGACGCGATGCCGCCGACGCCGCGCTGACCACCACCTTCGGCTCGGCCACGCTGACGCGGTTTGACATCTATACCGACGAAGATCGCGTCGGTTAGCGTAGAAGACGCAAGGCGAATTGATGCGGTGTGGTCGAACGCCCGTGCTACAGCTTGCCCATCGCGAGTTTCTGCGGACCTGAGCTGCTCGCGACCGAGGGATACTTGCGCCCCCGCTTGATGCAGGAGTGCGCACGGTGTGCCTCAACCAGATACTTCAGGACGAACAACTGGCGCTGATGCGCTATGCGCAGGCGACCAGCGCGCCTGATCGGGCCGACTGGCAGCGCCGCCTGCGCACGATCAAAGCCGCGTTCCAATCATTCCCTTATCCCCACCGCCCGTTCGTCTGGCGTTCGGGCAAAGAACAGGACACCCACTGACATGGCCAAATCACAGAAACGCAGCAACCGCGAAGAACGCAAGCCAAAGGCCGCCAAGACAAAGGCACCGGTCGCGCTGGCCCCGAACGACAACGTGCAGTTCAAGAACGCGGTGCGTGATCCGAAAGGCAAGCACTAGGACAATCTTGGTCTGTCCGCACACCCGCTGGTGACCGTAGCCGACGCTCTGCCGCTCGGCCATTTTACCGCGATGTGCGATGATACCGGGATGTTCCAGCACGCGATCTTTGACGTGCCCGACCGCCTGCACGGCTACTGCGTCGATGACAACGCCCGCGCCTTATTGCTGTGCTGCAAGCTTGGCCCGGTGGGCGAAACCGCATTTGCAAAGGCGATGGCGCCGCGCTTCGCCGCGTTCGTGCAGCATGCGTGGAACCCCGACACCGGCCGGTTCCGCAATTTCATGAGCTACGATCGCCGCTGGCTCGAACCGACCGGGTCCGAAGACAGTCATGGCCGCACGCTATGGGCGCTGGGCACTTGTGCCGCGTGGGCCGATGTGCCGCTGATGGCGCGGTGGGCCGGGGGATTGTTTGCAGCGGCACTGGGCACGGTCGAGACATTCACCTCGCCCCGCGCGTGGGCCTTTGCACTGCTCGGGCTGCACGCCTATTGCCCCGCCTATCCCCAGGATCACGAGGCCGCGCGCCTGCAACTGGCGCTTGCCGAACGGCTGAACAAACAGCTCGACCACTACACCGGCCCCGATTGGGTGTGGTTCGAACAACGCCTGAGCTATGACAACGCGCGCTTGTGCGAAGCGCTGATCCTGACCGGTCAGGCGCTGGGGCTGCATTTGCTGGTTGCCGCCGGCCTGCGCGCGCTGACCTGGCTGGCAGCGCAGCAGACAGCGCCCGACGGGCATTTCCGCCCGGTCGGCACCGAAGGCTTTCTGGCCGGAGCGCACCAGCCGCCGGTGGCCTTCGACCAGCAACCGGTCGAAGCGGTCGCGATGATTGCCGCCAGCCTCGCCGCGTTCCTCAGCGACCCGGTGCCCATCTGGCCGGCCGAAGCGGCGCGGGCGTTCGACTGGTATCTGGGCGCCAACGACCTGTGCGCGCCGCTGGTCGATCCTGCCAGCGGCAGTTGCCGCGACGGGCTGCACCCGGATCGCCCCAACGAAAACCGGGGCGCTGAATCGGTGCTGTCCTATCTGATCGCGCTTGCCGACATGCGCCAGTTTCCGGCTTAGATCATGCGATATGCGCCACGATAAGAAATTCGTCGCCCCGAACTTGATCAAGTCCGGGGCGACGGAGGAAGCATAACCTGACGCATATTGGGGTATAGCCCGACGCGAGCCATGTCGCGTCAGGCTATACCCCTCCGTCAGCCCTTGCGGGCTGCCACTTCCCCCACGGGGGAGGATTATTCCGCTGCGACCACGGCTGCCTTGCGGATCACGCCGGGCTTGGCTGGCGGTTCGCCCTTGGGCAGCGCGTCGATGTGTTCCATGCCGCTTTCGACTTCGCCCCACACGGTATATTGCTTGTCGAGGAAACGGGCGTCGTCAAAGCAGATAAAGAACTGGCTGTTGGCCGAGTTCGGCGCCTGGGTGCGCGCCATCGAACAGACGCCGCGCACGTGCGGCACGTCGTTGAATTCCGCCTTCAGGTCGGGCTTCGCCGAACCGCCGGTGCCGGTGCCGTTGGGGCAGCCGCCCTGGGCCATGAAGCCGGGGATCACGCGGTGGAACTTCACCCCGTCGTAAAAGCCTTCGCTCGCCAGTTCCTTGATTCGTTCGACATGGCCCGGCGCCTTGTCGGGGCGCAGGCGGATCACGACGTCGCCCGTATCGAGCGAGAGCACCAGTTTTTCTTCGGCCATTGGATCGGTCCTTCCTTCAATTGCGGGCCGATATAAGAGGTTTATGCTCATTGTCGACAGGCGTGCGCCGATGGGCAGCTTCCCATTGTGCATGCGGCACCCTAAATCTGCGCCATGCCCCTCAACATGACCAAAGTTGCCTATGGCGCCCAGTCGCTGGCCGAAGTTCACGGCTGGTTTGCCGAACGCGGCCGCGAATCGCGCCTGACCACGCGCAACCTGCCGCGCCGCCACGCCGAAATGATCGGCGGATCGGTGTACTGGATTCTGAAACACCAGCTCGTCGCGCGATCAGAGATTCGCGGCTTTGCCGAGGCCCCGGATGGACGGACCGACATCATCATCGACACCCGCCTGATCGACGTCCACCCCCGCCCCCGCCGCGCGCACCAGGGCTGGCGCTATCTGGAAGAAGCCGATGCGCCGGTCGATCTGGGCGCCGGGGAAAGCGCCGAAGTGCTGCCGCCGCAAATGGCCAGCGAACTGGCGCGGCTGGGTCTGGTTTAAAGCCCTTCGCCCGACGGGCAGGACAATCGCATTTGCCACCACGAAAGCCCCTTCCTTCAGGGTGGCTTCAAATTCGATTGCCCGCCGTGATGGGCGGCGCTTTCTGGTCAGGCCGTCTCGCGCGCCACCACGCGGCGCAGCGCATTGGCATATGTCGCCGGGTCCTGCGCGCCGGGGATCAGGTACTTGCCGTTGACGATCATCGCCGGGACACCCGAGATGTTCCAGTCCCACGCCTGCTGTTCACCGGCCGTGACGATCGCGTCGAGTCCGTCATCGGCAATCGCGGCCAGCGCAGCCGCGCGATTGATGCCGACCAAGGCGGCGATGTCGGCCAGCACGGCCGGGTCGGAGACATTGCGTCGCGCCTGAAAATGCGCGTCGAACAACGCGTGTTTCAGCCGCCGCTGCACGTCCGGACCATGATCGCGCAGCGCCATGACCAACAGCTTGTGCGCCGACCGGGTGTTCCACATCATCGCCGGGGGCGGATCGCCGACGCCGGTATAGTCGAACGAATAGCCTGCACCGGTCGCGATTTCGCGCAGCCGCTCGCGCCCCTGGGCGGCCTCTTGCTCGCTGCGGCCATATTTGCGCATGACATGGGCGCGCTGCTCTTCGCCTTCGGGCGGCATGTCAGGATTGAGCTCGAACGGGTGAAAGCGCATGGTCGCCGCAACTTCGCCGTCGAGTTCGGCCAGCGCGGCTTCCAACTGGCGCGTGCCGATCACGCACCACGGGCACATCACATCCGACCAGATGTCGATGGTGACAGGATGCGCGCTCATTGGTTGATCCACCAACGCAGCAGGTGATGGGCGATCGCAAAAGGCGGCGGCGCGACGAACGCCGCGTCGTCCTGCCCACGCATCGCCGCGAGCACTTGATCGCGCGTGAACCAGCGCGCGTCGTCCAGTTCGGTGCGGTCGATCGTGACTTCATCCTTGTCGGCACAGGCGTGGCACGCGATCATCAGCGACGACGGGAACGGCCACGGCTGGCTGGCGACATAGCGCACATTGCGCACGACGATCCCGGCTTCCTCGGAAATTTCGCGCGCGACCGCTTCCTCGATCGTTTCGCCCGGTTCGACAAAGCCGGCCAGCGCCGAATACCGGCGCGGCGGGAAACGCGGCTGGCGGCCGAGCAACAGGCGGCCGTCGTGTTCCACGGTCATGATGGTGACCGGATCGACGCGCGGAAAATGTTCGGCCTTGCACGCGGTGTTGGTGCAACTGCGCTGCCAGCCGCCTTTGGCCAGCGTGGTGCCATGGCCGCACCGCCCGCAAAAGCGATGCCGCGCGTGCCAGTCGACCAGCGCCTTGGCCGCGCCATAGACGGCAAGGTCGGGCGGACTGAGCAGGCCCATCACCTGCCACAACCGGGGATCGGGCGGCGCGGTGCTGCCGACGCCGATCAGTTTGGGATCGACAGCGGCAAAACAGGCCCGCCCATCGGGCGCGAGACCCAGGAACAGCAGTTCCGCCGCCGGGTCGGCATCGGCCAGCGTGCCCCAGTCGAGCCCGCCGTCCGCCGCAATCTGCGGCGCCAGCCCGTCAAGCCGCAACAGCCGCGCGCGCCAGTTGGTCAGCGCGGCCAGCTTGTCGGGATCGGACCGCACCGCATCGGCGCGATCGATCACCGATCCGGAAAAGGCGATCGTCAAATCCGTCATGCAGCGGCCTTCTTGGTGAACTGGGCGATGACATCGGTGCGGACTGCACTGCGGAACTCCTTGCCCAAAGGATAAGCGAAATTGGGCATATATTGCACCCACAGCCCGGCGCTCAGGCTGCTGCGATAGCTGATGAAGCCGACCGTCCCCGCCGCGCCCGACCAGCCGTAAGTGCCGGCTTGTTCGCCAAGGCCGACCATGCCGCCGGCACCGAACCCGCCTTCTTCATAAGTCACGCCTGCGGGCAGCAGGTTGCTGGTGCCCAATTGCACCGCCGCCGCGTTCATCACCCGCGTATTGCCAAGTTTGCCCATGCCCAGCAGCATGCGCAGAAACCGGTCGTAGTCGCGCGGACTGGTGACCAGTCCGGCGCCGCCGAACGGATAGGCCGGCGGATCGAGATAGATCGAGGTCGCCGCCGGATCGATCGGCACCAGCTTGCCATTGAGCACGCCGTAATTGGTGGTCAGGCGCGCGGCGTTTTGCGGCGCGACCTGAAATCCAGAACTGGTCATGCCGCACGGGCCGATGATCCGGTCAATCAGGAACCGGTCGAACGGCTGGCCCGACACCACTTCGATCACCCGGCCCATCAGGTCCAGACCGACCGAATAGGACCAGGTCGTCCCCGGTTCATAGACCAGGGGCATGTCCGCCAGCTTGTCGGCGAAAGCGGCGAGGCTGGGCAGAGTCTTGGTTACCGTCAGGCCGGGGATCGGGGACCGGCTGACTTCGGCAGGGACCAGCCCGTTGGCTTCATAAGCGTCCTTGAGCGGGCCTTTCTGGATGATCGAATAGCCAAGCCCCGACGTATGCGTCAGCAGGTGGCGGATGGTGATCGGCGTCTTGGCGGGACGCAGATCGGTAATCGATCCATCGGGCGTGACCTGGACCTGCATCCTGGCATATTTGGGCAGGATCGCGCTCAGCGGCGTGTCGAGCGTCAACTTGCCCTCGTCGATCAGCATCATCGCCGCCATGCCTGTCAACGGCTTGGTCATCGAATAGGCGCGATAGAGGCTGTCGATTCCGACCGGGCGCGGATCGCCCAAAGTCAGCACCCCACGGGTGAGCAGCGATTGCGTATCGCCAAGCCCGATCAGCGAGACCATCCCCGCCAGTTTGCCGCCATCGACATAGTCGCGGGCGAGTGCCGCCAGATGCGGGTAGAGCGCCTCGGCATCCGGCGCGGCAAAGGCCATGCGCGGCATAAGGCCCACGCCGCCCGCCAGCAACGCACCACCCAGAAAGCCGCGACGCGACAGCGACGGTTCAATTCCCGATCCAGCCATAAGTCTCCCCACCTATCGTTGCGCCAGCGCCAACCGCGCCGCCTTGGCAAACACGGTTGGAAGTCCGGCGGATTCAATATCATCGACCGGCCAGAATTCGCCGGCCGCGCCCTTGACCAAATGGTGAACCATTTCCACGCCTTCGCAAAGCATCAATTGCAAATCGAGATCGAAATGGGTGAAGCCATGGCGCACCACCCCGCCGCCCCGCCAATCGCCGGCAAACGGCGGCCGCCCGTCGCCATCGGCGCGCGCCGACCAGCCGTCATCGGGCAGTGCGCGCATTCCGCCCAGCATGCCCTTGCCCGGCCGGCGCACCAGCCAGACCGCGCCATCACGCTCGATCCACCAGGCGCGGCCGAGGCGGTGCGGCTTGGCCTTCTTGGCGACTTTGGCCGGCAGCGTCTCGGCCAGGCCTTGCGCATCGGCCCGGCAATCGGGGCGCAACGGGCACAACAGGCAGCGCGGATTGCGCGGGGTACAGACCGTCGCGCCCAGATCCATCATCGCCTGGGCAAAATCGCCGGCGCGTTGCGATGGCGTGATTGCCGCAGCGGCGGCGCGGATCGCCGGGCGCGATCCCGGCAACGGCTCGGCAATCGTGAACAGCCGCGCGACGACGCGTTCGACATTGGCATCGACCACCACCGCCGGGCGATCGAACGCAATCGCCGCAACCGCCGCCGCGGTATAGGCGCCCAGCCCCGGCAACGCCCGCAAGCCGACCTCATCGTCGGGAAAGCCGCCGATCCGCGCCACTTCGCGCGCGCAGGCGATCAGGTTGCGCGCACGGCTGTAATAACCCAGTCCCGCCCAGGCGGCCATGACATCGGCCTCGTCCGCCGCAGCCAGCGCGGCGACCGTCGGCCAACGTTCCACAAAACGCGCGAAATAGGGCTGCACCGCCGCGACCGTGGTCTGTTGCAGCATGACTTCGGACAGCCACACGCGATAGGCTTCGGGCGGCGGCGTGCCCGGCGGACTGCGCCAGGGCAGGCGCCGGGCGTTGCGGTCATACCACTGCAACAGCGCAAAGGATGGGGATCGATCGGTAAGGGTGCTGGCCTGCATGACACGGCTATGGCATGGGATACGGCGTGATGGAACGTGACCGCAAGGGTTCAAAACCGGAAAAGCCCGCTGAAAAGGCATCTGGCCCGCGCGCCTATGAGCGCCCGCGCGGCGGAGAGGCACGCATGATCGGCGATCTGATGCCGGCGATCGGCCGCACCGCGTTCCGCCGCTTCGGCTTTGTCCAGTCGAGCGTGGTCACGCGCTGGCCGGAAATCGTCGGTGCCGCGCATGCCCGCCATTGTGCCCCCGAATCGATCCGTTTTCCGGTCGGCGAAAAGGCCGATGGCACGCTGCATCTGGTGGTCAGCCCGGCCCATGCGCCGATCATCCAGCATGTCATTCCCGAAATCATCGAGCGGGTGAACCGGTTCTTTGGCTATCGCGCAGTTGCCAAAGTGCGCATGCGCCAGGGCGCCGTCGCCCCGCCGCGCGCGGTCGAGGCAAAGGGCTCTGCACCCATGCTGCGGCCGGTGCCGATCGAACTGGGCGACAGCCTGCGCGATGTCGGCGACCCCGAATTGCGCGCGGTGCTCGAATCGCTGGCGCGCAGTCTTGCCCAGGTCAGCGCCAACCGCGACAAGCCGGGTCGAAAGATTCGCTGAGTGCGCCCGTTAGAGCGTGTTGCGTCAAGACTGGAGGAGAGTCCCGCCATGCCAATGCTGAAGACCTTTGGGCAGTTGCTGCTGCTGGCCGCATGCGGTGCGTTTGCCGTGCCTGCGGCGATGGCAAAGCCCGCCGCGCCGGTCGCGCATGCCGGCAACTGGAACGCGGCCGTCACGCGCACGCCCGACGATGGCTATATTCTCGGCAATCCGGGCGCGGCGCTGCATCTGGTCGCATATCTGAGTTACACGTGCCCGCACTGTGCCGAATTCGAGGCGGAATCGTTCGCCCAACTGGGCATCGGCATGATCGGGCCCGGCAAGGGATCGTACGAAGTGCGTCCGTTCCTGCGCAACGGGCTGGATCTGGTCGCCGCGCTATTGGCCGAATGCGGGCCGCCGTCGAAATTCTTTGGCAACACGCAACTGCTGCTTTCCAGCCAGCGGGAATGGCTGGAACCGATCGGCAAGTTGACCGACGCGCAGAAAGCGCGCTGGGACTCGCCCGATTTCGCCACCAAAACGCGCGCGATCGCATCCGACCTTGGGCTTTATACGCTGATGGAGCGGCGCGGATATGGCCGCAGCGAACTTGACCGCTGCCTCACCAACAAGCCGCTGGCCGACCGCCTGGCCAAACACACGCAGGACGCGGTGGAGAAGGACAACGTTCAGGGCACGCCGGCCTTCGTGCTCAACGGCGTGCCGCTGACCGCGACGTACACCTGGGAGGCGCTCAAGCCACAGATCGAAGCGCGACTGCGCTGATGTCAGGTCGCGCTGCGCGCGACACAGACCTCCCGCCACGCCTACCCGCCCGACCACCAAATCCTGCTGGTATCGGCGGTGGTCGGGCGGGGGATCTGTGTTCACATCAATGACCTTTGACCTCAACCAGTGTTTGCAGCGCCTGCGCCAACGGCTAAGCACCGTTCTTCACCTCTCGGAAAGCCGAACGACCCGATGAAACCGATCCGTCTTGCCTTTGCTCTTGCCGTGATGCCGCTCGCCCTCGGGCTGGCCGCCTGTGGCAAGAAGAACGATACCGCCGTCGTCGCCGATACCGCGCTGGCCAAAGTTGCCCCGCCGGCGGGCAAGCAATGGAGCGACGTGATCAGCGCCACCCATGATGGCGGCTATCTGATGGGCAATCCCGATGCGCCGCTCAAATTGGTCGAATACGGCGCGCTGTCGTGTTCGCACTGCGCGGCGTTTTCGACCGAGGGTTTTCCCAAGCTGCGCGACGATTACGTCAACAGCGGCCGGGTCAGCTATGAACTGCGCTTTTTCATGCTCAACGCGCTCGATGTCCCGGCAGTCGAACTTGCCACTTGCGCCAACGCCCCAGAAACGGTGATCCCGATGGCCGAGCAATATTGGGCGTGGCAGCCGACCATGTTCGCCAATCTGAAAGCGGCGGGCCAGGACGCGTTTCAAAAGGTGCAGACATTGCCGGCCAACCAGCGCCCTGCCGTGCTCGCCCGCCTGACCGGCATGAACGAATTCTTTGCCCAGCGCGGCATTGCCACGGATCAGGGGGCCGCCTGTCTGGCCGATGTTTCCCGCGCCACCGCGCTGGCCAGCGCCACCGACAAGGCGACCAAGGATTTCGACGTGACGGGCACCCCGGCGTTCATCCTCAACGGCCGCAATCTCGACGTGTCGTCGTGGGACGCGCTGGAACCCGTCCTGCAAAAAGCCGGCGCGCGGTAAGGAGGATCGGTGCAGTTCAAGCGGCTTCGACTGTCGGGCTTCAAAAGCTTTGTCGAACCCGCTGAACTGCGCATCGAACCCGGCCTGACCGGCGTTGTCGGGCCCAACGGCTGCGGCAAGTCCAATTTGCTCGAAGCGATCCGCTGGGTGATGGGCGAAGGCTCTGCCAAGGCGATGCGCGGCGGCGGGATGGACGATGTGATCTTTGCCGGAACCGCGCGCCGCCCGGCGCGCGATTTCGCCGAAGTCATGCTGAGCGCCGAACTGGATCAGCCCGGCAGCTATGGCACCGAACTCGACGTCGTACGCCGCATCGAGCGCGGCGCGGGCAGCGTCTATCGCGTCAATGGCCGTGACGTGCGCGCGCGCGATGTCGCACTCGTGTTCGCCGATGCCGCAACCGGCGCGCACAGCCCGGCACTGGTCAGCCAGGGGCGCATCGCCGCGGTAATCGCCGCCAAACCGACCGACCGGCGCATGATGCTGGAAGAGGCCGCCGGGATCGCCGGGCTGCACGTTCGCCGCCGCGAGGCGGAAACCCGCCTGCGCGCCACCGAAACCAATCTCGGCCGGCTGGAAGACCTCGTCACCGGGCTTGAGGCGCGCATCGCCACGCTGCGCCGTCAGGCCCGCGCCGCCGAACGCTACAAGGCATTGAGCGAAGCGATCCGTGTCGCCGAAGCACAACTGGTGTTTGCCCGCTGGCGCGACGCGGCTCAGGCCGCCGACGCCGCCCGCGCCGCGCTGTCCGAGGCGGAAAGCGCGGTGACGGCCGCGCAAGCGCTGGCACAGACCGCCCAGGTCGAGCAGCATCGCGCCGCCGCCGCGCTGGCCGAAGCGCGCGAGACGTTGTTCGACCGGCGGCAGGATGCCAGCGCCCATGCCCAGCGCATGGCCGGGCTGTCCGCGCAATTGCAGGCCGCCGAAGATCGCCTTGCCGACATCGACCGCCAGATCGCGCGGATCGACGGGGATCGCGACCAGGCCGACCGCCTGTCGCGCGACGCCGCCGAGGCGCAGGCGCGCCTGGCACAGAATCTGGCGCAAGCCGAGACCACGCTGAAGGACGAGGAAGAGCGCCGACCGCACGCCCGCGCCGACCGCGACCGCGCCGAAGCCGACAGTCGCAATGCCGAACTGGCGCTCGCCACTGCCACCGCGCAGCAGGCGGGAACCGACGCCGAATGGCGCGTGGCCGAAGCCGCCGTCACCGCCGCACGCCAGCGGCTGACTCGAATCGAAGCCGACGCCGCGCGGATCGCCGCGCAGATCGGGGCGCTGGCGCGCGAGCCCGACCCGGCACTGCGCCTGGCCGAGGCCGAAACCGCGCGCGCCGCCGCCGCGCGTGCGCTGGCATCGGCGCGCGACGCCCGTGGCGCGCTGACCGTACGGCGCGAAACCTGGACCGAGGCGCGCGATGCGGCGGCCCAGGCGCTGGCCGCAGCACGCGCCGATTGCGCCGGGATCGCGCGCGAGGCCGAGGCACTCGCTCGCGACAAGGCGGCACGCGACAAAGTCGCCGCGCAAAAGGGCCGGGGCACGACCGCGCTGGCCGCGACCCGCGTCGCCCCCGGCTACGAACGCGCGCTGGCCGCCGTACTAGGCCGCGACGCGATGGCGCCGCTCGGTCCCGCCCCCGACAAAGGCGATGGCCGGTTCTGGACCGGGGCCGAACCGCCGGCACCGCTCGCCGACGCGCTGGCGCACCATGTGACCCCGGCGCCGGCCGAACTGGCGGCGCGACTGGCGCTGGTGGTGGTCGCCGATCACGACGATGGCCGGGTGCTGGCGCCGGGCGAATGGCTGGTCACCCGCGCCGGCCGCTTGCGTCGCTGGGACGGGTTTGTCGCGGCGGGCGAAGGCGCGGCAGAGGCCGCCGTGCTGGAGGCGGAAAACCGGCTGACCGAATTGCAGCGCCTGTTGCCGGACCGTCAGGCGGCGCTCGCCACCGCCGAAGCCACCGACGCCGAAGCCCGCGCCGCGCTCGCCGCCGCGCAAGCCGATCTGGCTGCGACCGAACGCGCGCTGGCGGCGGCCGGCGATGCCGAACGCACCGCGTTGCGCGCGCTTGATGCGGCGCAGGCGGCGCAGGCCTTGCGCCAGACCCGCGCCGCCGAACTCGATCGCGCGCGCGGCGATTGCGAGCAGCAGCGCGCCGCGGCGCTGGTCGATCTTGCCGGTGCCGAGGACCGCCGCGCCGCATTGCCCGATCCCGCCGCCGGGCGCGCCGCGCTCGAAGCCGCGCGCGCGCACAACGCCGCCGCGCGCACCGCGTTGCAAACCGCCAGCGCCACGCTCGCCGCCTCTGACCAGGCCATTGCCGTCGGGCGCGAACGGGTGTCGGCGCTGAAGAACGATATCCGCAACTGGCAATCGCGCGCCAGCGATGCCGCGCGCCGACTGGCCGAAATGGTCACCCGCGCCGAAGATCTGGCCGCCGAACGCGCGGTTCATGCCGCCAAACCCGCCGCGCTGATCGCAGAGATCGACGCCGGCGACGCGCTGCGCAACCGGCTGGGCGCCGAACTGGCCGCCGCCGAAGCCGCGCAAGCCGTGGCCGAGGCCGCCGGCCAGACCGCCGATCGCGCGCTGGCGTCAGCGACCGAAGCGCTGGCCGCCGCACGCGAAAACCGCGCCGGGCTGGCCGCGCGTGCCGACAACGAGGACCAGCGCCGACAGGAAATGGCCGGAATCTCCGGCGAACGGTTCCAGTGCCCGCCGCCGCTGCTGCCCGGCCGGATGGGCTTTGTCGGCGATGATGTCGCCACTGTGGCCGCCGTCACCGCCGCGCACGACCGGTTGACCGGCGAGCGCGAACGGCTGGGCCCGGTCAATCTGGTCGCCGCCGACGACCTGACCGCTGCCGAGAACGAACACGGCACCACCATCCGCGAACGCGCCGAACTGACCGAGGCGGTGGGGCGCCTGCGCGGTTCGATCGGCGCGCTCAACCGCGAAGGGCGCGAACGGCTGCGTGCCGCGTTCGAAGCGGTCGATGGCCATTTCCGCCGCCTGTTCGCGCGGCTGTTCGGGGGGGGAGAGGCGCACCTCGCGCTGATCGACAGCGACGATCCGCTGGAGGCAGGCCTGGAAATCTTTGCCCAGCCGCCGGGCAAGCGGCTGCAATCGCTGACGCTGTTGTCGGGCGGCGAACAGGCGCTGACCGCCGTCGCACTGATCTTTGCGCTGTTCCTGACCAACCCCGCGCCGATCTGCGTGCTCGACGAAGTCGATGCGCCGCTCGACGATGCCAATGTCGAACGGTTCTGCGACATGCTCGACGCGATGGTCACCGAAACCCGCACGCGCTATCTGATTGTCACCCACAACGCCGTGACAATGAGCCGGATGCACCGCCTGTTCGGCGTAACCATGGTCGAGCGCGGCGTGTCCCGGCTGGTCAGCGTGGACCTTGGCGGCGCCGAGCAATTGCTGGCATCTGCCTGACGCCTTTTCCGATTCTTTGCCCGTCGCAAATCGCCAGGTTCAGCGACATGCCTGTATGACACGATAGACAAGGATTTGATTTATAAAAGATCCGTTCGTGCCGAGCCTGTCGAAGCACGAACGAATAATTTTGATTAATAAGGATAAAAATCAAATGATTGGCAAGATTCCGGCAGGATATCAGGCAGCCGCACCGACCACCCAGCATGCCGCCGCCATCAACAGCCCGGCAAAGCGGTTCGATCGAAACCGCCGCAACGCACCGTCGCCATCATCGGGCCGCAGCGTCAGCGCCTGCCAGCCGAGATGCACACCCACCGGCACCAGCGCGAGCAAGGCCAGCGGATCGGGTCGCACCAGCCAGATCGCCCCGGCCCAGCCGGCCAGCGCCAGCGCATAGAGCCCGATCACGCCGGCGCGAACATGGCGCCCGAATGACAGCGCGGACGAGCCGATTCCCACCGCCAGATCATCTTCGCGGTCCTGGCAGGCATAGACCGTGTCATAACCCATGCACCATGCCCAACAGCCCAGATAGAGCGGCGCCAGCGGGGCCAGATTGTCGAATCCGTTCGCTTCGACCCAGCCGACCGGCGCGCCCCAGGTAAACACCAGCCCCAGCCACGCCTGCGGCCAGCCGGTCACCCGCTTCATGAACGGATAGGCCGCGACCAGAGCCAGGCTGCCAAGGGCGACGACTTGCGCCTGCCAGTGCAATTGCAGCAGAACGATCAGGCCCACGCCGACCAGCACCATGATCCATACCCAACCGGCGCGCTTCGACACTGCACCGCTGGCGATCGGCCGCGACGCGGTGCGCGCGACACGGATGTCGAGATCGGCGTCGACAATGTCGTTGTAAACGCAGCCCGCCCCCCGCATCGCGATCGAACCGACCAGCAGCCACGCGACCATGCCCCAGCGCGCTGTCGCGCCGGCCAGAAACAGCCCCCAGGTACACGGCCAGAACAACAGCCACCAGCCGATCGGCCGGTCAAATCGGGCAAGCAGCGCAAAGTGGCGCCAGGGCAGCGGCAGCGCGGCAACCAGGCCTCTGTGCTGAGTGTCGGGGACAATCGCGTCGGTCATCGCCGCAAGTCCTGCTCCGGTCGCTCGCCAAGGGCAAGCCTGATTGCGGTTGTTGCGCGGTCGCCCTACGAAGGCAGGCGATGACCGACCCGCTCCCCGCCATCCCCGCCTGGCCGCCGAAATCGGCACCCCGGCTGTTTGTGCCCGGCCCTTTGGGCGAAGGCGCCGTGGTCGCAATCGACGGACCGCAGGCGCATTACCTGTTGCGCGTGATGCGGATCGCGACCGGCGACAGCGTCATCCTGTGCGACGATGCCACCGGCGAATGGGCCGCAGAGGCCGATGCGATCGGCAAGCGCGGCCTGTCATTGCGCTGTGCCGCGCGCTTGCGCGGGCGCGAGGCGGTGCCCGATTTCTGGCTGTGCCCGGCACTGCTGAAAAAGGACCGCTTTGATCTCGTGCTGGAAAAGGCCTGCGAACTGGGCGTGGCCCGTATCCGGCCGGTGCTGACCCGACGCTGCGTGGCCGACCGGATCAACCCCGATCGGGTGCGAACGACGCTGATCGAGGCGGCAGAACAATGCGCGCGCACCGCCTTGCCGGTCTGCGATGCGCCGCAATCGCTGGCCGCCTTGCTGGCGGAATGGCCGGACGGGCGCGCGCTGTTCTTTGCCGATGAACTGGGCGGCGCCCCTGCCGCACGTGTGTTTGCCGCGCATTCCGGCCCGGCCGCGTTGTTGATCGGGCCCGAAGGCGGGTTTGACGATGCCGAACGCACCGCAATCCGGGCGCATCGCGCGGCGGTGGCAATCACGCTCGGCCCGCGCATCCTGCGCGGCGAGACTGCCGCGATCGGGGCGACCGCGCTGTGGATGGGGATTGCCGGCGACTGGCGATCGCCGGACATGAATAAGTTGTAGCGCGAAACCCTTTCGCCCATTAACGGATGCGCGCATGAGCACGCGGCAGGAATCCACCACCACCGAACCCCTGATCGAGAGCCGCGAGGCGCTCCTTTTGCCGATGCAAAAGGGCGAAAAGCCGGCCGGAAAATGGCGTATCGGCACCGAGCACGAGAAATTCGTCTATCGCAAGGCCGACCATCGCGCGCCGTCCTATGACGAACCGGGCGGCATCCGCGATTTGCTGGTGGGCATGGAAAAATTCGGCTGGCAGCCGGTGATCGAGGGCGGCAACGTCATCGCGATGAACGGTGCCGACGGCGCGATCAGCCTCGAACCGGCGGGACAGCTTGAACTGTCGGGCGCGCCGCTGGAAAACCTGCACGAGACTTGCGCGGAAACCGGGCGGCATCTCGCCCAGGTCAAGGAAGTCGGCGACCGGCTTGGGCTGGGCTATCTCGCGCTTGGGCTGTGGCCCGACAAGCGGCGCGAAGATCTGCCGGTGATGCCCAAGGGCCGCTATGCGATCATGCTGCGCCATATGCCGCGCGTCGGCACGATGGGCCTTGACATGATGCTGCGCACCTGCACCGTCCAGGTCAATCTCGACTATGCCAGCGAAGCCGACATGGTGAAAAAGTTCCGCGTCAGTCTGGCGCTGCAACCGCTGGCGACCGCGCTGTTTGCCAATTCGCCGTTTCTGGAAGGCAAACCCAACGGATTTCTGTCGTACCGCAGCCACATCTGGTCCGACACCGATCCGGCGCGCACCGGCATGTTGCCGTTCGTGTTCGAAGACGGCTTTGGCTATGAACGGTACATCGATTACATGCTCGATGTGCCGATGTACTTCGTCTATCGCGATGGCAAATACATCGACGCGGCGGGGCAGTCGTTCCGCGATTTTCTCGATGGCCGGCTGCCCGCACTGCCCGGTGAAAAGCCGCGCCTGTCGGACTGGACCGACCACCTGTCGACCGCATTTCCCGAAGTGCGGCTGAAATCCTTTCTCGAAATGCGCGGCGCCGATGCCGGTCCGTGGGGTCAGATCTGCGCGTTGCCGGCGTTCTGGGTCGGGCTGTTGTACGACCAGAGCGCGCTCGATGCGGCATGGGATCTGGTCAAGGACTGGGACATGGCCGGACGCGAAGCCTTGCGTGCATCCGTGCCCCGGCTGGGGCTCGCCGCCCCGCTGCCGGGCGGCGGCACTTTGCGCGACATTGCCGGCGAAGTGCTGAAAATTGCTCAGCGCGGGCTGTCGTCGCGCGCGCGGCCGAACGCGGCGGGCGACAACGAAACCGGCTATCTCCAACCGCTCGAAGACATTGTCGCGCGCGGGACAACCCGGTCGGAACAGTTGCTTGATCTTTATCATGGGGCCTGGGGCGGCGATCTGAGCCGGATCTACGCCGATTTCAGTTATTGAAGGAGCGCAGCGCATGATTCTGATCATGGGAACCTTTCGCATGCCGCCCGAAAACGTCGCCGCCGCATTGCCGATGGCCGAACGCGTGGTGACCGCGACCCGCGCCGAAGACGGCTGCATTGCCTACAGCTATGCGCAGGACCTGCTCGATCCCGGCCTGATCCATGTCAGCGAGAAATGGCGCGACCGCGCCGCGCTGTCCGCGCATGCCAGATCCGCGCACATGCAGGCCTGGATCGCCGAACGCGCCAGCCTGAACCTGTCGGACCGCAACATCCGCGTGTTCGAAAGCGACGAAGGTCAGGCGATCTGAGAGAAATCAATTAGATCCGCGCATCCTTCGACACGCCCAGGATGAGCGGGTCTTTGTCAGGATCAATGTCCGGGTCGGGCGAAGTGGCAACGATTGCCGCAGATGAACGCCGCCCCGCCAACCACCGCCCAAAGCGGCCCAGGCGCGCGGTGATCATGCCATAGTCGGCCATCCACGCGTGATAGGCCCGGTATTTGGCGTCGGCCGCCAGCAAATGGGCTTCTTCGGTGCGCGCCCGCCAGTAATAGACCGCGCTGACCAGCGCGAGTGTGACGGTGTTGCGCACTTCATCGACCAGCGAATGCGACGTCGCCAGAAACGGCATCGTCAGCAGCCACCAATAGACGTTCTTGGCCAGATAGGCCGGATGGCGCGTCCAGGCGTAAGGGCCATTGGTCAGCACGCCGCGATACGTCAGGTTGGAAAACCGCAAGCCGAACGCCACCGTCGCCCAGGCATAGATCGCGGTCAGCCACACCAGCAACGCCGCCCACAGCCACAACAGCGCGCGATGCCCCGCCAGCCAGACCGACCAGTCGGCGGTGTTCTGGTGATAGTCGAGCACCGATCCCGGACCCATCAGGATGAACGGGGGATAGCAGACCAACGCCGCGACCCAGGCCGCCAGCAGCGGATTGGCGGTGCGGATCTGGGCATCGAGCGGCTTTACCGTCAGCAGATAGCCGACCATTGCAATCTGCACGTCGACCATGAACATGAACGCGATCGTGACATTGCCGATGGTCACCGGGTCGCCGGCTATGTGAACGAAATCGGCCTTCACCTCTTCCATGAAGCCGATCGCCACGATCGACAGCATGAACGCGATGAAGAAGCCTTTGACCGCCCAGGCGCGCAGATGATGCCAGACCTGCTCGCGGTCATAGGCCTCTCGCCCGATCAGCATCGCGCCGAAATGCCACGCCGCATCGCGCGGATCGACCAGCACCCGGTCCAGCCAGCACACGTAAGGGATCGCGCCGACAAACAGCAGCGGCGCGGCATAGCCCAGCAGGTCCATCGCAAACAGATAACTGCCGCGCCAGTACCAGCGGCCGAGGCAATAGAGCGCCGCGATCACCACCCAGGTCGCCCACAATCCGGCGATCTTGGTGATCGAAACATCCAGACAATCGCGCAACGGTCGGGGCCTGGTCCAGTCGATGCCGGTCGACGGGCGCAAATGCACTTTGTCGACCGCCAGCGACCAGATCGCCATCGGCACACCCGACGCGATCAGCGCCGCAAGCGCGGCATAAGGCCCGGCCAGCGGCGCATGGGGCCCGGGCAGCGCCAGTGCCGTACCGATCAGCCCCCAATTGCGGCACACCAGCAGCCATGCGATCAGGCCGACCAGCCCGGCCAGCCCGACGCCGGCAGAAACATCGCTGTCGGGACGCGGCGGACGGCCAGGGGGAGGCGGCACTGGGGTCATCTTCGGCAACCCATAACCACCAGCCCCCAAGAAATCGTGAACCCTTAACGATAGGCGGTGATGCGTCCGCCGTTATCGAGCACGTACAACGTGTTGTTGGCCACCACCGGCGCCAGGGTAACCCCGGATTCGAGGCGATAGACTTTGCTCAGCTTGCCGGTGTCGACCGCGACCGCACCGATATCGCCTTCGGAACTGGCCACCCACAGGCGGTTGCCCGCCAGCACCGGCCCGGTCCACAAGATCGCGCCTTTTTTCTTTTTCTTCTTTTCGATGCGCCAGGCCGGCAATTGCGCCAGCCAGCGCACTTTGCCGGTGCTTTTGGTAATGCACAGCAGCTTGTCTTCATCGGTCAGGGTAAAGATCCATTCGCCGGCAATCGCCGGGGTGGAAATGCCCGCCAGATTCAGCTCCCACACGCGCTGACCGGTGACCAGTTCATAGGCGGCCATGCGCCCGCCCTGGCCCAGCGCATAAACCCGGCCGTTGTCGATGATCGGATCGGCATCGATATCGGTCAGGATCGACACCGAGGTCGCGATCGACGTGCGCGCCAGTGCGTCGTTCCACAACTGACGGCCGTTTTCATAGCGATAGGCGACCAGTTCGCCCGACGAATACCCGGCCACGATCGTGCCCTGGCCAATCGCCGGCGCGGCCACGCCGAACACGCCGGTCTGCGCCAGCGAACCCGATTCATTCCACTGCGTGGCACCGTCAGCGGCGTTGAGCGCCGCGATCTGGTTGTCCTGGGTCATCACGATGACCGAGCCATACCCGACCGCCGGCGATCCGCGCAGCGGCCCGAGCGGCTTCACCCGCCATTTCACTTTGCCCTTGTCGGCGTCGAGCGCGGCGACTTCGCCCAGCCCGGTGGTCACATAGACTTCGCCATCGTCATACGACGCGCCGCCGCCGAACACCGACGAGGTGTCGGCCGGAATGTCAAAGCTGTGCGACCAGATTTCCTTGCCGGTGTCGGCATTGAACGCGCGCACCACGCCGAGCGTGTCCATCACATAGAGCTTGCCGCCGCCGATCACTGGCGCCGCCGCCAGCCGCCGCAACGGTGACGAACCCGAAATCATCGCGGTCCACAGCTTTTTCGGGTGGTCGCCCAGCGCGAGATGGCCATAGGATTTGGAGGCACTGCCGCCGCCCTGGCTCCATTCGGTGTTCACTTCGGGCGGGGGCAGCACGACCGCGACGCTCGACAGCGCATCATCGACTTTGGTGCCGGCCTCGATCCGCGACAGGATCGGCACACGCGTGCCGGTGGTCGGCGTGTTCTTCAACTTGTGCTTGTTGCCGGCGCACCCGCCCAGCGCCAGGGCAAGCGCGGCCATCGCCGTGACTGCCAGCGCGCGACGCGCGCCCGTCGGTTTTGCCGGCGAAAATTTTATCGTGTCATGCAGCATGCAAAGTATCCTGACCCACCCGTGAAGGGCTCTTTATTGCCCAAGCGTCGGTGAAGAGATATCCTCACCCGGATCGCTGCCCAGTTGCACCGCGAGCTGTCGTGCGCGGCGACGCAAGCTGCCGGGCACAGTCGTATCCTTGGCCATCGCTGCGAACATCGCGCCCGCTTGCGCCTTTTGACCCAGCTTCAGCTCGGCAATGGCGACAAGTTCACCGGCGCTGCCGAACCACGAACCGCCCGGCACGGCAAGCGGTTTCAGCCGGTCGATAACCTGTTGCGGCGGCAGCGAGTCGAATTTCGCCGCCACGCCGCGGATTGTCGCCAGATCGCGATAAGGCTGCGGCGCGGTGGGATCGGCAGCAACGGCGGCAAAGATCCGCGCCGCGTCGTCGGGCTGTTTACGGTCGAGTGCAACGCCCGCTTCAACAAGCCGGGCCGACGCGGGATAGCCGGAACCACCTTGCGCCGCGATCTGGTCGAGACTGGCCTTGGCCGGGTCCCAGCGGCCGGCTTCGACCTGGTCCAGCGCGATCGTGAACGCTTCTCCCTTGCGGCCGGCTTCACCTTCGACATGGTTGGTCCAGGCCATCCATCCCGCCAGCCCCGCCAGCACGGCAAAAATCGCCAGTCCGATCATCAGGCCATAACGACGGAACAGGCGTGCGGCATCGTCTTCACGCAGTGCATCATCGACTTCGCGCAGAAAGACCTGTTCCTGGGCCGCACGGCGGTCGGCCGCCTTGCGATCGGGGGCCGACAATGGATTCTTCGGAGTCAAAGCCAAGAGGTACGCTTTCGGATCGGCAAAGTTGCAAGAGTGAACGCGCGGTTTAGCGAAGCCCTGCGCCAATTCAACCTCAATGACGCGAAGCGAGTGCCTTGTTCGGCGCAATCAGGGGAATTCGGCAAGACCCAGCGCACCACCGTACAACGCCGCATAGCGTGCGGCCATCGCCGACTCATCGAATTCGGCGCAGGCGCGTGCCCGATTGGCCGCGCCAAGCTTTGCCCGCAACGCGGCATCGCCGCCAAGCCGGACCAGCGCCGCCGACAGCGCCGCCTCATCGCCCGCGGCGGTGATCCACGCCGCGTTTTCGGGCGCGACCATATCGGCGACATCGCCGACCGCCGGGCTTGCCACCGCCAATCCCGCCGCCATCGCCTCGATCACCGACAACGGCGCCTGCTCGCTGTCCGACGACAGCGCAAACAGGTCGAACAACCCGATCGCGCTGGCCGGATCGGCGATATGCCCGGGCAAATGGACGCGGTCGGCACAGCCCAGCGACTGTGCCTCATCCTCGATCGTGGCGCGCTCCGGCCCGTCGCCGACGATCACCAGTTGCCATTCCGGCCCCATCGCCGCGAACGCGCGCACCAGCCGGGGCAGATTTTTCACCGGGCGCAGGCCGGCGAGTGTGCCCAGCCATTTTTCCCCTGGCCGCTTGATCACGCGGGGCAGCGCGTCGGCACGCACTTTTGTGCGACCGGGCGCATAGCGCGCGGTGTCGATGCCGTTGGCGATGCGATGGATGCGCGCCGGCGGCTGCGCCCAGGCGCCAAGCGCGATCGCTTCGAGCTGTCGCGACGGCACAACCAGCGCGCGGGCGCGCGCAAGGGCCAGCCGGCGATACCAGTTGCGTTGCCATTTCAGCCCGTCGGCCTCATCGGCGTTGAAGCCGTCTTCGTGATGGATCAACGGCGCCAGCCCTTGCGCCGGGCCGAACACCGCGTGGGCCATGGCCGCATCCATCGCGCCCCAGTTGTACGTCAGGATCAGGTCGAACCCGCGCATCGCCCGCGCCAAAGTCTGCAACCGGCGCACCGCGAACCGTCCGGCAAGCGGGGGAAAGCCGAACGGGTAATGCACCGAAAGCCCCGGCGCGATCAGATCGCGCGCGCCCATCGCCTGCGGCATCGCCGAAACGATCGAATGGCTGACACCCGGACCGAATCGATTGATCAGGGCGACCGCACGGCGTTCCTTGCCACCAGCCGCGAACGTCGAATGAAGATGGAGGATATGCGGCCGCCGCCCGCTCATGGCACCTGATCTAGCACGCGCCGGATTGCCGCGCGCACCGGCGCTTCATCCAGCGTCGGGGCATGGCCGATGCCCGGCAACACCACCAGATCCAGCCCGGCATGACGCGCCTGCATCGCCGCCGCCGTTGCCGGCGACAGGATATCCGATACGCCGCCACGCACCACCGTGACCGGCCGGCCCGCCAGCGCGTCGAACAGCGGCCACAAGTCGGGCGCGGGCACCGCCCCGTCGTCATCGGCAAACGGCCGGGCAATCGCCATGTCGTAATCAAACACGATCGCGCCATCGGCGTCTTCGCGCATCCACCGCCGCGCCATTCGCAGCCAGTCGGCGTGGGCAAAGGCAGGGTAGGTATCGGCCTGGGCGACCGCCAGTGCGGCCGCCGCCTGGTCCCAATCGGCAAACCGCTTTGCTACCCCGACATAGCCGCGAATCCGCGCCAACCCGGCGGTGTCGATTTCCGGTCCGATGTCGTTGAGCACCGCACCGACGATCCGCGCGGGATCGACGCTGGCCAGCATCATCGTCAACAGTCCGCCAAGCGAAGTGCCGATCGCGACAAAGCGCTCGATTCCCAACCCCTGCAACAGCAGCAGGATATCGCCGAGATAGTGCGCGGGGGTATAAGTCGCCGGATCGGCGGCTGGGGCGCTGCGCCCGCGCCCGCGCAGATCGGGGCAGATCACCCGGCGCCCAGGCGCAATCGCCGCCGCCAGATCCTCGAAATCGCGGCCATTGCGGGTCAACCCCGGCAGGCACAGCACCGGCGCGCGCGCCGGATCGCCTGGATAGATCCGCGCCGACAGCGTCAATCCGTCGCTGCTCTGCCAGGTGTAAAGTTCGAACGATGCCATGATTGTGCCGGTTGATGGCAAAGCGCGTGATTCGCAAGCGGTCGTTGGTCAAAAGCTTGCACGGGCGGCGCTTAGCCATCACAAGGATGACGATGGATGTTCCGGTTGCTCCCCTCGCAAACACCGCCTGGCGGCCCGATCCGCGTATCCTGACGCTGGCCGACTGGCTCGGCGATCCGGTGCGTGCCGCCGATTTTCCCGAGACGCGGTTACGCTGGCGCAACCAGCGCGCGGCGGCGTCGATCGGCCTGGACCAGTTCGATGATGCGCAATGGATCGCACATTTCGGCCGGTTTGTGCCATTGCCCGACAACCTGCCGCAGCCGCTGGCGCTGCGCTATCACGGCCATCAGTTCCAGGTCTACAACCCCGA
>Ga0116227_10001540_pt1 | contig 51635 bp, 42 predicted proteins | sample S1TSphgellanicum_FD_89693 | JGI IMG/M metagenome (GOLD analysis project Ga0116227, IMG submission 89693) | Host-associated microbial communities from peat moss isolated from Minnesota, USA - S1T2_Fb - Sphagnum magellanicum MG | ecosystem: Host-associated > Plants > Peat moss > Unclassified...
GATTTTGGTGTTATGTTTTTTGTTTTTGTTTGGTGTAGTTTGTTTTGGTTGGTGGGGTTGGGTGTTAGTGGGGTTGGTTGGTGGGTGTTTTGGGGGGGTGTTAGATAATTGTTTAACCTATTTTTTATCACCCTATAATTATTTAATTTTCTAATATATAAAAACTAAAACCATCTTGTATTAATTAGGATCCATTATTACATATTATTACATACCTTGTATTATAATTAAATTAATTATTTGAATAAAGTGTACCTTATTTTTAAACTAATCAATTTATAATTTTTACCCAACAACCAATATATTGCACCCTATATTTTAACTCACTTATTTTTTATTTTTTTTACTACTATCCCCCTCAAGATTTTCTTCAACAATTGACTTTTTCATGTAGTGGGTTATCATAATATCAAAAAACATAATGAAAATTTTCCTTAATAATGACATTGTTGAAATTCAGAAATGCACCACCTAAAAGATAATGTGCAATGATACACATTTAAAGGGTCCCCCATGTAGTGCTTTCATCCTATGACATGTCTAATGACACCCAAATCAAAGTATCAAAAAGTATTGTCAATAGTTTTAGTGAGGTAGGTTTCAAGTCATGCATCAACATTGTTTCTTGAATCTTTTTTAAACAAGTGGTTGCATTCATGAAATATTTAAAAGCCAAAAGGGTCACAAAGACAAAGTCCTCATAACTAATGGATTAATTGATCAAATGGGTCATTTAGGGAGAATATTTTTAGAACCATGATTTACAAGTTGCTAAAAAAAGTTGTTTAAGTTTTTATGGCACAAGAAGATGTTGCATTATATTATTATATAAATGTGTATTTAAAAAAATTCTTATAACTATGTGAAGATTTTTAAAAGTCAATTAAATATTAAAAACATTGTTTACAAACACATTAGCGTGATTCTGGATCCCATATTTTTGTTGTCATCATTTTTTATTGTGGATTTAAAAAGCATTTCTAGTAATGCTTTGCATGAAAAATTTTGGATGAGGAAAAACATTTATTATGTTGGCTTGCAACAAGAAAAATGGTTTTAAACTAACATTTTCATATAGGATGTTACAACTAGGGAAACAAATCATGCTATTATTGATTAATTGTTTGGTTGAATTGATTTGATTAGTCCAAGTGGTTTTCTATTAATGATACCCCACCTTTTTATGGTGCCAATTACATATTTATGGGTGGGGTAGGGGAAATGATTATTTAGGTAACTTGAATGTGAGGTTTAGGGTTTACATGACAACTATGGGTGGAAATGTTTTAACAACATAACAAATAATCAAAAGAAAGTTCAAACATGCTAATTGGAGCCAAAGTCACCTCCTTAGATGGTTGCTTATCCTAGACTATTTTAAAATATCTTATGAATATTTTGTTTGAAAGTTGAAATATATGCGTGTGAAAAAGAGAGATTCAAAATGATGTTGTAATATACTATTATGTATGTTTAAAGAATCTCCCCAAAATATATCATGTTTTATTTATTTTTTTAAAAAAAGAGTCTTTACAATGTTTAGAATATTTGATTAAAATGTTCGATGAATGTTTTTGAACAACTTTCAACATTAGTACAATTTTTGATACTAAAACATGAAAAGTTAAGCAATGCTTGCACTTGCTTTGACTCCTATTAATGTGAATGCACCCAAGACCTATGTAAAAAAAAATTACAAGATTTTATCAATGCATTGATTTTCAAGCCAACCTACAAACTTAAGTAGTGATTACCAAAAAATTGGTTTTTAATAGAAGAATGCACTCAAACTTGTTTTTTTATTTTGTTTTATTTTGAATTTAGAATGAATTTCGTCCAATGGACTCATTGTTTTTGAAAAATGTGTTGAAAAATCAAATCAAATTCTTGGATCTTGTTTACAACCCTTCAAGCTTCACACTTTCATTCCCAATAGCCATTCGCTTTATAATGTCAATAGTTTATGACTTATTGTTGGTGGCTTTGACACATTACTTTTTCAAATTCTTTTGCTCCCAACTCCTTGTATTGTTCCAATTGTTATTCGATTGTTTTTTTTATTGCCTTCAACTCATCAAGACGATTAGTTGTTGTCTTCATTTCAAAACGAGTTGTGTGGTGAACATGCTTCTCCCTCTAACTAACCACATTTTTTTTTTGATGTGTCTCTAGTTGCATCTCTTCATTTAGTACCCTCATTTCAATATATTAAAATTTTGGTACCCAGTAATTAGGTTTGTAGGTTGGCTCCTACTTTCTTACTTACTTTATGTTAAGTGGTTACCAAGAACTCCAAGTCCATATAATTTGTAGTTAACAAATCCGTATTCACATCTTGGTGTCAAAATGTGTCTATTATTAGAATCCAACCTCCAAAAGCCTAAACTATAAGTGTGTCAAAAATAAAATAAAATGCATACCTATTGTTGTTTGATTCACTAGGAATGGAAAATTGAAGTTCATCCATTTGCCATCCATTAAGTCACACTCGTTACAATGGGCAAAAGGTTTTAAAAATGAACTCTTCTTTGGAGAGGAACTTTCATGACACGAGTTAAAATTTAAAAAACTTAATTGGGTTTCGCTTCCCTAGCTAACTTGTGGTTAGCTTGGTTTGTGTTTTTACAACCTACCTTAGTAACAACCCACTAGCCCTGACTTATGAACTAACCATCCACATGCCATTTGCTTACCCCATAGCCACCAATTTTCCTACCTACCTAGCTACTACCTACCTGCCAGACCCATCCTTTACAGGATAGGTTCACATGGACTCATTTGGGTTGGGATATTGTGTCTTGATCACAAACGGGTTTAAGATCCAAGTATAAAAGACAAAGGAGAAGCTTGAAGGAATGCATGAAAACTTAAAAACTTACCAATTGAGGTACTGGCTTGCACTCTGCAACAATGGTTGAGACAGATATGCCCCAATAGTGAAACCAGCTACTGCAAAATAAGGCAACCGAAGGAACTCCTTGTAATAGTCTGCTGGCAACTTTTGTCGGCCATCTATAATAGCTGCAAATGGGATAACAGAGGTTCGTTGCTTCAATTGTTGAAAGGACTCCCCATAACGCTCTGCAAGCCTTTTGTCTCCATGCCATACACCAAAGAGGTGATGTGCCACTAGCCCTAATGATGTTGCAAGTGTGAAAGAACTGCCTATCCACAGTGTGTGTGCAAAACACCACAGCACTTGTCCCACCATCTGCTTTCCATGCAGTATGATTGATCAGCACTCTAATAAACTAAACCACCATTTCTGTAGTCTGTTTTGCAAACATTGGAGGACAAATTTTCCGGGTCCGGTTCTTTTGTGTCTGTGAAACATTCTAATATGCTAAGTTTCCATGATCTAAGAGGCAAAAAGGTTCATCTCTTTGGAATGACGCTGAGAGTTGGGTCTTATCCGAAAATGGGAAAATGGTTTAAAGCAACAAGGTCCTTAGGATGTGTTCATTCAGCTTTCCAACTACAGACTTGATATACTCAGCGTTTTAAGGAATTTGAAGTTTAGGAATTTGACACAGCTACTTGTATCTATATTGTAGGCTTGCACCAATTTCACAAGAAAGAATATTAGACAAGAAAAAAGTACCTGTGGATGCCTTGTGATACGTATGATGCCAGTTTCCCACATATGCATCTTGGGTTTGTCAACAGCTGCTACCTCCAGAAGATTGAAGGTGGATGGGTACAGGAAGAAGAAGGAAACAAAAGACAGTACCCATACCAGCTCATGCACGCCAGGAACAGTTTGTACTTGCCACAGTTGAAGTCCATCAGACCGATGATTGATGAAGTACACCTGACCCCACCATCAATCACCCTTCAGCTCCAACAGAACCTTTTTCTAGATAACTCCAACCCCAAAGGTCAGCAACATGTGTGGTTGGTCACATGTGAGGCTGATCCCACAAATGAATGTCATGACATCACAAGAGGAAGCTGAAGGATCTGAAGGATTACTGCAAAGTCATAGAAGTGCTCCTTGAAATCAGATGGAGATTGCAGAATTGCATACCACAGCAGAAACTGCCAGTGGAAGGGATAACACTGCATACAAGACTCGATAAGCACGCTCACCAACCAATTTCTCGCCTTCTCCTCGCAAACTTGCCAGGCCACTATGGACAAGTGCAAAAATAAATAGAATGATCAAGATCACCACCTGTGTTTTCCATAGTCACACAACACATGGAATTTGTAAAAACTGTTGTTGTATCTCAGGAGAGAGCAAGTCTGAGTTATTGTACTGCATCTGAAACCCCAGCAGCAAATGACAATTCACCTAAGGTCCAATGTTTTATATTGGTGCAAATAATACATATGGAGAAAGAAGAAGTTGGGAAGTACAACTGCACCCTCAATCCAATGCAGAAAGTTGAAGCTTAACAATTTACATTCACCTAGTACAAATCTCTTGAACAACTGCCTGCATGAAAGTTTAATCCCTCATTGCAAGAGGGAAGAAGGAATCGAGTTTACCTCATGGCTGCTGGATACAGAAGAAACTGCATCAATAAATGCTCCACCATAACCAGTGTTGGGATCAATCCATAGCACATACAGGGCTGTCAGAGAGACACCGAGAATCAATGTAAAGAGGAGCCAGGATGAGGTCTTTTGGTTGCTTGGATCAAAGACAGCAGCATCTTCACCAACAAGAAGCTGTAAGGCTCCAGATCCAACAGATCCCCCATCTTCATTGGTAGTGGCAGAAGAATTTTCTCTGGATCCAGAACCTGGAGATGATGATGATGGCACAGCAGCTGCTAGTTGTGAGGAAGATGAGGATGATGAATCTTCTACACTTGCTCTTGCCTCTGAACTCCACCTCCTTGTATTATTATATCCCTGCATGAAGAAATGCACATTGTGTCTTAGACCTAAAAACTGATTTTGATCTTTGGTGATTAATTCCTTTGAATGAATTTGAAGCAAAAAAAATCATGAGTGTTGCGACAACAAGAAATCCCAACTTCATGAGCAGGAGCAGATGAGCAGAACGAGGAACAAACCAAAATGGAGCTGGAAAAAAGGGTATGAGAAATCATCATGAGTATAGGCTACTTACAACATGATACACAAGACGGTGCGTCGTCCGAGGTACGAAGAGATGGGTTGTTGACTCCAGAACCTCGATAGCCTTCCCAGCAGAGTGTACAAGTGCAGCAGAGCGAGAAGCTTGCGGAGTCGTCGTCCGAACCCTAGTTGTGGAGAAAGAAGCGTGAAATGGGTTGTTGAGTGCCAATGAGTACAGAAGCTGCACACTCCTGCAGGACGACGCCATCGCTGCGAAGAGCTCTCAATCCACTCAGAACTTCCTTGCAGACACACACGCACCCAAACACCGGCAATAGGCAGAACAGTTCGGGGTTTTACGGTTTAGGGTTTTTTGGGGTTCTGGAGAGCAGTGAGCGGATCGTTGCTGGGGGGAGGAGGAGCATCATCCGGAAGAATCCATTTTGTTGTCGTAAGTAGTACTGACGACTGGTTTTGGGAGTATCCGGAATTTTTTTCTGGGGGTCTGGTCTCTGGGAAAGGGTTTTGGGAGAGGGTGGGAGTACTGGAGACGATGATGGAGGACCGGATAATGAAGATGTTGGAGAAGATGGGTTGGCATTTGCAACCTTCAGCTGTGCCTTACATTCTTCAGCGGTTGCAGCAGGAAGAGGAGGAAGAAGAAGAGGGAGCTCGAGTAGAAGAGACAGACAAGAAGAATTGGGAGAAGAGAGTGCACAATAAGCTTTTGGATATGGATATGAGTGTGGTGGGTGCACGCTTCTTGCCTGATCCTCACTCTCTACTTCAGCTCCACAGCCTACCAAGAACTCCTTGCGTCGTGCAGGTACCCCACTCATTCATTCAGTCATTCAGTCATTCATTCATCCATTTCTTCAGTCCTCACCTGTCTGAGAGCTAGCTAAATCCCCCACAGAAACTGGACATATGAAGAATAGTAAAGTATTCTGAGAGAGAGATGAGACTCACTCAGTCTCATTCACAACCGGAAGGAATCAGCTTGAATGTTGCTGCTTGTATTTTGGGATGTTGCAGGTGGGTTCTGTGAATGACATCAGTCAGAGCAGCCACAGTCTAGGGCATACAGGAAGGCTTCTGCGCTTGCGCCTCACTGATGGCCATTTGTGGCTTACAGCTGTTGAGTATCACCCCATTCCATCACTCTCTGTGGATATTCCTCCTGGCACCAAGGTACCCCTGCTATCAACCAATTCTTGATGCTGCTTTTTTTTCTGTCCTGTTTTGACCTGCAGATCTTTTGTCATGTCTGAATTTGTTTCAGAGGAAACTCAAGGATTGTAGTAACCTTGCATCAGTTCGCATCTTCTACTGCTGCAGAAGCAAATGTGGGCATCTCAAGGCACTGGCACACAATGCACACGAATTGATTGAAATGTCAATGCTTCTCTCTTCTTGAGCTGCTTCATCATTCTACCTTTTTCATTCAAGACATGAATTTACCTGATGACAGACATTGCAAGTGGGGGGAGCCGGGGATGGGTGGGGGTGGGGTGTGGAGTGTAGGTTGTGCTCCAAGGTGCAGTGGCTGTACATAGTGGGATTGCACTTCTTGAGCCAAATTCAATTCGTGTGGAAGGGGGTCATGTGGCAGCATTGCATGAGGCATGGGTGATGCAGAAGAAGTATTCAGGGAGCTTGGCTCGTGCTTCCCTGGATGGTGTAACAGGGCCACCCCCCTTTCGTGCCTTGCCCATTGGGCTTAAGGGAACCCAGGTGGCCTCAAATCCAACTAGCCATCCTGGTGAGCACACCTTTCATGACAAGCATTTTGCTTATCTGACAGTTTCCATGACATTCTATGACAGTCTGTGACAGCAACTTGGAGCCAAATATAGAAGGCACAGATCTTTGATTTTAAGGTTTTGGGTAAAATCCTGGTCTTTGGAGGATTCAGCATCAAGGAAATCAAAGAGTACACTTTGCAGTTTGTTTTTCAGAATTTGTAGGGCATGTTGCATGAACCTAGAGAGGAAAGAAAATTTGTTTTGGTGACAGAGTAAGGTTTGCTCAAGAGAATACTTATTGGTTTTTGTTCTTTCTACAGGCGCGGCATCAATCTCCACATCAACATCACCTATTGCCAGACCCATCCGATCCTCACAGGAAAGGGTTGAGATTGCAGCCGAAAGTGCGAGTATGACTGGAACTGTTGCTGCCAAGCTACCCAACCCTCGCATCAGACCAGGAGCAGAGCCATACAGACCAAGAACAGGGCCACAGGCCGGACCAGAAGTGTCTGCTGCTCCAAGTAGAAAATCAGAAGCCAGTCACCCACAATCCATGCCAATTGATAACAATCTGATGGATCAACTTCAGCCACCGACAATTGCTTCAGCCTCACTTCATGAACCTGGGGCATCATCAGATGCACAATCAGGTAATGACTGGTGCACATTGCCAATTCAGGCTATCTTCTTCTTCTTCTCTATGACTATTTTCAGCTCCTCCAGATTGGTCAGCATTCTGATCTGTTACTGAAAACATTTGAGTTTTGAGAGTATGGGAAACACCTTACATGGGTTTATCAATCTTCAGAGCTGTCTGGAATTGCCAGAGATAGAGGTTCTGCATGTCATGGTCTCACCATAGCACAGATTTTTCAGCAAGTGTGTGTGTGTGCATGGCAAAAATCTGCAGGGGATGCTGGAGATGGGAGGTTGAGAGCAACCTTGAGTGCAGAGGTGCCTGTGCAGAATCGGCAAGCAGCACAGAAGCTTTTAGAGAGAAGGAGTGATTCTGGATTTGGGGTGGAGAGAGGTTCTGCCAGAGGGCGTGGAAGAGGTTCACACAGAGGGGGCCGACATGCATCTGACAACCAGGATGAGCGGGTGATGACACTTGATGAGTGGGAAGCCCTGAAGGCCACTTCTAGTTCTCCTGCAACTGCAATTCTTAGTGACCAGGAGCTTGCGTGGAGGTTACAGCAGCAGTTTAATTTGGAGGACTCACAAGTAAAGCTCTAACCTTTCACTGCTTGTAATGTTGAGATGGTATCTTGTTGCTGCTGATTCATTCTCAGATCCCATCCATTGCACTCTTAAGACTTGCAACTCCAAAGATGCACCGATGAAGCATACAATAATACATTAAGTTTGACCTATCCTCTTGTGATACTCAGCTGCAATTATGATTAGCCTCTTTGAAGATTAGTAGCTCAGATGAAACTGTTGCTTATGGCATTGGAGCATGAATTGTGGCAATAACAGGGAGGACAGAAGCCAAAGGAGCTGGATGCAGCTGAACAGCTTCGATTAAGTATGTTCAGCTTTGCCAGTGACTCAGCAAGTAGGGGAGAAAGCGGTAACAGGGGTGGTGGTCGTGGCAGGGGCCGTGGTAGGGGTCGGGGCCGCAGACATGGATAATTGAAACCATGGCCCATTCTTTCTTCCCCACCACTTTCTCGCAAGAACTGATATCAAAAGATGAGAATTCAAAATGGCTGCTGGGGGTTACCTAATGAGACAAATGTGCAACAGCAACAAACAACACTCTGGTCACAGCACCCTTTTTCCCCTTGTGTTGTTCAACCAGGATGGGTTTTGAGTTGCTGTGTTGAGTGCTATTGGTTTCAAGGACACAGACAATTGATAACAAAAAGTCTGCAGCAATAAATATATCAACGAGAACTGTACAATTGTATGTACCCAAGAGTTTGTTTGCTATAAGAAAAATGTTTGCAAGAACTCTGCATGTTGTACCACATAATCACCATTACATTCTCGAATTATTCTGGAATGTTCAAGCATAGTAGTAGGATGATGTCGTCATCATTGTCATCAAGATCCCTTCTTTGATTCTACAATCTAAGAAGGAAGCTGTGCACTGCTGCAATCCAAGAAGCTGCAACTATCAACATCCTCTGTTGATTCTACAATCTAAGAAGCTGTGTGCTGCTGCAATCTAAGAAGCTGTGACTGTGGATCTCATCATCATTCCTCCATTGACCCTACAATCTAAGAGGCTGTGTGCTGCTGCAATCCAAGAAGCTGTGACTGGATCTCATCATCATTCCTCTATTGGCCCTACAATCTAAGAGGTTGTGTGCTGCTGCTGCAATCTAAGAAGCTGTGCATGTGCTCCTCCTGAAAGCCAACAAGAAGCTTCTTCACATCTGGGTCACTGAACACTTTCTCCTCCCTTTCCACATTTCATGAAACAGATTTGTTGTTTGTTGCATTACACAGTCGGTGATGTGTGCTGCCACTGATGATGATATGAACAATTTTGGTCCACAATAGCCTTTTGTGATGATTGTCGAGACACGAATGACGATGATGCAGACAAAGTTCCCTTCTAATTCCCACCCCACGTGTGTTCAGCTGCACTGTACAGCAGAAGAGTCCCGAGAGTCCAGACTACTGCAGCAGCAGCTGATGCACTTTCTTCTTCTTCTTGCACATGACGTTCACGTCGTCCAGTGGGTGCCCCGTGAGTATTACTTCCAGCAGCTGAATTTTGCTGCAATTCAGCTACCTGCCTGCCTGCCTGCCTGCCTGCTGATCATGCGTTGCAGCTGTAAAATTTTTCAAGCTGCTGGATTCTACAAGAAGTCTTGTAACAAAAATTGCTGCATCTGATCAGCAGAACCTCTGGAAGAAGAAGGTGGTTTTGACTCCTTGGACTGTGTTTCTGATCTGATTGTTTCGCAATTGGGTTCTTCTCTGAAACTAGCTATGCACAAAATCTTCAGAAGCTTGAATGATTGACGAGCTTGTTGAGCAATTCGGGAGCTGAAGCTGCGAGGAAGCTGGAACGGAAGTCTATTTGAGACCTGTATGCTTAGTCCTGATCTCTTCTTGCTCTAGCAGCTGGGGGTTCTTGAAGCTAGCTTGCTGAATCTGATCAGCTGGTTGCCTGAGCAATTGTGTAGGTCACTCCTGAAATCGGAAAGAAGAAACGGAAGATTCGGAAGTGTGAGAGAATCGTTGAAGAAGTGACTTCCAGCTGCAGAAGAAACCATCCATCATCATGTTGAGTTCGTGGTCTTCGAGCTTAGCTATTCCAGGTTCAAGTTCTAGATGTACACTACAGCAGCAGAACATTGTTGCAGGATCGACTACACCGCCGCTTGCAGTTGCTGCAGGAGAGACAGCAAGAAGAAGAAGAAGAAGAAGGATCGAAGGATTCATGAACATCGGAGGAGCAGGAGCGACAAGAGCAGAGATCGAGCTTGATCAGAAGCTGCATGAGAGTGACCAATTAGTCCAAGTCTCATCAGCTTCCAAGGATTCCATCAAGCAGATCAGAAGAGACGCAGGAGTGGCGTTGTTGAACAAGAGTGCAGCAACAGCTCAGACCAGCGTGAAACAAAGCCTGGATGACACAGCTGCTGTATGGAGAACAAGGGAATGGCTGCTGGACGAAGCTCGGGAGATCCTGGCAGAGGCCGTCGACGACAGAGGAGGACCCCCGAGGTGGTACTGCCCTGTGGAAGCTGCAGGATTCCCAGAGAATGCTCCTCTTCTTCTCTGCCTTCCAGGTCTGTACAAACCTCAACTTCTTCTTCTTCTAGTCACCACCATCAAAGTCTTGGATCAAGATCATAGTTTCTCTTGCACAAAACATGAAAGATTCTTGCAAATTATGCAAACCCTAGAAAGACCCCAAGAGCTTCTTCATCTTACAGTTGTAAACCCATGTCTCTTCATGCTTGATAGTTGAATCTGCAAACACTGTAGTAGATCTTCATGCTTCATGGCATGCAGCTTGAGGGTTGAATCTGCAAAGTACTGTAGAGCTTCATGATGCTTCATGGAAGCCTAGCTTGATGGTTTCTGCTGCAAGTACTGTAGATTTTCATGGAACTTAGCTTGATGGTTGAACCTGCAAGTACTATGATCTATCTTTATGCTTTGTGGACAGTTTGATGGTTGCTGCAAATTGCTTGGTATATCTTCTCTATAGCTTTTCGTGCATGATCCAGTTGCAGACAATGTGAAAAACCCTAATTTGAGCACATCCAAGATGGTTGTTGCAGACATCATTTCCAACGGATTGAGCATCAAACTGCATCAACAAAAACTAGCAAGGTACTAAGTTTGATTTAATTGGGTTTCTTCTCTGGGCAGAGACAAACCCAAAATAGACAACAAAAAATTTCAGGACTTCTAAAATGCATTTCTAAGCTTACTGTAACAAAAAGGCTTCAAGCTCAGGAATGTTTTTTGCTTGTTGTATGTGACAACAGTTTGATTGAAATTTTGGGCATACTAGATATTTATATGTACACTTATCTACACCCCCACAGTGGGGATCACTGCTGCTGATGAAGTAATGGGGGGGGGGATTTTACCAAATGGATGCAGACTGTTTGAGGTGCGGTGTCTGCATGTTCCATTTTATGATCAAACTCCGTATGACAGTAAGAACTTTGCAATGCATACCATCTACAGTTTCTTCCGGAGCTGCAAACTTGAAGTCACTGTTCCTCTCAGACTCTTCAAGGATTGAAAGATTTCTTCTCTTGAAAGGCAAAGAAAGGAAGCGGGAATTCCCAGATTGAATGGTTCTTCCACAGTGCTGCATGATTATCATGAAATCATATGACGTCAGCTGACATAAAAATTCCATGGGTGCACCCCATTGCTGCAGGTTTACTGGAACAAGTGGAGGCAGTGATACAAGAAGAACAAAGCTTCCAACCCAACAGGACCATTTACTTGATGGGACAGGCATATGGAGCATTGCTTGCACTCTTGCTTGCTGCTCACAATCCTGATCTTGATCTCGTCTTAGTCCTTGTTGACCCAGGTGGTGAAATTTCTTTTCCTCTGCCACACTCCATTCCAGTCAGCCAATTTCCTTCTAAATCGATTTATGTTTCCTTCTGTACCTGGGGTGTGTGTTCTGTACTCTATCTATTTCTTGGGGTTTAGTGTGCCATTCCCCTTTTCTTTAACTTCTTCATTCTTTCTTTCTCTTAGATCTCAAGCCTCATTCTAACACGATGGATCTTATGTGTTTGGTGGATTGCCTGACAGCAACATGGTGTGATGGCTACCAAGTATTGTCACCATTTCAATCATTGCTTGAAGCAGTCACACCTGGTCCCATCTCTCTAAGTTTACCCTTCCTCTTCTCCTTGACATTTGGTTAGGACTCATCCCCCATCTTCTCATCATCGTTCCATGTCTCTCTAGTTTAAAGTCTTCAGAAAAAAAAAATGCACAATCTGTCTTCTGTTGAATGTACATGCTCTATGAAGCTCGAGAGAGAACCTAATTCACCTGAGAGCTTCAATGGTAGCAGCACCATTGGAGATAGAAGAAGAAGACCAGTCACACCCTTGAAGCTCAACACCCCAAGTTTAGAAGAGAGCCATCAGCTGCAATTTCAAAGGCTTAAATTCTTGTGGGTCACTATGGCAGGGGACTTGGCAAGTCTAACAAAGGCGGTGAATATGATGGATTCCTCCTCTGGCCCACAGTTGAAACAAGTACAGCAGCGTGCAGTATTCTTGAAAGATTTGCTTCAGATTCTCATGAGTGTAAGTTCGCACAGATTATTGCAATTGTATAGATGAACTATAGATTATGCTGTTGGACTCCCTTGACAGTTTAGGGGTTTAGGTTTTAGGGTTTATTACAATACAGACACATTTTTTGCTTTCTAGTACAAGACAGACACATCCCAATCTCAACATTTAGAGTTTCAAACACTAACTAACTAACTTGGCTGAACAACAACATCCCTGAGAACAAAAGATGGAAGTCCCCACCTCCTTTGATAACAACTACTTCAAGAGAATTTGAATAAATGTGGGATTGTAAAAAAATGGTGCAGACAGCCGCAGCCGGGCGGTCCAAGGCACAGTGTCAATGGAAGGTTAAACAGCTACAGCTCGCTGCCTACAATGCAAACCGACAGTTGGGAGAAGTTAAGGCTGATGTCCTCTTGCTAGCTAGGTATGTACCACAGATGATGATTCTTCTGCCAGTTTCAAACTGACATTTTCAAAGTGGAGTAAATTCTCCATGTGAGAGGGAGAGAGAGCTCTGAGTTTGAGGTTTACAATTCAGTTTGGCAATCTACTAATTACTCCTCATCAAGAGACCTCTGAGGTGATGACACTTTGAAACTCAGTGTTTGATAATAAGTAAAAAATCAGAACAGTTGCACTTTGGATCCTCCAGAGTGTTGAGCTTCGGATCTGTTAGTTTGTTTGAAGATAACCTACTTTTGGGTTAGGATTTTTTTCTTATGCTCATGTGCATAACCAGAAATTGTGTTTTTCTTTCAGTGGGAAGGAACAAAATGTGACGGCAGCGAAGAAGTTGAAGCAGTTCCTTCCTTCATGTACTGTGCGCTTCTTCAAAAACTCCAATCCGGCCCTTCTCTTGGTAACCTTCCCATCACCTCTTTTTAAGTGTCAACAAAGCTCTCTAATTTCTTCTTGTTGTGGAGGAAAACCTACCCACAACACCCACTATTTTCCTTCTTGTATCATCTGAATTTTGAAAGATTCATTGGTATTCAGCTGTGTATGTTTTAGATGAATGTGTGGGTCAAGAACATATGGTCAATGATCACTGTACCATAGAATGGTAAATAATAAAATGAGCTTATGTATCACACAAACTTCATGTATCACATAAACTTTGATAAAATTTTGGAAACTGCTTACATTTTCAATGGGTTCATGACTTTCCTTTGTACCAGAACTTGATTTTATATTCGTATTTTAGTATCAATTTTCTTTGACAAAAACCCACATCCTTTGTCACCAGGATGAGCGTGTGCAGGTGTCAAGTTTGATAAAAGCAACAAATATGTATCGTGTCTCAAAGTATCGCGATATTGCTCTTGACTATTTACCACCTACTGAGGATGAAGCTAAAACCTTCCTTAAATCACACATCAGGCATGTTTTTTTTCTTCATCTCCTGCAGTGCAATTTGCAAAAAAATAAATCTACTACAATAATATATCATTTTTCTGCTCAAGTTTTTAATCACTAGAATGGGTGCTTATTTGGGCATGTATATGTGAATCTGATTATCTGATCATCTGATCTATTGGTTTTAATTGCTCAGATTTACTTCTGGTAGCAACTTGACAATCTGCAATACATGCTTTGTATGGTATTCACAAAGTAAACTCATCACTAGAATTGAGGTTCTATTCTCTTTCTCATGGGAAGAGAGAGTATTTATTAAGAGTCGAAGGTAAAAATGATATCCTGCAAAAAAACTGACAATTTTCTTCCTTCTTCCTGTTTGTACCCTTCACAGAATTTTGAAGCAGCTCTTTAGTCCCATCTTTTTTACTGTGGGGAAAGACAGCAAGATGAAAAGAGGTTTGCCTCAAATAACAAAGGAGCATCCAATTCTCTTCATTGGCAACCACACATTTGTGGGATTTGATTTGCTTATCATTGTGAATGCATTTCTGGAAGACCAAAATGTGATGATACGGAGTCTAGCTCATCCAGCTCTCACTGCAGGTAATTATAAATGCAGCCCCAGTGTCCCTTCACAATTCTGCCTGATAACAAATTCAAGATTTTGATGTCTCATGACCATTTACGTCCACTCAGAAAAAACCCATGTCGTAAGTGCAAATTGCAGAAATTAAACAAAGACTTGTCAGAGTGATTCCAGTCAATGGTTTGTGCCAAGATGGTGTAGATAAAATGCATTGAAATGCAAAAAATTAGAGAAAAATAGAGAGAGCACATGCATATGTGAAGAGGGATGCATGACAAGAGTATGTGACATTATGGAAAATCAAGCAATGAAATTTTTTGTACTTTTTTGTCTGTGTATTACTTGTACAGATGTGGCCAGAGGTTCACAGGAATCAGGGATACAAGATGTAGCCCGTTTGTTTGGGGCAGTACCTGTTACTGGAAGCAACTTATACAAGCTCATGGCAGCTCACGAGGCTGTCCTATTGCTTCCTGGTGGTGTGCGTGAAGCATTGAAGCCAAAGGTTTGATATAACAAGAATGCTCCCCCTCATGCTGCAGATTTCAAGCACTAAACCTCCCAAGGAAAGAGGTATCCACGAGGAAGAGGTTTAGGGTTTAGGGATCTATCACATTCAAGAAAGATAACCCAAGTTCTTCTCTGTCTTTTGGTCCCATTAATCTAATTTTCTCTACCCCAATTGTCTGGAAGCATTTGTAAAATGTTGTGTGCTTTGAATACAGGGGGATGCATATAAGCTTCTCTGGCCAAAGAAGGCAGAGTTTGTAAGAACAGCTATTCGCCATGGTGCTACCATAATCCCTGTAGCAGCTGTTGGTGGTGACGATTTTATTCAGGTATTGCAAGTAAAACAAAAGCTTAAATCTTTTTCACTCAAGCATGCATAACAGGAGACTCAGCTCTAGCTCCTTTTGATGTCCTCAAAGGAAATGACATAACAGATTGACCTTCAAGATATATATCTTTGAAGGAAAATCACATAACAAATTGACCTCTGACATATATATCCTTGAAGGAAAATCACATAACAGATTGACCTCTGACATATTATCCTTGAAGGAAAATCACATAACAAATATTGATTTTCAACATCCTTGAAGGAAATCACATAACAATTTGACCTTTATTCTATTTTGACATGCACAATCATGTATCAAGCTGAAGCTTGTTGTTGCCCTGGGTTTCATGAAACTGGTGGGCATGTAATTGGGAGGACAGATTTTACTGGATCAAGAGCAGGTGTTGCAGTTCCCTGTCATAGGAGAAATTATCCGCAATATAGGAGCCAATATGCCCCATGCAAGGTAAAGACCATGATGCACTACAACCTCAATGTTTCATGAAAGGTTGCATGAGATTTGTGTCATGTCACAACATGATTGTGCTGATAGAGAGTCTGGATCCAAGTCAATTATCCCTTGTTGGTGCATAGTAATATATAGTGGTGCAAATCAGCAAGATTATTCAACCATTGTGAATTATGATCAGCATGGCTCAGTTTTCCATGATTTGCATCTCTCAATATGCTACAACTTTTTTTCCATCTGTTGAAAAAGAATTTGGGTTTAGGAACTAACCCATATCTTCATAAATTTGGCTATAATGTTTATGAGAGTATCATATTGCAGGGTAGGGAACAGGACTGAGCGATCTGATCAGCCATTCCTTGCTCCTTTGGGATTGCCAAAACTGCCCCCACGGATGTACTTTGCATTCCAGCAGCCCATTCACACATACGGTAAGAAGCTCTACCATATTCCCCAAATTTCTATGTGCATTCTATAGAGCAGATTGAACCTTTTTTCTTGTCTTTTTCATGCAAGACACCTGCTTCTTCTTGAGTTTGTGCATTTTCCATGCCTTGATCACAAATATACATAACAATATTTCTGATGAGTATCAAGAAATCTCCATCCTTAAAATTAAACTTAGCCAGAAGTTTGTGAAAAACAACACTTAGGAAAACTGTTGCTAAAGTTGAAAAAAAGACCTCCAGATGAGGACTGAGACCATCTCCACCCGCAGCTGTAACATGGCCTGTACACTATATGTTGGAGGAAGTATAACAGTTGAATAGTGTCAAACTTATATTGGGCCTGTAAATATGCCCAAGATACAGTGCCCTCCAGGAGGCCCAGTAAAAGGAAATGACTAATTTTTTGTATTTCTAGTAGATTTCAGTTCCTGACATAACTATTTTTTTGAGCTGATCTTGGCAGAGTTTCCGCAACTGTTACATGATAAAGAAGCAGTGGACAAATTGTACAAGCTAGTGCAATCAGAAATTGAATCAGGCCTAGATTATTTGCTGCAAAAGCGCAAGGAAGACACTTATGAAAGCTTCATCCCAAGAGCCATCTTTGAGGGCACACGGGGTCATTCTGCACCAACATTCAAGCCTTAGCTGAAAGGGTTAGTCTTTAAGGTTGGTACAATTTTTGATTATGCTCCAATTGAAAGCTCATCAGATCTCAAGACTTTCGGACACAATGCAATGTATATTGAAATTTGCTCATAACTAGACTTCAATTCCAGTTCCCATGAAAAAGAAAAGGTTGTACTAATGTGCAAAATGGAAAGACACACAACACCCCTAAACTTATTTCCACCCATGGTTTCATTAGATGCTTGTACAATCTAGGATATGGTGGTCTATTGATGAAATAAACCTCTCAAACTTTCTTATATAAGAAAGCCAAATAGCAAGGAAGAAGGGTTGGAGAAACTAGGGACACAAATCCCAGTTTAATTGCTAGGGATAGAAGCTTTTGAAGCGCATTATTCAACTACCATCAGTAAAGAGCAGAGTAGAAGTGGGAATGGGTGATGGGTCTACAAGGGATGCAAGATTAAGAGGTAGCTGCAAGGAAGTGAGAAGCACTTGAAGCGTTGTAGCACCACAGAGGTAGCTAACTCCATATTGGGTGAAAATTTTGAAAGGGGTGGAAGTTGGGAGGTGGTGAATCCCACTAGTAGAATTGTTCATGTTATTCTAATGGAAGCTTGAATCTTTTGAGATATGTTTGACACTTGTTGCCTAAACAAAAGTGATTAAAACCAAAAGAAGATGATCTTATGGACCTTCTTCATCCCCACACATTGTTGATGCAAAACAATGTAAAAGAACTAAATTTGTTTATCACAAGTGGGATGAATCGACCTCTTTGGTGTTGATTTCTAAGACCTTGTGCTCAACATGTCTACTATTCTTTGAAACACTTCTTCTCCATTCTACTTGTTGGTTAGATTAGGGGTGCATGAAAATGTTTGCCGGGACTCAATACTATAGTATGGATTGTGATAGTGCTCTTGGTATTTACATGCATGAAGCAAACATGGAAGTACATTATGGAAAAGCTTATGCATATTGCCCCATCTTATCTTGGAAAATGGCTTTGGTTACAAGTTACAACCATCAAAGGAGTTGAATTTGGGTGCCAGTGAATCAATGAGATTCGTAGACCGATTGAACTTCCATTCACAACCATTGAACCATCATCAATCCTTGGATCAACACCATTCTTGAGGCTCAAATCTTCCCCATCAAACTATGTGGAACAATATTTGGTTGATCATGGACAATATGTTGCAAGGAGTTCAAATTGGTTTCAAGATAGCTCATAAATTCACAATCACTAACTTCTTGTAAATGAATTATTGCATGTCTTAGGAGCACTACTCCCACAAGAATTTGACCAATGATCAAAGTTTGCATCTCTTTCAACTGATTTTTGTAGTTCCTAAGTTTATTTTTTGAACCCCCACTTAAATCAATAAAAACTGAATTTCATATCCTCTAAATACACTAGAATGTATCAATGCATGTCTTTTACAATAATGAGATGATGTATGAAATCACATCCCACATCTTTGTGACCATTTGACATAAAAAGTAATTGATGATCTTTAGTGCAATGGTAACCCTTGATCGAGGGCCTCTAATGCATTTTTGCAATCAACATCAACAAAACAATTGATGTCAATCCTACGTAAGATGAATGGCCATGTACCACTTCTCAACTCCCACTTTTGCCCCTTATGAACCTTCTTCCCATTCTAGATTTTAAATTGTTAAATATGTCAGTTTTTCATAATTGATAAGTTCAATTATTGGCCTTCCAAACAAAACTAGGGCTTTAACTTTGAGCTAGGCATAATTTTGATAGTATGTTTGGTTTTTCATTATATTTCATCTCATATCCTTTGTTGTCATGTTGTATTGCAATATATCTATTACATAATTCCAAAGTATTACAAATGAGAAATTTTTTAAAAATCACTTGGGCTTTGTGTTCCTACATACTATTGTGGTGATCAATTCATCAATTGATGTAAAAGCAAATTGATTTTGTGAAAATTAAATTCCATTCAAATGAAAATATTAAACGACATTACATCCAACTTGAATTGAATTGAACTTAAATACATTGAAGGGAATTTGAATTCAATCACTAGAAGAATAAGGCCAAGATGTACCATTTTATTTGTAATACATACAACTATATGTCATTACACCATTTTGGCAACTATTTACCAACATCAGCAATTTTTGGTCATTTTATAACTATGTTGCAACTAGATTGCAACTATTAATTTCTTCATCTTTCCATGTGAATGATTTTTTAATATTATATTCAACCACAAACAAGCTTATATGCTCCATTAGTCGCATCAATAATCAAATTAAGTTGCAACTAATTTGTCAAACCTAGCCCCTAGAAGTATACTAAGGTGTATTAAGAATACATTAAGCATAAATTTCTAAAGGTGTACAATAAATTTATATTAAAATTATATTTAGGGCATATTGGGGGTCTGAAAAAGTATATTATAAATATATTAAGGGTATATTAGGGTAGGTAAATAGGTAGGAAGATAGATAAGAAATTAAGTAGGTAGGTAAGGTAGGTAGGCATGTAGGATCTTTTTTTAAATGTTTTATTTTATTTTGGGTTTAACCTGTAGGGTCAAACCTCTTTGATTAGTTCATCCCAAATTTGACATTTTCTTTTAAAATGGGGTGTGATCATAGTCAAATGAGCCAAAAATCATGTTGAACGATTGAAAAATTATCAATTTTTTCAAACATATTGGTGTAATGCCACTTTAATATCATAATGATCAAAGAAATTTGTCCTAAATGATTTATACAAGTGTTGAAGAATTCAGAATTTTTTTTTTAATAAAGGACCTTTGAACTTTAACACCCCAAAATTAATTTTATAAAGCTTTAGGCTAAGGACTCTTTTAATAAAGAAAATTTCATTGGGAAAAACATTTATATGATAATATCCTACCGTCCACATATGAAAAATATTCATAGTTTAAAAATTGTGGTACTTGAAATTTTTAGAAATTCAAAATATGATTTCAGAATGTTCAAATTTCAAGAATCATTTGCTAGATGTAAATGGGTCATAATGTCTGACATATGAACAAAGTTGTGGCTTATGATACAAAAAACTAAAGCTTAAAATAGTTAATTTTTTTGGTTCAAAATCATTTAAAATGTAATTCCAAAAAGTCAAAATATGTCAAAATGCTTTCAAAGATTTAAAAGATTTGTTTATAATTCTTGTAGTTCTTCTTCATGATTAGTTATGTTCATGCATGTATTTAGAATTCAACTAAATTTAAATCCCTTTGAGTATGAATTTAATTCAAGTTCAATAATTGAATTCAATTGAATCTAAATTCAATAATTTGAATATGAATATGAATTCAATTCAATTTAGTTTAAGAATTTCACTTCAATCAAAGTTTAATTCAAGTAAATTTGAATTCAATTTTGATTTTATTGAAATCAAATTGAATTTAAATTGACACAGTGTCATTCAACATTTTCATTCAAATGGAACTTAATTTCAACAGAATCAACTCATTTTTTTCATCATTTCATTGTCATTGGTAATGTGTAGAAAAACAAAGCCCAAATAAATCTTCATAAATTATACACACAATGTTAACATCAAAGTTTGGATAGGGTAGAGGGGTTTAAGGTCCACTAGTAATCATGTCCTACCAAAATGGATTTCAATTTGGAAATTGCTCTTAATGGAATAAATGGTGCATTTTTAGATCTTTGTCTTTCTAGAATTGTTTTTTTTTTCAACACCATAGTTGTGGATGGTGGAAATGATGAGCATATTTTTAATGCCTTGTGCATCAATTTGCATCCTATTTCTTGTCAGTTGAATTAGAATTTAGATTCAATGGAATCTAAATACAATTGAATTTCATTGAATTCAGGTTACATGCAATGTCATACAATATTTTCATTCAGATGTAGCTTAATTGCACAAAATAAATTCATTTTTTCCTTCACTTTATTTTCAATAGTAATGCATTGTGGAACCCAAATGAAGTAATGCAAAATTTATGCATAATTATGACTATTTCCAACACCTCAAGATCAAGGGTGGGTTTTTTTTCCAAATTCCTCAAGAAAGTCCATTAGAGAGGATCCCAACATTAATTACATTACACCAAAACATGGCAAATATGTTTACATCCAAGACTAGGCTTGTACTCATATCTCTCCCTGATGATTATGTGAATATGTAATCAATACAAACACATTGTTTTTGCCAATAGTCGTATTTTTGTCCATAATCATAAATTTCATTTGCAACTATGTCCTTCATGACTACATTTATAAAACACAAATATGATTGCCTATATTGATCAATTTAGGTTGTTGGATTAATTAGTTAAATCTAAAATATGAAATGTATTAACCTATGAAGCGTTACCACGTGGAACACTTACAAACATATATGGGTACCCTAAATGACCAAACATACCCTAAATGTACCTAGGCTAGGTTACAAAGCTTAAACCAAGCACCTTAGGTTGCTTAGCTTAAGGTAGGCCTTTAAACACCCGAAGTAACTAACCTAGGTAAACCAAACTACTTAGACTAAAAACATGCTTATGCCTAAGTAGCTTATGAACCTTAAGAGGTCTAAGTTTTCTCTTATAGGCTAAGGTAGGTAGGCTTCACGTTGTAGGTGTAAGGATTTGATTTTATCCCTTGCACATTGGAAGGCAAACTACTTACCATTACACCACAACTTTTTATGTCAAACAAAATATATTCACATTATCATGAACATTTATTTTAACCTAGATAAGCAACCTAGCCTAACTAATTTAAGGACCTACTTAAAAACTACCTAAGGGTTATTTAAAGGTTGTATAAGATTATTTATGCTTGCATAAATATATTTATAGGTTGTACTTAAACTACTTATGAACTACTTAATGGTTATTTAAGCTTACCTAAAGCTATTTATGGGTTATTTAAACCTACCTAGGAGTTATATAGGGGTTGTTTATGGCTTATACAGGTAGGTATGAACATGTTTAACCTATCTAAACATGTTTAAGCCTACCTGAGGGTTACTTAAACTACCTACTTAGGCTACCTAGAGTTTATTTAAGGCTACTTAGTTAAATCATGTAAGGGTTACCTAAAGGTTACATGGGGGTTATCTAGGCTACTTAAGGGTTATTTCAAATTGCTTAAGACTAACTAGATTACATAAGGGCTACTTAAGCTACCTAAGCTTAATTACTTAACCTATGCAAAGGTTAACTAAAATCTACATAGGGGTTACCTCCTAAGGGCTATTTAGACTTGCCTAGGGTTATCTAAGGGTTAGTTAAATTACTTAAGGTGGTGAAAGCACACTATGGGGACCCCCTTTGGGTTGTCACATTATACTATTTTCTCAAGATGTGCATGTTTGAATGTATCCCATTTCGAACTTTTGAAATATTTTCACAATTTTTTCACATATTATGTTAGAATATAACCTAAGCAAAATATTAGAAAAAATGTTATTTCATTTCATTTTATAAAGTGGGAGATTGAAGTACATTTGTGAAAATGAATGTAGTATATCGGTGTATTCAAAAACACAAATATATTCCAAAAATAATTTGAATGACTTGATTTTTATGAAAGTTGAAGGTATATTAACCCATGTCATTTGATATTGTTTGAACCATGTTTTGGATACCATGTGATTAATTTGAAAGTTTCATTTCAAAAAATGATTTTTTTCAACAAAGATATGATAAATGTGTGGTATATTGAAATTTTGACAAGTAATCACATTCACATGGAAGATGACAAACATAGCTAGATTGCTCATATTTTAAATTCTATTAAAATCAATTATTTTAATGACTAATGAAACCTTAAAATTAATTAGTCAAAATGAGAATGGTCTCACTATATCAATGTATACAACAAATATACCCATGGATCTTTGAATATAGATAATAAAATGTATAATTATTTTTTTTTTAAAATTACATAACATCAGTTTTGTAAAAATAATAATTTTAAAGCCCAAAAGCCAAAATTGATACCCAAAATTAAATGTACCATACTTTTGAAACAATTGTATTGCATCTACTATAATACTCAACCCAAAAGTGACCCAAAGGGGGTTGACCATAATGTGTTTTCACCTAGGGGCTACTTAGGGCTTACTTAATGCTAACTACTTTGGTTATGTAAAGGCTACCTAGTACAAGAGCTATGTAGTTAGGGGCTATATGGGGCCTACTATATATGTCTACCTAGGCCTACCTAAAGTCTAACTAGGGTTTAGCTATGGTCTAATTGGGCTTCCTAACCTACATACCTAGCTTACCTACCTATTACCCCTTAGGTAGCTTAACCTCCAAGTAGCCTACCCTAGGGTACTTAGGGCTTACCTTGTACTAGGCTTACCTACATACTTGAAGCTTACTTTGTATTTAGTCTAACTTAATAGCCTACCCAACCCACCTAGCCTAGCTACCTTTTGTGATTATTAATCATAATGATGCATGACTAAACTTAAATAATCAAGATTATAGTCACATACAACTATGTCATATGATTCTATGATTAGGTTTGGAATATAGCTATCACAAAATGCCCTAGTCATCGATGTTACTTTTTGACATTGTGTTAGCATTAAATGATGACTGCCCTAGGCAAGCTTTGAACATTTTTCAAAATCCCACTTTGTACGAGTGACGGTGCATGAATGTAGTATCGAAATGTGGCAGCTTTTGACAAAATTCTTTCAAAATATGGCAAATTTTGCAAGAACATTCCTTGAAAACCCTTTGTAGCATTTGCATGCACCACTTTTTTTTTCACCATAGAGCAAACCCCAACCCCACCTCCACCCTCTAAAGGAAAAGCAGCAATCAGCCTCATGTTTTCAGTAAGATTTTCTCAATATTTTCTCAGGATTTATTTAATGACAGAATTGACCCTATGTTTTAGGGTTTAGGGTCTGAATGGCAATTGATGGGTATGTTTTGGTGGGATCCTTACTTACTCCTTGTTCAAGAAGAGTCTGACTAGGTATATTGTTTTGGTGATATTCTCTTTTAATACATTGCAAAGTTACCAAGTAATGCACAAAGATTCAGAGTTCCTTGAATTTTGTAGTTGCACAAATGCTTCAACAAGCTATATAAGCATTGGAATTTTGACTTACATACCAAGCCTATGCCAGTGCAGGTATACACAAACATATATCATGTTGAATAAATCATCGCTGTGACACCAAAAATGTGTTGGCCCTATCTATGGTGATCATCTAAACCCCCAAAACCATCGAATTCTAAACCCAAAACCACAGAATTCTTTCAAGACAGATTGCAAACATACCCACTGCAAATTAAGACAAGTGGTAAGTACATTTAAATTAGATCCACATCCAAAATAGATCTGCAAAATACAAGCTTTATTGGTTATAGAGTTCAAGCGTTGTACTAAAATTTTGAGCTAGATTGGTCATGATCAAAGATGGCAATTACAGTAAGTAACTCATATGGTCATTTAGTCTAAGATCTAGGATTCTCAATTGAACATCTAAATTGCCCTTCCCCCCAAAAAAATCATTAAACCCAATCTAGAAAATTAATTATACAAAACAAAACTATAATCCACAATCCATGTTCATTCTAATACACATTCTTTCATTCATTCTAGTACATATATCTCATCACCAGCTAGCCTTGAATTCCAAGTTACCAGGCATGATATTAAGCTGGACATTCTGGCCCGGTGCAAGCGGTTTGATCATATCCACCTTTCAGTAGTCCTGGTTATATGATCATAAATCATTAGTATTGCTCCAATTATTCCTGCACCATACATACATACATACATACATAAGTACATGTGATTTCAATCCAAATGAGAAGAAATGCAAATTGATTTGGTCATACAATTTTTTGCCAAAATTGTTGTGAAAATTGGAATATGAAGCCCACAAAAAAAAACCCCAAAAAAAAAAGATACAAAAGAATCATGTTATGGAAACCTTGGAGGGATGGAGGAAGCAAACAAACAAATAGGAAAGGGATAGTAGATAGAATTGCCATGACCAGATCGAGAAGAACCAGTTGAGTAACTACTGTACCTAGTGCTCATGAAGAGAACTAGTTGGGGTGACCTTGTGAGTCGTGGGGAGGAGGAGGATAGGGAGTCGGAGTTTGAGTGGCGGGTCCGGGGTTGTGTACAACAGGTGCAGGCGGTGTTGCAGCTGGTTGTGGCCCTGCAGGATGGGTATACGACTTCAGCCCCTGCGAGCTGCCGCGGCTCAACAAGCTGCACACCATGATGCTGCTGGAAGTCTTCGACTAGTTAACTAGCTAGCTCTTCCAAACTAGTTTGAGATCTTCTCAAACTAGTCGAGAGGCCACAGTCGAAGATTAACCCCCTAGCTGTGCGCGAGTTCTTATAATGAATCACCTCAAGATCAAGCAGCTTCTAATTCGTCACAAGTACATGGAAAAGATATTGATCTATCAGCGCTGATATAAGCAGCTTGGAGTACTGCGAAATTATCAACTAATTCTCTAGCTGCAAGTGCTAAATGGATTAATCTGCTGCAGCGATCGATATATAGACATGAGAAAAAGTCTTAAATTAATTTGCAGGCTATAAGTTCATGTTGAAGAAAAGCTGCTCAGTTGAAAGAATTATAGATCATCATCTGAATTGAACATACAAAACAAACTACCCGAAAATGAATAACAAGTACACACATGAGCTTGAATCTCTTCAACTCATGTATTATAAGCTCCGGAATACTGATCACGTGATATAAGTCACTTGAATATTCTAGCTAAGAAAGAAAAATATATATAAGAGAGAGTCAAATAATTGGATCATGCAGCTGGTTGGGATTTGGAAAGCAAAAGCAACAGAGCGGCCCAAGAAGAAGCAGGCCAGCGAAGGGCGATGTGCGACGAAATGAAAAATGATGGCAAGACATGGCGAGGCGAAGTGCATTTTATAACGCAAGCAGGAGACGAAGCAGGCGCAGTGGTAGGAGAGCAGGCGCAGTGGTAGGGACGAGCGGGCGGGAGGGAGCGAACAAAGGACGCCGGGCAGCAGTTTGTGGCTACCCAAAAAAAAGAAGTGGAGGTGGCAATGATAAATAGCAATAATAATAATTTGGGAGATAAAAAGGGCGAATGAATTTCGCCACATTATGAGGGAAGAGATTCCAAATTCGCCATATTTAGACAAAACGCTCCAACCAGCCAGCGTTCTTTTGGTTGCGAATTTTTGCCAGAACTCTAAAGTAAATAAATAAATAAATAAGGGAATATAAATATTCTGTCACAAATATTCCCGTAAATTTTCGGGTATATGAAAGGGGCGGTTACGAATTTCTGGATTTCATATTTTGGGACGTTGCCAAATTTGGCTAATGTACTCATGCATGATTGTCACTTTAAGCAACATTTTTTTTTTAAATTTAAAAATTAAATTATTATATTTTAAAAATTATATCAAAAAAATTCTGTTACCAACTAACACACCAACCTCACAAAATTTGAAAAAGAATAATAAAATAAAAATAAAAATAGAGGGGGCAGTGGGGGGGGGGAGTGATAAAGGAAGCAGAGGCAATTGGGCACACAAGTGGGCATGTGTGATTGTGGGGAAAGTGCGGAAGCAAATCTGGGCAAAAAATATACCCCATGTCAGACGCAGAGAATATTGCGCGCTAAAAGGAAAACTGTTCTAAATGCTCTTTCACTCTAAATATTCTTTGCTTTTAACCTCACTCTAATAATAAATAAACAAAAGACTTGTGCCTAGCCCCCAATAAGAAAGAAAGAACAAATAAACGAAAGCCCAATAAAAGAAAATAGGCAACAAACAACACATGATGAATTTTTTGGATGAATTTTCACACATGATGAATAACATATTTGGATGAGTTTTAACACCATGGGTGCATTTGGATGAATTTTTTAACACCATGGGGTGCATTTGGATGAATTTTAATAGCACATGGTGAATTTGGATGGATTTTAATAGCACATGGTGAATTTGGATGGATTTTAATAACACATGGTGAATTTGGATGGATTTTAATAACACATGGTGAATTTGGATGAATTTTCACACATGATGAATTTGGATGAGTTTTAACACATGATGCTCTGGGATTACCACTTAGGAGGGCAATGAGTGGATGCAAGTCCATCATTACCCTAATGAGATGATGGGAATAATAATAATTACAAAAATAATATTAATTTCAAAAATTAAAAAGGAATTCAATTTTTGAAAAATCAAATTTATTCGTCTTTGTGAATGTGGAGATGACCCCCTAGGCTACAATAATACAGAAATTTATGTGAAGAGATAGTTAGAATTTTCAAACCAACTAATTCCAATGAATCACTACTCAATAGTGAGAAGTTATGACTCCCCTATTTGGGAATTAGTGGGAGGGTTTAGGGTTTTAGGAATTAGAAAACTTTTGGTAGTGTAAGGTAAGATAAACCTCATTGCCTTTTGCCTGAAACGTGTGTGTGTGTGTTTTTTTTAAAAAAAGGGTTTTGAAAGTATGGAGGAATCCCTTGTAAAAACCCTAAAAAACACACCATAATAAATCATCACATAAGTAAAAGGCACATAATAGAGGGTAATAAAGAGGACACAAAATATATGATATTTGTAGTAGTACCCCATTTGAGTTTGCTCTTTGGTGCCTATATATATATATATTGGGTTGCACAAAAAATAGAAAGTAAGCCAAGACTATTTAGGGTTTAAGAAGCATGTCATGGATGACCTTATTGGCTAGGCTAGATTTTCTCATCATAATTGTTAGGACATTCTCATTCTTAGGACCCTTCACACAAAGATTAGATTGTATTGGGAACCACAAAACAAAACACCCAATTATCACTTAGTTTTTGCAAGCTAATTATAACTTGCAACCAAAGAGGAAGGAATCACAAAGGATTGCCCCCTTATTATTTCTTGACCTAATAATAATGATGGGCATTTTGGGGGGGGGGGACCCCTTGTGGAGCCAAGTTTTATTTTTAGTTTTGTTAGGAAATCAATTGAATGCTCTCTATATTGGGTTTGAGGTTGGTTCAGCCCATTTTCTCAAGTGGCTTTTTTTATTTATTATTATTTTTTCATATTTTTTTATTTTTTAATTTTAGTTTAAAATTATTTTTTTAGCCTCCTTTTGAAACAAAGGAGGGGTCAGGCCTCCACTTGTTATAATACATAAATGAAATCTCAATTTTGGTAGGTATAAAAATAACAGACAGATGAATGTTGACATCCATTCAACTAGAAGATTTGCATCCATGTAAGATTTTTTTTCCTTTTCATTAGTGTTTCATCCATTTTTATTTTCAGAAATGGACGAAACCTCCAAGCCTAATGTCAAATTGGAATATTAATACAACCGTATGGTATGGCACAATTAACATCACATATATTGACATTGTAATGAATGAAACCACAAAGTTTAGTTTACCTCACATATGTGTATGTGTATGTGTGGTCATGTGAGTGATGCATTATTCACATTACCAAAAATCGAATGATTCTTAAAGTAAGTTGAACATTTACTTTGACAAACGATAACATTTGACGACAATAATTTGTTTGAAAATTAATCAAAATCCTTTTTCTATAGTCGGAATTAAGGAATATTTTAGTTGATTTGCATTTGTGGTGTTTAAAGTGTTTACAAGTAGCTTGGCTTACAAAGTTCATCACTTAAGAAATTATACACACATTAGCCTAGTAAAATGTTTGCATCAATTTTAGTGGTAATAGAAAACATGTCTTGCCCTTAGCTTATTAGGTTGGGCGCATCGCCAAGCTTTGCCCTAATAGACTTGGATGAACCAACACCTACATTGGCACAAGATTTGTATATTATGGTTTTCATTGCGTAGTCAAACATATAAAGGGATTATTAAAGACTTGTACTTTACTTCGGATTTATAGTCACATTATGGCTAATGAAGCTATAAGGATGATTGCCACTTTAGCTACAAATCAAAATTCCCCCAAAAAAACACACTTGCTGGGTACGTTTTTTTTTAATTTTAATTTTTTGTGCCACACATGGTAACAATATCAAAATCAAAATTAAAAACCCCCCAATTATTGATTTCATTGGTTTAAAAAAAAAGTAATACCCATGGTTACTCAATTTATTTGATTTTTGGGTAATAATTGTGGATTATATGCATATTGATTGGTTCCCAAATACTTGCCTTATAATAAATACCTAGGTAGGGGCCATTTAAATGGGTTTTGGGGGTTTTACCATGATCTCAATGTGGGGGGGTCCATTCGCCTTGGCCCACCTTCTTAAGCAAAAGGCCTCTACAAGGCTAGGCTACTAGAGTACAAAAGTAGCTCCAACATAGGTTTGCCAAGCAATTAAGATTCCAAGTCCAAAAAGGGAATATTCTTTCCTATTCTAAAAGATTCTCTAGTTTTTCCTTGATGGCATTTTTCTTCTTTGATTTGGGGGAGGAATTTTAATATTTTTTTATAAATAATATAATCAGTGTGGAAGCTGCCAAGGTAGGTAGTAGGGTATAATTTTAACTCAAGAAATGATAAATTTGGAACTCACTCAGATGACCTGATTTTAGTCTCGAAAGATCAGTTGCAATGTTTAGAACCAACCCCCAAATAGGTCAACTTGTGGGATTTAACCATGGTACCAATATAAGTGTTGTTTAACCCAGGTCAGGTTAGGTTTATTACAAAATGGATCAAATCAGAGCAAGTTATTTTAGAGTGTAGAAGTCCTCACTTTTGTCTCTCATCAATGAATGAACTAGAAAGGTGAGCAGGGCTATGGCCTACTTTAAAGTCTAGTCTAGAGGAGAGGAGAGGAGAGGAGGAGGAGCTTGTAAAGTATCATGCTTTGTTTCCCATTGGATGAATCATGTCAACTCACCCTAGAGATCCTCCATCCATGCTATAACTTCAATGCTTGGGACCCTTATGAAATTTTCAAATCATCATCCAAATTTCACTTGCATCTAATAACAGATGTGTATTTTTTCCACTTGTTTCTTGGGATTGCTGCCTCCCACTAGGCTAATTGTGTGTGTTTTGCTTTTGTAACTAGTTTATATCTAGCCAAACTTGGCTAATCCTTCTCATCGATGATCCAAAGGTTTAGCCAAAGTCGGGGATCATCCATGAGAAGACTTAGCCCAAGTTTGGCTATATAAACTAGTTATGAAAGCTTTAAAACCTAAGCATCCTCACTAATTGGGCTACATATTGGAACAAATTGTAGAAATATGGCAATTGGTAAAAATAGTTCTAAAAACATGGAGAATTTCATATGTATTAAGTTAAATGCTTCCCATTGTAAGTTTTGAAAAACATAATCCATTGAGGGGATATGTTTCATTTTAAAATTATATCTATGTTGGATTTATTTTTAAATTACTCATTTCATCATTCATTCATAAAATATCAAGATTTGAGAATGGTTTAACAACCTAATGCATTAAATTTAATGCATTCAGTTCCGATGCAATTCACCTTGTGTTAAGTTTGGAAAATAAGTTTGTCAAGGTTAATGATGAGCTTTTAACCAAGGTCGGGTGGTTTTTTGAATCTTCAAAGAATAGCCAATTACAAGCATGACTTTTTTCATTTAAAAAGAGTTTCAATTCTTCTATTTTTTCAAATTCTAAGCATTGGTTGGGTATGGGGGTTTGATAAGGTTGAATGGCAATTATTTGGGCTTTTTTTGTTTTTTAAGAGAAAATTGATTGGGTATATGTGATAGTTTTCAATCAAAGAACATGAATTGTTTATACTCTACTATTATTATAGCATGCATGGTCAACTATTTGAAATTTACATTACATTCCAACACCTCACTAGAACGAAATTTCTTTCAATTAAGTCACAAGGAACAACTCACATTGAACATTCAACTTACAAATCCAAAAGGGCAAATTGCATCACAAGTCCAAGGGGACAACAAATGATCTTAACAAATGTGCATTGAAATCAAGAAGAAATAAGGAATGTATCGAAAACAATTTTCAGATTGCTTCAAAAGTCTGTGGACTACAAATGTCCCTAACAAATGTACATTGGAATGAAAAAAGAACAAGGAACATAAAAAAAGGATCACGAATATTAAGGAATTATTTTCACTCAACCTCATTTTCAAATTCCATATTGAACTCTTCTATCAACTTCAATTTTGCCTAGCATCCACCTACAAGGTTAGAAGGCTTAGAACACTCAACTAGTGGATCACATGACCAATTTTTGCTGAAAAAATCAATTAATCAAGTTCATCAATTTGCAACCAACACCTACAAAATGCAATGAGAAGTCCTACAATTGGAGAAAAAAAATCATCTCAATTTGACTCTATAAAATTTCAAGAATTTTCAAGACAATAAAATCACTATTATAAACATATATTCCTCTATGTGCCACCAAAACAATGCACACAAATGTAGTTATCCACATCAACATGATAATGATGAAATGCACCAAACTTTTGTGTAACAAGTTTCTTCACTTTTCTAGCATTAGTCCCCATAATAACAAAAAAAAAAATCAACACTCAAAATCAAAGTTATGCACCTTAACCTCATCAAGAAAATTGGGCATCAACACCTTGTAATAGTGAACCAATAAAACTAGAGACAAATGTTCATCATATTGAACAACCAAAATAGAAACATTTACATGACCTAAATAATTAATCACCATGTGCATAGTTTTGAACTTTAGATCCAACATCAAAGGAAATATATTGTGACATTTTTTCCTATCAAATTCATGCAAAAAGGAAAAGAAAAGGTGAAAAACATTCAATACTTGGTGCTCCATGCAAACTGTGAATTCTTCCAATTTTGCATCAAAAACATTTGCTTCAAGATCAACCAAGTTGTTTGGAACAACTAAATTACCTAGCTCATCACAAATTTCATGTGTCTTGGTTATGACAAATTGCAACATGTCTCTAAGAAACCAATGTTTATAATTTTGATTCAAAACACATCTAATCACAATTGGTGACAATACTTTCACCACAATTTCACAAGTTGCCCAAATTCTTGGAGATGGAACATGACTTTATGATGCCACTATTTATCAATTATAACACAATGCAATTGTGCTTCAATAAGTCAAGCATTTTGGAATAGTAAAACGTGACTTTCAAAGCTATAATAAAAAGCAAATAACAACACAGATCTCAAAGAAACCATGCAAAAATACTAAATTGAAACTCAGCCATCAAATCTTAACCATGACAAAATCAACCATGGGAAAAAATCATCCATGAACATCTAGTCCCAAGTATTGTTGATAACAATCCTCCTCTTAATAAGGAATTCTTTCATCCTAGAATTAGTAAGTTCCTTTAATTGGTTTGGTGGACAAATATTAAATTTTGATATGAAAACTCAGCCCCAAATGCAAAGAAGGCTGTTTCCCATCCTATAAGAAGAAGAAAAAAATTGATGGCCAACAAGTTCTCTTTTGAGATTGAAGGAAATTTGAAAAATATAGCCCCAAGTCCCCTTTTTCTTTGCTTAAGGCTTTCCCCAATCTTGATGGGAAAGGAAATAAGGACTTGCAAGCTAACAAGTCCCACTTTCCAATTTTGTGGAGAGGAAAAAAAGATTTGTTAGCTAATAAGACCCTTTTTTGGTCATGGGAAAATATTTCTTATTTTGAAACTATAGATTTTTTTTTAATATAGCACCAAGTCCTTTTTTTCACTCAAGGCTTTTCCCATCCTAATGAGAAAAGAAAAAGGGACTTGTGAAGTCCCCTCTTTCAATTTCATGGAAAAAGCATTTTATTATCTATTATACATGAAAGCTTGAAAATATCACCCAAAAATGCCCTTCCATAAACAACAAATCATGAAGGTTACAATCTAGAAACATGCGTCATCTTCATGAAGGTGTTCAATTTGTGAAGGCTCATATTGAAATCCATGAAAGCCTCATCTCATGTTTGCCTCCTTTTGTTAAATTCACTTTTTGGATGTCTACTTGTGTAAACTTTATTTAACCATAACATAATGCCTAAGCCACCTTGTCATCTAAAGTAGCCTATTGACATACCTTTGATAGTGCATGCCCATAACAAGAGCTATTAAAACACACAAAACATGCCAAGGCTATCACATCAAACAACTAAATTGAAAGTTGTTGCACAAGTTTGCAAATTGAACCCCTTGTCCTAAACATAGACCATGATCTTTTGTGTGAAATCAAATTTGTCAAACAACTATTTGAACTTTACAACCATTGCAACACAACTCGTATTACTTGCTTCAAATAAGCCAACAATTACATGTTTGGGCTCCTAGCTATTAGAAACAAAATTAACAACAATTACAAAAACATCATGAGCCCTTTTGACATCCAAAGATTGAAAGTTAATGTGATTGATAAGCCATGAATGGGCTACACATATTCATTAATGCAAAAAAAACTTCTTCAATGAAAACTTTCTTAAATAGGAACTTCATTTTTAGGCACAACTAATGTGCTAATATGTGAAACCAAATAGATTCAACAATCCTTAATGGCAAACAATCTTTGATCACAAACAATGCATATTGTGATATCTTCTAAAAATCCCTTAATCTAGATCTCATGGTGATTTTTGGGGAATGGATTTGCAATGGAAAAAAAATTGGAAGATGACATTTTATCACTTACTTGTTGATTCTCACTCAAGAAGGCATCAAGGATGAGCATTTGCCTTTTCTACATAACTTTTAAGTAAACCGACATGATCTTAGTCAACATGTTTCTTCATAGTCATTATGCCATTAGCCGTGTGGTAAGCAATGAAGCTTTTGTGGCACCTTGTGATTAAGGCCAAAATCTTTGGTCCCATCATTTTGTGATGGCAAATTATGCATTACATGATTTTATTATTCTTCCAATCAACAAATTGGTTATTGTTCACCTTGAAATGGCTAAATTTTTGTGGTGAGGCTTCCGAGCCCTTGCTTGCTTTTTTATTATATCAAGGAACCATGAAAAGACAAAATAAATGGCAAACTTGACATTAATGGAGAAAACAACTCCTTGCAAACATTTGAGTCACAATGGGTTGGAACAAAATAATCAACATGATTTCTTAAAAATTACCTAACTTGATGTTAAACTCTTTGTATGCAACAATTTTTGTAGCTACCTCCCCCCGCCCACCCCCCAACATACAAATGGCATAAATCAATTTTTGTATGGTTTTCTTTTTTATATTGCTATAAATATGTTTATGATTTTTCGTAACAGTGATCCTAAAAAAATTTGACCACAACATTGGTATTAATTTAATTATAGTACGAATTTATGCCAAACAACTTTTCATTCATGAGATTGTGAAGTTTTGCATTGTGACATTAAACTTGTTTTGATATATGTAAGATTTGAACTTGTCAAGTTTTGCATTATGACATTAAGTCTAATTTGAAAAAAACATGAAGTTTTGAACAAAGAAATGGTTTAATTTGTTTGTGAATAATGTGGAGAACTTGAGGAAAAAAGTGCGATACTTTGAGCCAAGAGTGGTATAACTGACCTATGATTCTATGAAAAAGTTGAGAAGATGAATTGGATAGGTGTGGTTTAACCTAATGAAAATTTTATAAAGATCAATGGGAAAGCTTTGAGGCAAAATTGTGGATATGAGTCAATATTTCCATGCACTTTCCCACACACTTTGAATTCACACTTTTGCCACATCACTATTGCACAACTTTCCCAAGATTGGCCACATATTTGTGACATATAATCCATGTCATGAAACATCAAATGTGTGGACAACTTGAGCAAAGTGGGACCCAAGCTCTCACTTGGGCCCTTTTATTCTTGTGGAAGTAATGGCTCTATGAGATAAGCCATTGCAATGTTGTTGGGTTTTGCCAAGAAACCTTTTCTTCAAATACCCTACCTACAAACTTAAACCTTAAGCCTTGAAAACCCTAACACAAAAAACTTCGAAATAGACCTTACTGAACACCCTATATATTAAACCCTAGCTACTAGACCTAAACTAAAAACTTGAACATGGGTTAACCCTTTTATATTACCTAAGTATCAACTTTTTGAAATTTTCAAATGGAGCCAATTTTCATTTGGATGAAAGCTAACAAGAGGGTTATTGAGTTGGGTATCACCTAATCCAATATCCATTAGTTTTCAATTGAAGAATTCGCCTCAAAAATCAGCTATGTAACTACTTTTTTTTGTGATACCTACCCAACATTGAAAAAACCTTGGAATGTTTTAAGTGGAGAAGGAGGATAGGTTCAAAGGGGATTGTTTGACAACTTGGCAACAAGGGCATCAACCGGAATTCCCAATCTTACAACAAATATAACCATATATATGACTTGCCCTTCTCCAACATAAAAAGATTGACATGATTTAGATTTGTCACCTTCATAACAAATTATAGATTTGTAAGGTGCTTTGGAGGTGTAGAAGGACTTGATAGACTCAAAATATAAAATACAAAAAAGGAAATAGCTTAGGTTTTGTGTTGGCACATCGAACAATTCTATTATCTGTCTCACAAAATAACTATATAGCAAATGGGTTTGAAGTTTCATCTAGTGTTGGGCGGTTTTCAGGAATTGGATGAGAACCATCTCAATTTTCAAGTCGAATCTCACCTTAAATCCTACCAATTATCACTTTTTCTCATAGAAGAGTTGAAAACCAAGTTTCCCGATTATCGATAAGTTGAAAACCTAACATTGTGAAAATTGACCAAGTTCTCTTTGTTAAAAGAAGTTGATACCCATGCAAGGTATTGGGTCTAAACCCAATATCGGTTCTCAACCTTGCTATTCACATGTCTAAGATGTAAAGTAAAATAGATACATTTATCACTAAACACTAGCCTATCATTGAACGCTTTAACAAATCTTTCTCAATTTTTTTCCATTTTGAATGATTTAAAATGTTGTAGGAATGCCTTTTCAAGCTTTACAAATCATCTTTGAAATGCAAAGCCAAAGGAGCAGCCAAAAAGAGTAATAAAAATATATATGTTTTTTCAAATTGCAAAATATTATTTTTTTCCCTTCATTTTCACCCCTCCCACTTCATTAGTGCATAACTTTTTCTTTCTTTTTTGGGTTGAAATTGAGTGATTTAAACTACTTTAAAATTGCCATCTTAAGTTTTACAAATCATCTTGTAACTTTGAAGGCAACAAAGTAATATTTAAGGACTTTTTGACGGGTTCAAAAATAGGCTATGAGCTGTGTGATAGAATTTTTTTGTAAAAACAACACCTTTATTTTAGGGAGCCTTAATTTTCTTGCCTCTAGTTTGTTTTTGTTGATTTTTAATGCAATAGATGCATCAAGAGGAAGGCTCCATCTACTCTTTGAACACCATAAACAATGGGGCCCTCCTCCAAAAACGACGATCAAATGTTACCTTAATTGTTCAAACATTAGCCTGCCCACCCTAATTTATAGGGTTTTGCTTATAACTAACCACCTAGGTAGCACCTATGTTGAAAATTTAAATATGTTAATTTTTTTAAATGACAATTTTTTTTTAAAATTCAAAAAAATCTTTCATGAAAATCATAGAGCTTTCTTTTTGCATTTTCATCAAAAAAATTTAAACTTTAGGTTTTAAAACATCCCCTAACTTGGGATGCAAAAAGGGAAAAAATAAAATAAAATTCAATAACTGGTTTGTGAGAAGCAAATGTGAAAATCAACTGTTATTACATTTGTGAAAACTAGCATGTTTGAGAACCAACCAACTTAGAAATTTCAAAAAATTTGATAAATGACTAGGTTTTTAGCAGGTAAAAAAAAAGAAAGAACAAAAAAAACAGACGAATTCTCACAAACCTATGTGAAAACCAGAATCAGTCAGTTTTCACAAAAATCTGAGAACTACCCAACACTGGTTTGAACTTTGAACCTCTAAAAATGCACATAATACAATTGGTGTCCACAAAACCAAGTTAAAGAAAAATCATATTTGATTAATTGGCCATAACAATCGGCAAACATGATCTATCTATGAAGGAAGGTAGTTTGTTTTGTTTTGTAGTTGTGAGATCCATCAAACCGGCATGCTTTAGATCTCGTTCTTGGTGTTTCTGGAAAGATCGTGACAAGGAGGGGTGCATGGGCTTGGTTCCATGACATTTGGACTTGCAGTGCAAAAGTTCTTGAATATTGAATGATTTCTTCATTGAAAATTAAATTAAATTAAATCATAGCTGAAATTTTCAGAGGATTTGGAATGTGCCTGTGGTGTTGTCAGAAAGATCTTGATGAGCAGGATATAATGGAGTTTAGTTGGTAAGATTTGGATTTATAATGTGGGAGACATTGATTTTTTAGGGTGATTTCTGCTACTGAAAATTCAAATAAATTCCAAAAAACCCAGGCTTTTGAAAGGAAAAATCAGTTGAGGACCTGGTAACACTCGGGCCAATGGCACAGGCCACACTAATAACATTTAAATAGTCTCTCACTTTGTACTGTTCAATTTCTCATGTTTCAATTTCTCATGTTTATGGGTGTGACGGGGGAAGCAATAATGGTACATTTTGATTGTTGATAAGCATTTATTTAAAATGACAAGACAAAAAAAATTCAGCAATATTTTCAAAAGCCTTACCATTTTAATACTTATTTTCAAGATTTTGGGAGGTGTTGTGCACAATTAGATTGGTACCCAACTCCACCAAAACACACACACATAAAAGCATGCACCTAAATGTTACAAAATATATTTATGTGTAGAATTCTAGGAGTCCAAGTTCAAAGCACAAACAAAAGACAAAACAAATATGACATCAAACCGATAGCTTCATGAACTCCTTCCTACGTGTGGCTTTGAAGTTTCATCTTTTCATGTTATAAAGTAAAATCATGTAAGTGAGTTCCTTGTGACTAGCATGATGTTATTTTAAAGACAAAGAAAAACCGAATAGTGAATAGTAATGGTGTGATTGCTTTTTGCTTTTGCTTTTGCAGCTTTGTTGTGAAACTGATGACAACAGGAATCAGCTTTGCTTGAATCAACAAGCTACTTACTTACTTACTTACTTGCATGTGGCTCTCTGCAAATGCAGCATCCACTAAAGGAGAGCAGGTTATATGTTCTAAAAAGTCTCCAAAGTTTAGAACACATGATAAAAAGACATCGATACACTTCACCTTATTTGGTTGGCCAGGCATGAGGCGAGGGTTTTGTTAATTAAACACCGTACCAAAGTCATGAATTGAAAGGCCATTACGCCATCCATACCCACCAAGAAGATCAGTTTTAAAAATTTAGGATCTAGAAGGCAAAAAAAATCTGTCAGAAAATCTGTCCAACATTTTACAACATTTTGCAACATTTTGCAACATCTTAGGTTGGATGATTGTTTTTAAGAAAAAACCGTCAATTGGCATCATCTCCACAAGGGAACAGAAAATCTGTTTTACAACATTTTACAACATTTTGCAACATTTTAGGTTGGATGATTGTTTAAGAAAAAAACCTCAATTGGCGTCATCTCCACAAGGAAACAAAATATACCACCTTGACTTGCCAATAGTAAAAAAAACTGTAAAAACCTACCCAGTTGGTTGGTTTTTTCTAGTGTATCCAGAACATGCCTTACAAAGTGTAAAAGTCGATGAGCTTTGTGAAAAGCATAACACTTGCAAACCCACCAGGTATCATGGGATTTTATTTTTCTTTCTTTTTGGAAATTTTTTTGAAAACAATTTCAATGTCATGTGAAGCCTTTGATCCTAGGGCTTTTACCCTATACTTCCAGCCTCCATAAGAATTCGATCTTCATTTCTTAATAGAAGTCAGTATATAAAGAGTTACTTGTTATGAAATCCATTATGGTTTTAGTCAACACAAAAAGATGCGCCTTTATATGATAATACAATCCATCACAACAAAAATGCATTCCATTCTTTCCCTGTAACAAGTCATGATAGGAAACCCACTATATGCCTCTCGGTTTTAAAGTACAATGACAATATTGGGTGCACGATAGAATTCTAATTTGACTAAAACTTATGTATGTTTTCCCATGTCTCCTCCGATTTATAAGGAATGTTACACTCAGTATATTGAGAAGAAAACTGACATGCCTACACATAAGCACCAAGATGAATTGGCATTGACAGCAAAAACTTTTAGTTGGGGCCCGTGTTTTCAAAGTCCATGCAATTGGTGAAGAAAGTTTAGGAACTCCAGTTTGTTCAGCCATATACGTACGTATATTGATTGTTGGTTTGTTGCTTGAGCTTCAGACAATCTGCTGCTGGTGCTGCTGGTGCTGCCACTGCCACCTTTCTCTTTTAGTCACACATTGGGGCACTTGTTGGGAAAATTGAGTTGAGGATGAACAATGGGGAATGGTGAAAGCACCTGCAATATCTAGTACTTACTGCTGGTTGTGTGCTTTAGGTCTCTCAAGTGGTTGGGTTTTACAAGATGAAGTCTTTATTGACACGATAGCCACCCTTGGGTGAGGCCAAAGGATCACCCGTAGAATGCTCCAGCATGGACCACATGACATGGATGTCATTGTATTGGCACAAGCAGACATCATTATACAGCTTCCCCACACCTCGCCCTAGGCAAGTCCAACACACAAAGAACCATGAGCTAGCTAATTGTTCCAATGCCATGTATATCAAAGAATCTTATTATATATTTCAGAGAGTAGCCTATATAAATTCTATTACAACTTTAAGCTGTGCACCTCTATAGAGATATCAAGTTGAAAGGATTCATCTATATGCAGTAGAGTTTGTACATTCCAACATCATGTAGCAGCTAGCATGACATATAGCAAATGCAGGACCACCAATGATTTTTAGAAAAATGTCATGAACCTGAAAAGAACTGAAAGATGATGACCACCTGACAAGAAGGGTTATGTCATAATTTTTCAGACTACCTGACAACATGATGAGTACTTACTGCAACCAATTGGCAAGCATGAAAAAAGAAGAAACCCAACCCTAAAAAGAAAAGAGAAAACAAGACCAAAAAACAACCAAGAAGAAGAAGAAGAAGGGCAGTTCAAAACACAGCAACAATTCATACACATGTTCAGCCAGGACCTGAAGAACAGCAACAATAAGTATGGTATTGATCACTGATCATAACCTCCCCACAGACTAATTCATCAGCTTCCAGCAACCGACAGAGGTTAATGTCAAGATTAAGTACCAACGTATTGAGTTTCTGTCACATCCTAGGTCACAGTGCAGTTTTTGACTTTCTGATCATGGGGTCAATGGAAATTCCATGACTTCCACGTTTGCTGAATGTGGAAAGCAAAGCAAGCCAAAACACACACACAAAAAATGGATTTGACACTGGAGTTTCTAGAAGGCCATGAACTATATTCTTACTTGAGCTGATCAGATGACAAAATGCTGCCCTAAGGCATGACTGGAAAAAAGCTCATGGAATTCATATTCATCCATGGTTGTCATGATCCACCCTTTACTCAAAAGACAATGCAAAAAATGACACAGAAAACCCACCCACCACCCAACATAATTCCAAAACTCTTCTCAACTAGTTCTCTGCAACCACATGACCCTTATGAAGCTTGAAGAACTCATCCTTTATCATCAGCTCCTTGCTTTGCTTCTTTGATTTTGGAATTTGGGAGATGTAATACATAGTAGATTAATTGGCATTTATTTTTCTTGAACATGTTTTATTGATGAAAAAAATGTGTTTGTGTGTGTGAGAGAGAGACAGAGAAGAGGAGTTCTAAGAAGCTGAAGAGATTGAGCTGAGCTGACCTCTTTTGGGGGGATGCAGCACTCGGAACAAAACTATATCCTGCATTGCACTCCACATCCGACTGAATGGAGATGTCATGGTCCTGAGCCAACCCATTTTGATGTGCAAACAAAGATCTGCAAAACCTCTTTTTCAAGGAGAGCTCTAATAAAGAAGCTAGCTCCAAGAAGATCAAGCATCCAATTATAGAAGAAGAATGTCCCTTGAAACAACCAGCTGCTGGAGCTTTAAAAAGGACAACTCTTCTCTACAAAACCCATCACTCAGAGCAGCTTCAACAAACCACTCTCACTCTCACTCTCAACTCAAACAGAAAAAACTTCTCAAAAATTTCCTTTTTGAGAAAGCTTTAGCTGAGCTGCTGATCACCATGAGATTTAAGAAAAACCCATCACTCCCAAGCATTGGGAAACAAAAAATTTTGAGGAAAAAAAAAACACACAAAAACAAAACAAAACAAAACTGCTGGTGGTGGTGAATCATTTTGTTTTGGGTACTACAGTGGTGACCCAAAAAAAAAACAAATCCATGGGAATTGTACAAAAGAGTTTTTCTTTGGAAAAATTACACAAAAGTTGCCAGATTTTGAGGGAAAACAAAAGCTGAAAGTGGTCAGATTTTAGACAAGTCAGAGTTGTTTGCTCCATCCAGGTTGCCAGAAGTAGCCAGGATTCCCAAAATTTTCTACTAGCCTAAACCTTGTCCTGACCTCTAGCCAACCTTTTTTTTTTGCTTTGGCTCATTCCTCTGCTGGATTGATTGCTAGTCCAGCTACTTCACAAAATTGAACCCTAAAAAAACCCTGCCATGAATGAGTGATTTTTTTTTTTAATTTTTTAATTTTTATTTTAATTGTTTTGTTCTTCTCAACATGGTGGACATGGTCTCCATTAGTTCATTATTTATTTACTCTAGATTGGAAAATTGTGTCTTTTTTTTCATGTCCATGTTCATCATTATACCTTGATTGAACCAACACCCACATTGGTAGCATGATAAAAAATTATTTCTAAATATTAGGAAAAATATCCCAGGCTTAGATTAAATTAGGGTCTCTATTAAGTTCAAATCCAACTTCTTTGGGCTTAATATGGCCACTAAGAGGCCTCAATCACCAACATGGGTGTTGGTTCACCCTATGATAAAAAATCCCAAAACCATTGTTCCCTCTAAAGCCCATCATTATAAGCTTGAAAAAGGGAAGTTATCAAATTATTTTGAACATAATTACATATCGATAGGTGACCGATGTTTTTCATTGATGTGCTAATATGGCATGATTAGCCAAGGCCATCTAAGGCTCTCCTTTGTCAGCCTTGCATACATTTTTATGAGTATAGGGTGTCAATGGTTTTGCAAATAGTTCAATTCATCTCCATCTTAGACAAGTCGTTGAAAGTGGTCTTCCAAGCTTCATGTGTTAATGGTTTTGCAAAGAGTTGAAGTCGTCTCCATCTTAAGGTGAGTTGTTGAAAGTTGTCTTCCAAACTTCCATGTGTCAATGGTTTTGCTAAGAGTTGAAGTCATCTTCATATTAAGGAGAGTTGTTGTTGAGAGTTGTCTTCCAAGCTTGGTGCTTTTTCAAGCTTCCATCTCTCTTTTTTTTGTCTCATCAGCTGATGAGGGGTTTAAAACATAGGCTAGTCTTTAGCAATTGCTTTTGGACATTGGTCCTTTCTCTTTGTTCTTCTTTTTGCCCTTTTGGATTTGTGTTTTTATTAAAATAAAGTTTCACATGGATTCATCATTTTGTCCATAACATGGGCATCAAAAGACACATGTTAATTGCCTTTTCATATCCCCATAAGTTGTAAGGTAGGGAAAAGGAAGGGGTGCTTTGATTTGAAAAGGTTGGTTTGGATGACATAAATTTTTTAAATCATGTTTTTATTATTTTAATTTTGTGATGTACCCACATTGGCCATCATCCACAATACGACAAAACTTGGCTACATGTCAAAAAGAGAAGTAAAAAAATTATGAATCATGTTATATTTTCACAACCTACTAATAGAACCTATTGTTTAAATATGGCAATTTCAAAAGAAAAAAACAATCTTGATCATATGGCAAGTTTTGGTGCATTTTTCTTACAAAAAACTTTTGTATGAGTCAAATGGATTTGTTTGGATCACCAAGTAGAAAAATTCCCCAAAAACAAAATATTACAAGTGATTTTCCTGGGTGGTGAATTTTCACACAACTCCAAAAGTTTTAAAGAAATATCTTGTCTCAAATTCCTTTTTTTTTCAAAACAACTCTTCAAGTTTTTGGAAAATACATTTTTTGGGGGCAATTTTCTATATAGTTTTGGGGTAGGTTTGTAGTAGTTTTTAAAATAATTTTGACAAATTTTTACACATGTTGTCACCATTGTTCTCTAAATATGTTTTTGGATGGTTGTTACATGATGTTACAATAGAAAACTAAAATGAAAACACTAGGTCACTCCAAATTGTGTTAAGTTAATTTCCTAGCTATAATTCTTTCGTAAATGATTTTTCAAACTTTTTGATTTTGTATAAGCGAAGAATTGTATCTAGTTTAAAAAAACACATGTATGAGATTTTTAATTCAAGCTTTCCTATTTTAAGAAATGAAATAGCAAAAAATTGTTATTCAAGTATAACAAAATCATGAGTTCAAAATGAACTTTTAAAACCCCATATTGAATTAGAAAGGGATAAATATTTCCATCCTTCACATCACCAATTAGTAGGGGAAAACAATTTAGTTTGTTATTGACAAAATTCAAAGGCTGAAAATTTTGAAAATTGGGAAAGGTTTGCCTAATAATAAAATACAATAAGGTTTACCTATAATTCTTTAAATTCCATTTGACATTAATTTTTGTATTTTGTACTCAATCCAAATAATTACATTCACACAATAATGACCATATGTGATTGAGCACCATTGTGACATTGTTAAAATTGAAGATCCTATTGAAGACTAAAAACTACATTTAAAATTAAAACTAATGTTGTTCTAGTATTAAGAAAATTGTGGGTATGAACTAGGTCATGCATTAAGGTATAGAAGAACCTACAAATAGATTAACAATTGTATGAAAAAAAGTTGAAAACTTTATTGTTGATTTTAACTTATTGTGTTAAATTAGATTTACTTCAACATTCAAGTTTAGGGTTTTACAAATCCCATGTGATACCAAGGCCCCACATTAAGTGTTGAATTCTAGTTTCAAGAACCTAATATTAAATTTGGTGTTAGAGGTTTATGAACACCTATTTTAAATATCATGACACAAATTTAAATAAATCATTTTTTGTGTGAAAGGGGTCATTTGACAATTAGGAGGTTAGTCAATTCATTCAAAGATTTTCTTCTTCATTTAGGGTATGGTCATCTAGTTGTTGATTTTCTTGAAATGATTATGGTTTTGAAGGAAATATTGCAAGCCAAAAATGTTGCGAATGAATAGCAACAAGTTAAAGAAGAACCTTTTGGAAGCAATGTTTTGGTGCAACTTGTCACCAATCAAACTTTTAAATTATGTTTCATAATGCAACAGAATCATGGGTTTTTTTTCATGTTGAATGATAGTAGTGTTGTGGTTGACATGTAAAAGACACAATTCATAGGGGCATGATGTGTCATTCTTTTGATAGTTCTAAAAGTTCTCATAGCTCAACCAAGTCTCAAAGGGATTTTTATCTTACAATTTGGAGCATGTATCACAATCATGTAATTAAGAGCATGTTGCTAATGAACATGGCCCAAAATTAGTGAAGTACTTGGCACATAAAACTACCCTAGAAGGCAAAGAAAATGGCATATAATAAAAGTGTAAGCAATGGACATTTATTATGCCTTTGGCCATCACAAGATTTTTTGAAAATGTGAGGCCTTACAAAAATGCCACCATGTTTAGGTTTGATTCATTAAAGACCTTTTGTTGATGATTGTTAAAGGTTATATGCCATTGTCTACTATGGAGAGCCTTTAGTTGAGGAGAATGGTGTTGCATCTTTATGGTCAAGTTTAATTTCCTTCTTAGAAACTTGTTTGTCAACATTTTTTTTGTTTTGATATAGAAAACTATGAAAATGTATGTGTTTCCTACCATTATTCAATGTGCAATTGTGACATCAAAATTTGACTTGCAGAAAAGGTGAGCCATGAAGTTGGCATGTGAAACAAAATATTAAAGAAACACATTTCAAGGTCATCATATTTGACTAAAAACTCTTGGAATATGCCAGTGTAATCAACATTTGCCATTTGATAAAATTCATCTTTGCAAACTAAGGTTCCCAATGGCTTTACATGGGCAATTGCTTGGGTTGTAATTGAAACTCTAGACCCTATTATTCATCAATGCCTATTTAATTAATGTAAAAGGTATTGGATGTTGTTCAATGCATTATTTATTGTTTTGGTAGTCATCGGAACAATGAGGAAGAAGTATGAATGTCAAGTTTTCATTGTTCTTTTGTTGTAGTATGGGGAATTTGACCAAAAGATAGAAATTCTATATGTTAGAATGGTTACATAAATTATTAACGTGTTGTGTCCTTTTCTAACTTTTGCAAAAACATTATTTCAATAGAAAGTTCATCACGTATTTGCTTTGATGTTTGATTTACATGTTTTAAAGGCATGGATCACATTGGAAAAGATGAAACCATTACTAGTAGGATTTTTTTTAAAAACTATGTTTCCAACTTGATTTATAGTCATATTGGATTAATGACTATGGTCACTAAAGTCGTGCCAAATAGCTTGCTTAAGCAACTCAACATGACATGGTGTCAATTTGTGTCAAAAACAACTATGTGTAATGTTCACATGAATTTACATTTAAACTAAATATACGTAATCATTTTATAGTCATTTAGGACACATGTAATCATGTTATAGTCATTTACAACACCATGTAGTCATGTTGTAATAATTTAAGACCAACTTTAGAATGTCATTAGAAGAATGGAACCTTCATCTCCATGGTCACAAACCAACTCCTTAACCATCTAACCAATATTTCAACTTGGGATATATTATGTCATCACATAGATATAAATGTGTAAATTTCAAATCTTATGCATTATAATATCATTATTTAATTATGTAAATTCATAATAAATTAATTTCACATTTTAATTACATAATTATAATTTATTTCAATAAATATTTTAAATTAATTATTCAAATTTAATGTTTTAAGATTCTGATTTCAGTTATAAATTAAATATAGTTTTTAATTTCTAACTCATTTTAATTTTTTATTTCTTTATTTCTTTATTTGGTTCATAAATTTGGATTTTTTTACTAATTATGTTAAACCGATTTAATATTTTTGGGCGATAAATTAAAATTAAAATTAAGATTCTGAATTAAATTTAATCCATATTTTAATTCCATACTTCCATAAAAATTTGTAATTTTCAAATTTTCAGATGTAAATATATTATATCAATTTAGAATATTTATTTCAAAAATTTCATTGTAAACTTTTTTATTATAGACATACACATAAATATCACATGATTTAATTTTAAAAAATATATATTATCATTTATAGATGTACACATGCCATTTGTAAAAACAATGAACTAAAATATGATATTTCTATAAATCCCTAAAAAATGATTCCATTTGAACTTCATATACACATGTGTTTTAATGTAATGCATACATGACTATTGTCATTACAAAATGACCTATGAAAAACCTTATGAATGTACATGTTAAATTATATTTTATGATGTATGATGTCAATTATTATCTACATTTTTTATATAATTCAAAATATAGAATTAGATTATGATTACAACTATGTTAATTTGATTACATATTTACACCACGTGGCAAAATTATACATGTTAAATGTAAAGTGATGGACATTAATTTTGCACATCATATTTCAAGTAATATTGCATAAGACACCAAATTTTTCTAATATCATATGCAATATCATAATGTCATAGATATTGTTGTTGGTTAGTCGTTTTAACAACTTTACATCTTTAACTTGAATATATATAAAATTGAATGCATGCCCACATTATGTTAGTTCAACATTCATTATATTAATTCATTAATTATAATAACCATTAAATTATAACTACACATAAGCTAGATAGTTGTAAATATGGTTCATAATTAGATTTTAGTATTTGAGGATCACTAGTTGCTTAAGAATTGATTGCATAGGAGATGAATTCTTCTAGTGAATCATGTTGGTGTAGCAATATGGTGATTTGGTTTTAAAGCCCTTGTTGAAAATTGTTATGGGTTTTTGAATCCAAATCAAATAACAACTTTGATTCTTACAACATTTAAGCTACCTACAACAAAGTTGTCTAGGTCAATGATTTCATCACAAGAAGTTATTGATAATCTTTTCAAAGTTGAACTCTCTTTGTTTTGTGGATTTCATATGGAGGAGGCAGATGGGTTCAACATGTTGAAATACTAATATGGCAATGAAACTAAATTCCCAAATGTGGGGTTCTTTGCCTAATAGATCTTGGGCATCCTAAATTCACAAATCAAGGTGGATCACATTTTTTTAATTGCATGCATTCTCACTAGCTTACAACAATTTCGTCCTTAGGGTTGATAATCTTGACAAACTTGTTAAAATTTACAAGTACTAGCCTAGTGATAGATAAACTAATTGTGAACTCATTGATATAGACAAACTTGCTAAGTTTTTTTTGTGGTCAAAGAGACTTTGTTGGAAGAAAATGAAGACCTATTTGAAAAGATGGGATATTTTGAAAAGATCAGATCTTAGGTTTGAGGATGTTAAATCTTAAATGAGTTATAGATCAACTTAAAATTTGAACTCAAATTTTGTACATGTACATTGATAATTGTAGCATTTTGGATTCTTGCACCTTCAACTTGCTCACGATGCTTGCTAGATCAATTGCTTGTATGTTGGATGCTTATTTTCTTTCTCATTGCTTATGATTTTGCCCATCCTAACACTATGTTCTTTTAATTGGGCAAAGAAACACACGTATTTTCACACCAAAAACCTTAAAATATGATACCAAGATTTGAGTTATGATTTGTTTAAGTTAAGTTCTAACATACCCATGTTCATATTGGTACTATTAATTTATAGATAACCATTTTATTGATACCACACTAATACCAAAATATTGGAGTTTTGAAAATTTTAAAACCTACCCAAAATGAAAAAATAAAAGACTTGCTACCAGGAATCTCGTGATATCTCCAAAACCTAATACTAGAACAACATGGGTTTAAATCTCCCATTGTTTTGAGGGCTTTGAGAACATTCTCCACCCCTACCTAGTATTATTATTAGAGCCTCCAACACTAAATTTCACATCCAAGATGGAGGCCTTACTATCCATTGGACTTAAAAAGGTGAGAGATTACTACTAATAATAAATCATTTACAAGCCAATAAATCAATTCGGCCAATCAAATGGCAAGTGGTAGTAGACTACACAATGCCTTTTCCAAGCCATAGATAGCATCATCATGTGCACAAATGGTGATGCAAAGTGAGTTTACTAACTTCATATTGACATAATATTTAGTGTTCTTCATCCAAAACCTATTGTGTAGTGCATTGCTATGGGTAAGGATATTTACAAAGCATCTCCACTCCACAACCCCCTTATTTGACTCTTTATTAGTGTTCACCACATCCAACACAAAATGCTTACTTATTCCCACATACTACTCACCTATAGACATGAAAAAGTGGATGGTAGAAAATGAGAAATGGTTCATTTCAATCCCGACATGAACCAAAAATGGTCATTTCCTTTACCTTGGCCCTCCTAGGGAGTGTGTTGTAAGTTGTATATTTATAGGCCCAAATTGAGTTTCACATGTTTTGATTGCAATACTTCATCTAAAATAGAGTGTACAAGTCATGTTACCGATGATGGTAAGTGACGATGAGATCTAATAATGGTGCATTCACACTTGATGTTAAGTCTATATTAAATGAAAATCTAGGTGACATCCTAGGTGGCACCCAATGTTAAATGGGCGATAAGCTTAATGTTAAATGAATGTTAGCTTAACATAAAATTTTCATGACATTAGATTTGTGTCCTAAATGGTTAGCCTGGTGTTAGGGGAGGACTCAAAATTTATAACTTTTTAAAAATGATAACCTAGTGATTACTGGATGATACCCACCGGGTATCACAATGAATTTTTTTAAAGGGTCAAGGTCATCCATAAATTTTCTTTTTTATGGAATTTTTTAAAAAAAAAACCGCTGATTAACAATATTCCACTCTTGAAATTTCATCAATAAGTATTTGGATCTGCATTTCAAGCACTTAACCATGCTTTCAACACAAAGCCAGGCCTTTTAGCAACTTTAAACAAGGCAAGAGTTAAATAACAAAGGAAACAGTTGATGAGTTCACGTACCATAGTAGTTGTACAACGGTAGTGGCAACACATGTCTATCGAATAATTAATTAATTAAATTTGAAGATTCCATGTTTTAAAATAGATTTTTTTGAATATTTCAATAGAATTTTTTATAAAAAATTCCTTCACAATTATTTTTTTCCTTAATTTTTTTTTTGAAATTTCAACATTTTTCAAAATAATTTAATTATTGTGGAAGCTGCCAAGGTATCATGGTATACAACTAGTGAACATTCCTCCAAATGTGGGACCAAATGAAAACTACATCGGAGTTGTGTCAAGGGAGGTTTTTTAAAAAATTAATTGTGATATCAAAAAAAATTGTAAAAAATTAGCAAAAGTTTTCAAATTTACACTAGAAATTCCCAAATTTTTTGTTGAAAAAAATGATTGTTTGGTAAAAACACAAGTCCAATAAACAAATAAGAAGTGTAACCATTTGGTAGGCAAATTTTGCACCATTTTTTGAACTACATTAAGAATTTTCAGTGAAAAATGGGCCCACTTTTTTTTCACAAAAATGGGCCCAGATTCTGAAAATAAAAATAAAAATACAAAATTAGTCATATTTGTGCAACAGGCTCGACTAGGAAGGTAGTGAAATTATTAGGAGGATGCCTAAGTTCAATTACTTCCATATTTAGTTAATAGCCAAATTTCACTAAATCTTCTTATGGATGATTGTCATTTTGGCTACATCACAAAATTGGAAAATATTATTATTATTTTTAGAAAATCAATTCCTTTTTTAGAATTATTATTAATATTATTACTTTCATGAACTTTAATAGTCTACTATGATATTGTCGTATTAGTAGTGAAATTATTTACATTAAAGGGTGCAATAATTAATTGAAGAGTTTGTCAACACCTCAAATTTCATATATTCACCCCAAAAGAAACGAATTCATTTCAACATTTAAACGATTATTTAATGATGAAATTGACATTAGTGTAAGAAGGTAAGTACTACTAGGTACTCTAAAAAAAAATTGGTAGGTCCTTTGAATTCTTCACAAATGATGCCTTTGGGTGCAAAGGTTCCCCCCCCCCCACAAGGGGATGTCAGTTTGAAGCAATTAAAAAAAAGAACAAACCCTCGTCGCAAAAAAGATGTTTCTCCTCACGATGTTCTCCTCCCTCGACATTATTTCAACGACAAATCGTAAATGTGTCACTCGTTTCAAGGTGGCCCAACATGTGTTTCAACGCATGGGCAATCTAAGCCCCTCAAGCAAACCGCTACCAAAACATGTCATTTGGAGCTTGAAAGCACAATTGAACATCAAAACTATAAAAAAAAAATCATTGAAGGAAACAACAAAAGACATGTTGAAGTACAAGCTCACTTTCCACAAAGGTTGAAGGCTTATGAAGGGACCAAGGAAATGTGAATGAATGGAAAATGAACATTAAATGCACTTTGGATAATGTTTCATGGCTAATGGACTTCGTGCTAGGCCCGCCTATTTGAGGCGGCTTGATGCAAAGTCCATGCGTTCAAAAAGTCATGATTGGTTTAATTTTTTTAATTCAAATAGTTTTATTTTTAAAAAATTAAAGGTGGATGCAAAGTTTGTTCAATTATGAACCCAAAACCTTGTGATTGTTCGGGAATTTATAAAAATAATTTGTTATATATGTATGGAAGTGGGCACAAGGTTTTTAGACCATGGGCCCAAAAGGTTTTGATTGGTTCATTGTTTTATATATATTTTATAATTGAAAAAAAAGATTTGAAGAGAAAAGAGGTGAGGTTATTGAAAAATTCCCTCCAAATTTTGTTACCCTAATTTGTCTTAAATACCTAACACATCACAAATAAAAGGCTCATCTCTTTCATTTTATCATCATTTGAAAATGTTCCACAAGCTTGTTGTTTTCATGTTTGTTCCAAGGTTTTTTTTTAATAATTTTTTTGTAATTATTTATTGTGCAATGGAAGGTTACTCACAAGATGGAATTTGAGCTCCAAATTTCTTTAATGGAGCCAAAATTATCCTTGGATGTCATTATCTCAACATCAATTCCAAAATGTCACTTCTTTGGGGCATTCAAATATTTGATGTTTTCCAACCAATTGATCATGGTTCAAAATTTATTTGTGTTAATCAAGAATTAAAAGATATTGATAAGAAAATGTTTCCAAACAAAAAAATGTTGGGATTAGTTATCACAAATGTAGTAGAAGTAACACCCACCAAGAAGAAGAGAGTAAAACCAATGGAGGAAAAATCAAAAGTGCCATTAAAAAAAAAAGGGGGCAAATAAGGAAATTGTTGATTTGGAAAAAGGAAGCCTAATCAAATAAATGACAAGATTATGAATCTTGAAACTTTCATTGCAATTTGTGAGGAGATGGAAGAAGAATTTGCAAAATCAATGAGAAAACAAGGTTTGTACATAACCCCAAAAAAAAGGATTTGGATTAGGCCAATTATGCTTTTTAAAGGTTGCATGTCCCATTGCCCCCTCTCCCTCCTCCCCATGCCTACACTTTTGGGGGGGGGGGGGGGGGGTCCCACATGAACCAAACACACACACCCCTTAAAAGGAAAAGGGGGGGGAGAAAAAAAAAAAACACTTTTTTTCAATATAAAAAAAAAAAAAAAC
>Ga0116227_10001542_pt1 | contig 51632 bp, 45 predicted proteins | sample S1TSphgellanicum_FD_89693 | JGI IMG/M metagenome (GOLD analysis project Ga0116227, IMG submission 89693) | Host-associated microbial communities from peat moss isolated from Minnesota, USA - S1T2_Fb - Sphagnum magellanicum MG | ecosystem: Host-associated > Plants > Peat moss > Unclassified...
AAAACAAAAAAGACAACCCCCCCAAAAAAAAAAATATAGCCCAACCCCCCCTCGTTGGTGGGGGGGGGATCTCCCCCCCCCCCCCCCCCCCGCCCCCAAAGAAAATATCCATACAAATTAGCTCCTATGGTAGATGATGAGGTTGAAGGTTGCCAAGCCTATGTGAAGCTCTTTCCTTCCCTCCTTCTTTGATACTCCATGTTTTGGGTTATCATTGAATGAGCATTAGTCATTTGTTTTGCATTGTCTCTTATGTTGGGTGTTTGTTGATAGCATTATGGAAAATCCATGGTGACCAAAGATATCACACTACTTAAGAAAATTCATGAGTTTATTATTATTATTATTAATATTTTTGGAGGCCACCCCATCATCCATGTACCTTCCCACCTATGTGGTTCCGTTTTATATAGTTGCAATTTTGGGTTTTCTTGGCATCATATATGTGTCTATTATGAAGTGATTGCACACTGAACAAATCATTTTTTTGTTTTTTTGGGTGTCACAATGACAATTTTTTATATGGATAAAAATAAAGTTGATACAAATATGAATTTGAATATGGATTGAAATACATGAAAGGCATTCACTTCATGAATTTATAATTTTTTTTGTAACATTCATATAAAGAATTGATGATAAATATCATCATTTTGTTATAAGGTGGACTTTTTTAATGATTCAACAAATCTAGAAACAATCCATTACATATGAATATGGACTCAATGCACCATAATGCCATGCCCATTTTAAACAATCTTTTTGCATGAAATATGGCATGATGACAATGATATAAAAAAACACCTTTTGGAAGTATGTTGATTATCAACACATTGAGATGTACATTGAATTAAAACTTAAAAAAAATAAAGTCCTTGATTCATTGGAATTAATAATATAGATATTCATATTTTAGATGTAACATTATAAACTACTAAGCTAGAGTTGCCAAAGACCTTCCAATGACACCTTGCAATGTACTTGTCATAATTCAAACTATAAGTTTAAATAAGTTGTTTAAAAAAAAAATTGAACTTTTTTTGGATTCTGTATGTGTTTTAAAATTGGTCACCTTAATGTGTAATCATCCTACAAGATTATGGGCAAACCCATCATTGGGTGGTACCACTAGGAATGTCATACTCCGAATTTCTTAAACCCATTCAACTTTAGGACAACATATGATTCATTTAAAAAAGACTTTTCACTTAGAATTTCATATTAAAAGATTACTTAGTTGTGTAAAATTCAAAATCTTAATTGGATTTTTTTATAAATAATTTTAATATTCCAAATGAATGCTACCTAAATGTATACGAAAAATCAAGGAAAAAAATTCAAGAAAAAAACATTTTGGGTTCCTTTGTTCAAGAACACAAAAGGAATGTGTTTTTCATTTTTATTTTTATTTTAAAAATTTAAAGAGGTCTAAAATGGTCCTATTTTTTATTTGATTAATAGATAGTGAATTGAAACAATCATAATTTTTTGAATAATTTTTGAAAGTTAGGATTAGGAGGTCTTGAATGGTCATTGCATTCATGTTTATAAATTTGTAATAATTTTCACTTAAAACTATCATTTGCAACTAGTTCACTTGCAATTGAATGCAACTATAAAAGGTAACACATTGTGCGATCACATTTGAAATCTAGATGATTTTTGGTCATCTTTGTAACTATGGTGTGATTGATTAGTTTTTCATCATTTGAAATGGATGATTTTAATGTAACCACAATGTTTATCCTAGATTGTTTGCCATAACTTTTAAGTTTGTAAAACATTAATGTAAAAAGCAAGTGGTAATTAAGATGAACCAATATTGAATGAAGAAATTCAAACCGAAAATGTCTTTTAAATATATTTTTAATTCTTGATTATTTAGACTAGGCCTAACCACCTGCTTAGGCCTACCTATCTACCCACCTACTTAATTAGCTAGTTATCGAAGATAGGCCTATTTAACCCTATATATCCATCCAATTATCTACCTTGGTGGCACATGTTGACATCCTATAAACCTTAAATTGATTGATTTAAATTTGATTAATTAATTAAAAATATTAAATGCCAAAATGAATTACAAATACCACTTGTCATCAATTGATTGGCCTTAAAAAATTGAACACATGTCATAAAAATAAAATTCATTTAGCTACACATTTAATTGCATATATGCAACTTATTGGGGCATATTCACGATCAAAGTACCTAAAAAGACAGTCTAATGAAAAAAGGACTACAAAGGATTATTTGGATTTTTATTACATTTACTATTTCATGAATATATTAGATTGGTATATGACCATAACTAAAATGATGTCATGTTAATCTAATAAAAAAGTCCAAGAATAGATTGGATATAATATAAATGTCCTTTTGAATCTTTTCAAATAATTTGAATCACTTTTTAAATTGTAATTTTCATCTTAAAGGAATAAAAAATAATTATTAAAAAATAATTGATTTCAAATTTTTTTCATGGATAAGTAATGCATACATCTATGTTTAGCAATGTTCATATAATGCATTTGATTGAATAATATACAATATAATAATTTTGAAGGCTATAGAATCCATTCTAAAAGGGCAATAAGGAAAATCATTCTTTTTTTTGCCATTTGGTTGATTTTTTGTATTCATTAAGCTTAGAAATTGTGGCCCTGAGTGTCCGAAAAATGTGCAAAAACATTTCATGCAATAAAACATATTAAATTGTATATAAAAACTTATGTACTGAATTTTTGTATTTCTTGTTTTTTACCAAAACATTTATGCATAATTACATATGCATGTGAAAAACCACCATCACCATGCAAATTATCATAATTTGAATTATCCAATATTTTTCACTTAAATTTATTCTATTTAGATTCTATATTTGAAAAAGAATAAAAACAAAGTCTTTAAATTCTATGTCCAAAAAAAGGTACCTTGATTGTGTATGTGCCCACTGTACGAATATGAATGAGTGAAAATGTACAAACATATTATATATACATCATATGTACAATATGTCACATGTGATTGAATGTCATGTGCAATTGCAAAAGACAATTCTTTTCTAATGTTTGTTTCAATTAATAATTTGGACCTAACTCTAATGACTACAATTGATAAATTAAAAAGAATTTTTTTTTACAATCGTGCAACTTGACACTTAATAATAAAAGGTTAGAAATCTTTAATTCTTTTCTAATGTTTGTTTCAATTAATAATTTGGACCTAACTCTAATGACTACAATTGATAAATTAAAAAGAAATTTTTTTACAATCGTGCAACTTGACACTTAATAATAAAAGGTTAGAAATCTTCAAAACACGTCAAGAAAATAAATTTTTTCCTTGTGTAAGTTATGTAAATAATTTACAATTTTTTATAATGTGTCCATAGGTGGAAAACCTAAAGACCCACATGGTGCAAGTCAGCAATAAAAAGGATATTTTAAAAAATGAAAATTTTTTATTCAATTAAATTGGGTCCCTTTCCTTGAATTCGGACAAGATGATTCTTAGTAATACCACCAAAGGATAGGTTTGCCCTTATTGCTTAACTCTAAAAAAAAATTAAAAACTTCTTACCATTATTAAAACAAACCAACAAGCTTAAACCTTTTGATGCATATGTCCTCAATTGGGTCTTAAACCCCCAAAAAATGGTTTTTGCGATTTAAGAAATTAATTAGCCAAACCCAACCTCTTGATGCAAAATTCTTCAATTGGGTCTTAAACAAAAAATGGTTTTTTTGCAATTTAAGACATGAATGGGCCAAACCCAACCTCTTAATGCAAAATTCCCCAATTGGGTCTTAAACAAAAAATGGTTTTTTTGCAATTTAAGACATGAATGGGCCAAACCCAACCTCTTGATGCAAAATTCCTCAATTGGGTCTTCAACAAAAAATGGTTCTTTTGCAATCTAAGACATGAATGGGCCAAACCCAACCTCTTGATGCAAAATTCCTCAATTGGGTCTATAACAAAAAAAGGGTTTTTTTGCAATTTAAGACATGAATGGGCCAAACCCAACCTCATGATGCAAAATTCCTCAATTGGGTTGTAAACAAAAAATGGTTTTTTCAAATTTAAGACGTGAACGGGCCAAACCCAACCTCTTGATGCAAAATTCCTCAATTGGGTTGTTAACAAAAAATGGTTTTTTCGAATTGAAGACATGAATGGGCCAAACCCAACCTCTTGATGCAAAATTCCTCAATTGGGTCTTCAACAAAAACTGGTTTTTTGGCAATTTAAGACATGAATGGGCCAAACATGTAGTTAAACAAAAATGTGGTTTACAAGTTTGGATTACCTATGAAAGGTTAGTTGCAAGCTTTCTAATTTCATTTCATACTTATTAGTTACAGAACAATGTGCAGATCTTAGTTGAAAAAACATAAAAAATTTCAATCCTCTCAAGCTTTTGCTTTTAATTCTTGGTTTAAATGGTTTTAGGTTTTTTTTGGTTTTTTGTTTTGTTATGTAAATGCTTAAGGTGGCTGGTGGTGGGTCTTGATGCAAAATTAGGTAGTTCAGAAATGCTTGCTTATTATTTGAAGTTAATGTTTTTGCTTAATCTCAATTTACTCTCAAAGTTCTCTAGTATGTATATATTGCAAAGGAGGCTCTCAAAGCTCCACAAGTTCTTATGTATCTATTTTGCAAACTCTCATTGAAGTTATATGCATATTAATTTGCAAGTCTTGGGCTGATGATCTCTCGAAAGCTCACAAGTCATATATTCTCATGAATATTTTGCAAGCTCTTGTTCAGAAGACAGTTAGTGCCATATGTACGTTTTGCAAGCTCTTCATAAGAAAAAAAAAACAGTGCTCTTTTGAACAATGATATTCAAGATTTTCTGCTCCACTGCTGCTGAAGATGTAGAATTGTTATTGTTGTTGTTGTTGTTGTTGATGTCAGATGATAGTCATGATGATGATGTGTAAGAGCTTTGCTTTATCACAAGATTCTTTACAAGATTTTTTGTAAAGTTATATACTCCAGTGTCGAAGTTTTGAGCCTCACTTTTGTTTTCTGCTGCCAGATTTCCCCCATTGATGATGATGATGATGGTGATGATGATGTTGTTGTTGTGTTGTTGACAATTTTCTGCAGCTTCTTGTGTGCAATTCAATGCATAAATTGCTGCTCAGTGGTCGAGAATTGCACGCCTAAGTACTCGTGCATGTATGTCAGCCCTCGTCGTCGTCGTCGTCGTCGTCTTCTTCACCTTCTTGCTCTTGCTTTTTTTCTTCTGTTTTTGAGTGAGGATGATGATGATGATGATGATGCTCGAGAGATTGTGATCGTTGAAAAGGAAATTGGCCTCAGATTGGCGTCTTGAGAGCTACTAAGGTTTCAATCAGGTTGATGATTCTGGTCGCTTAGTGGTTTGTATGGCAGCCAACAGAGAATTTCTGGAGAACGCAGTGCGAGCAGGGGTTGCAGATCCTGGCAGAGCATGTGGTGGAAAGATCAGTTAGAGAGATCAGTGCCTTGAGAGCTTCATAAGCAAGGATGATGAAGCAGCAGAAACAAGCGTACCAGAGCTGCTGCCACCAGCCTTGTATGAACATGAAATCCCTGGACAACATTACTGACGATGCTTCTTCTGCCATCTCGCAAGAATCGAACTCCGCCCCCACACCTTTGCCAAAGTAAGAGGAATTTTCTCTTTGTTTCTTCAGCGATTCTGGTAGCAATTGAGAATGTAACTGGTGGTGGATCATATAACCTTGTGCATTTTGCCAGGCTTGCCAAGCAGCAGTGTGCACTAACCATTTGTGTATTGTTTCTGTACCTCTTGCTCTTGCAGTTGGGAGCTCTTTCTCATATGGTAGGTAACTCATGATCCCTACTCCCTTACAACAGTACAACAACAAAAAGATTGAAAGAATTTTGCAATTGAACACTTGAGAAATGCGATGATGGATGGATGCATGCATGCATGCAATCATTCTTTCTGGAGAGAAAACAGAATTGACATGCATTTGTGTTGTTGCAAAGAAACAAAGTTTCAGAATCGGTTATTATAAACAACAATCCTTGAGATGTGTGTCTTTGTAACCGGGAAGAATGCTGTCCACGATGAGAAAGATCTTGCGCAAGCTCGCTCTCTCTCTCTCTCTCTCTCTCTGGACACAATTTGTTTGCGTGTCTCGTAGTAGTACGATCATGTCTCTGGAAAGGAAATTTATACAGCAGTTGTGTAGAATCAAACGGGTTTCCCGAGGATGCAGGATTGTACATGCCAGTCAAGCATTCCAGACGACGATGCTTTTCCCCATGGTATGTGATCCCCAACCTCTAGATATGATCATGCAAAAACAAAAAACAAAAAGCAAAAAAGAATTCACCGATCTTTCAAGCCTTGTATCAAGAATTTCTGCAAGAAAGATCAATCGGTAAGAGATGAACAACAACAACAACAACAACAATGTACAGGAAGGTTTAAAAAAAAAAAATTGCCCTGGCACACCGTCTGGATCTCATCCTGCATGATCCAGCTTGAGAAAGAAACCTTGTCGATCGAGATCGCCTTGAGCTGTGCATCATGTACGTGATGTAGTAGTCTTTTGTGGCAACAACGCCGCAGTTGAAGCAGCCTGAGAGAATCTGACTTTGTTCCATTGCATAGGAATGCAGTGCATTTTCGTTGTTGATTTGTGAAGAGTTGCAGCGACATGCACAAATCTTGTTGAATTTCTTTGTGGGCAGTTGGTGTTCATGGTGGAAAAGTACGGGGGCGCGAGTCGCATCAGTCCGCAAGCTGTTGGATGGCAAGCGGGGCTTCTGGTCAGTACTTTATACTGTTCCTCTTGATGCTTTTCGCGTTGCAATTCTGCACAGTTGAAAATGCTACAGTGTGCACGCATGTATCTAGGATTTGTCTTTGGAAACTTGTATGGAAATTAGAGTTTGATGATGCAAACTGTGCAGCATCCTTGTGCACAACAGTCTACGGATTTCAGATCAGGAGAAAAGTTTTGCAATGGAACATGATGTTTTGCAAGTGTTTTTTTTTCTCTTAAGGAAAATTGGTTACGAATCTGTATATTATGCTCTTTGCCATGTGATCTTGTGGCAGGCATCGCTGTTTCCTCTGGCACAATGCTGCAGTTGTGTGGTATGGGGAGTCATCTCTGACAGAACTGGCCGCAAGGTATGCATCTACACATGCGCTGTGCAACCGATAGAAGATATGCTTGCATTGAAGGAGATTCAATATTTGCTCCAAGGAGAGAAACAGATCCGGACTCCCTTGGTTCAAGGTTTTGTGTGCAATTGCTTGTTCTCACAAGACTGGAAGACAGGATCTAATGAGTGCGGGCCCCGGGGGAACTCGGGTGTGGGGGCAATGGGGCATGCATGCAGCCGTCCATGGCGTTTGGGTGCACAACGAGCGCCGTAAGTGCTATACTGCTCGGATTCTGCTCCACTTACACTAATGCGTGCCTTGTGCGATTCTTGGCTGGTTTGCTCAATGGCACCCTTACCGTTACTAAGTCCGTTCTTTCTGAGCTTTGCGACGGGTAATATGCTTGCCTTTCCCAGCTTGAACACTCTTTGCAAGCATATACGATTTAGGGTTAGGAAGCGAATCCCATGATGGCTACCAATTTGCTGCTGCGGATTCTTCCTCATCTAGAAACATATATATTGTTTTAGATCAATTCAGGTCAATTCAGGTCGCAGTAGATGTTGCTGCAACTGTGATTTGACAGTGACATATTATTATCCTTGTGCAGATCCAACCAAGCCAAAGGATTTGGACTACTGAATCTAGCGTGGGGAATTGGGGCAGTGATGGGTCCTGTGGTATCAGGATTATTAGCGCAACCCTGTGTTCAGTACAAAATGCAACATTGCCCTGATTTTCTAGTGAAGTACCCCTTTCTGCTGCCTTGCATTGGTGCTGCTATTTTCTCTGTTGCCGGCACCATTGCATCCCTTTCCTTGATCGAGACGAACCCTCAATGTTACAAGGTTATTTACACACTCTCTCTCTCTCTCTCTCTCTCTCAGAGATTGTATCTTGCATTTTCACTTGTGCATATTGAATGAACTGTGATTTGGTCAAGTCTTTTTCATCTTGCTCATGCTTCAGTGGTCATTGCTGCTTGGAAGTGACAACTTGATCCACAAACATATGCAAAACTACTTGCTTTCCTGAGTGTTGTTTTGTTGGGAGATGATCAATTGCAACATGTACTTGATCACTCTGTGATCTACAGCTACTTTCCCGAGATCATCAACACCTTTAAGTTGTAGATTCAGAAGCTGCTGCTTGAATAGTCCAGTTTTAGATTACCCACTAATGCTTGTGTTGAAGGTTATGACTTTGTTGTTTCTAGGCATCGGGGTATGACCAACTTCCAAGACAAGATGTGAGCACCATGGACTCAGATGAGCTTGCAGAAGATGAGCCCAAGTGCAGTGAAAGGGTGCAACTCACATGTATGGATGGGGATCAACTATTGAGTACAGCAAGTTGCAAGCAGAAACTGACAGTGGTGATCTCCACAAGTGGAAAGTCAGAGACAAATCACATTGTTACACAAGAAGAAGGTGGTGATGACTCTTGTTGTAGGACACAGGGAAATGTGAGTGTCTGCAAGGAGACTTGGGACAAAGCACCCTCCAGATTTGCATGGGTAGACCGAGATGTATTGCTGGTCTCATTGTGTTATTCAATGACAGGCTTCATATTCATCATAACTGGTAATCTTGCAACTGAAATTCATATGAATTTTCTGTATTTGTGAACTCAAAATCAGTATTTGCAAACTTGATGAGCAATTGCAGAAGGGAAATTGGTCTCAGTGCACAAAAGGTTTCTAGTCAGTGTACTCAGCTTCTGGGAATATGTAACTTAGGTAATTGGGACAATGCTCAACAATTTCATCATTTCAATGCCAAGAGTTTGGGTTTCTGTGCAGCCCATGCCTGTGAAAGAGGGTGTGCAAGAGGGTATAGTTACTCTGTGCATGTGAACCCACAACTGAGGCTAATTTTGAATTTGGTGTGCAGATGAGCTATTTCCAATATTTGGAGCAGCATCGAGTTCTGTTGGGGGCTTAGGCTTTAGCTCCTTTGCATTGGGATTGATACTTGGGGAAGGAGGTGTAGTGCTATGTCTGTACACTCTTCTTCTGTATCCAAAGGTTTGTCAGCTACTTGGTCCTCTGAAATGCTTCAGACTGGGGATTCTTCTATCCATCCCACTCTGGTTCACTTTCCCCATAAGTTCCCTCTTTCCAACTGTTCCAGTGCTGCAATGGAGTCTTCTTCTCTTGTCCATGGCCGCTCGAAGTGCAACATCTTGCTCTGCATTTGCTGGAGTGTTGGTATTGGTGAGCAATTCAGCTTCTCAAGAGCACATTGGAGCCGTAACAGGGCTAAGCAGCAGCTTTTGCAATTTCTTCCGAGCAGTGGGACCAGCATGTGGGGGAATGATCTGGTCATTTGGAGCAGGGCAAAAATTCCCTCTGCATCAGTTCTTGGCATGGCAGTTTGTTGTGTTTCTCTCAATTTTCACAGTCGGCTTGTCATATTTGCTACCTCCGTCCTTAAGTAAGCCCAAGGTTGACAACCCAAGGCTCGACAAATGTCTGCAGAATCCACATTGATTCTTGTCGTCTCTTCCATTCACTCAGATTACTCATCTTTTTTCCACACATGTAGTGATTTCACAGCTACCAATTTTCCTACAATTCCTTCCCAATTTCACTGGACTTTCTGAGTATGAGTACCTTTCATAGTAAGACTCCTGATCTGGACACTGTCACACCAGCTCAATTTAATTGGATCATCACTTTGACACTGGCAATGTGCTGCACAAGTTCAGTGCTAAGAAGCTCTCAAGCTAAATTCATGACCTCTGTGTGTGTGTGTGTGTGTGCAAGCATGTGTGATCTGTTGTGCAGTGCACAAAATGTCTGGTTTATGCTTCCATGTAGAAGCAAATCATGTGAACATTGCTGACATTGCATTCTGATCTTTGGGAATTTGGCACTGTTTGAACCTCCACTTGTGTACCTCAATTGTGTCTATGGTGATTGTGATGATGAGGATTCCAAGCTGAGTAGAACTCCTGATCTACTCTTTTCTTGCCATAGAATCACCATCATCATCATCATCATCAGATCTCGACAGTACTATTTGGGTTTCAAAAGAGAAAAATGAACAGTTTGGAAGATCAGATGAGATCATTAATGCACCAAATTGGATCACAAAAGAAGTTTGAGAAGGATCATGTGAAGAAACATCAGATCAGCATTTATAAATTTTACAACAAGTGCACATTGTGAAGAAGACTAATTCAGAAGAAGTTTGTCCTCAGACTGCATGCACTTGGTGAGTACAGATCAATGTGTGATCTTGAGCATTTCAAGGAGCAGAAAGATTTGTTCAAAGGATTTTTGAGCACTTGCAATTTTCTCAACTAGAAGCTTGAGATAGATGCAGCAGCTGACCAGAAGCAGCTCTACTAGTGTGAGACTTCTTGCAGTGTGCAATTGCTCCTTGCACTGCACTGTGCAGCTCAGACATCTGGCTGTTGTTGTTGTTGTTGTTGTTGTTGTTGATGATGCTGGGACTTCTGTTCATGTTCTTGTTGGGAGGATCGTTGTTCCTCACCTTGCCAAGGCTCACGCTCCTTCGACTGCAGTCACTGAATTTGGTAACGGATTTCCTCCCCCTCAGGGGGGAACTGCTACTCGCCATACCCATGTCGGATATGCTGCTCGGCCCACAGCCGGACATGTCCGGCGCTGACAGAGATTTTGGCCGTATGATCATCGCCGGGACCGTCTTCTCGAAAGCTGCTGCTGCTGCTGGCATACGTTTTGCACTCATGGGCTTGTCGTCAAAAGATGGTATGGAAAGCGTGATCGATTTAGCCGGAGTGCACTGACCTGGATGTAGCACGTCATTAGACTTGCAGACAGACTGAGGAGGCGCTGGTACGACAGCTGCTGCTGGGCGCTCCAGTTTGATAGGAGTAGTAGCTGAGTTCCTTGATCCGTATGCAGGAGGTTTTAGAAGAAGCTGCTTCATGCACTTCAGCCATCGCGACTCCCGTGCTTTAGCGAGAGTAGTTCCCGCTGCATCTTGTTCCTCTTGCACGTTATGAGATCCACTGTGCCCGCGGTCGAAATCCTGTCCATCAAACCTGGTATTCAGTTGTGGGTTGGAGTCCGGCGTGCAGCACTGATCTTTCGGCCCTTCTTCGATGTTGTAACCAGATTCCGACTTTTTCACAAAGTTCTCGCCGGCCGATCTTCTCACAAACTCACAGGATCTTCTCACAAACTGATCGTGGGTAGGTGAGAATCGTCCTCTGGAGGAGAAATTAGCTCTAGTTGAAGGCTCGGAGTATGAATGCCTGGGAGGCGCCGCAGTCGATCTTGGTGCGGGATCATAAGCGGCCGCATCCAAACAATCGGTACAGGAATGCCGAGCTGCAGCAGCTCTCAACTGCGACTTCGCTCCTTGAAGCGTCGGAACCTTCTTCTTCTTCCAGTTGAAAGCACATCGACGAAGCCACGAAGGTAACTCCCGACGACCAAACTCCTGGACCAATTCATGAGCACCACCACCGAAAACAGCCTCAGGATCGTTGAGAAAGACGTCAGATTTCAAACTCTTGATCACAGCTACAACTTCAATGGACTCATCTTGAACTCTTGATTCTGAAAACTCCCACGACTGCATGATGACTGCTCAAGGCCAAGAACTGCATTGTTGCTGCTGCTGCTGCCTCCTCTGGTGGCGCGCATCATAGACTCCCTGTGCAATCAGTGGTACTACAACTTCCCAAATTCATGCAAACTGCATCAATCACCCCAAAAGAAAAACACCCCAAAAAATGAGATTGTGAGCTTGGGCCCTAGAGATCTGGATTTGCACCAAATCATTGAAGCCTCTTTCTCCATCAAGATGCAGCAAATACAGTAAATAGGTCCCAAGGGAGTGTGTTGACTTGCTGCTCAAAACCCCATGACCAGGGAGGGTTGGGTTGTTGGGTTTTTTTTTTCCTTTTTTTTTCCCAATGATTTTGTGATCATCTAGAAAATGATTTTGTCAATTTTTTTGCTATATAATAAATATTAATTTTTTTTAAAAAATTTAAAACATAATAATGAAACCCTGGCAAACTTCATTCAACAAAGCACCCAACAAAGGGAGAGAGAAGAAAGGACAAGAGGGCTGAGTCAAAAGAGCAAAAACAAAAACCCCCCCACACACAGCACAGTAGTGGGTCACAAAGGGGCAATGGAAAAATCATTTTATATTCCTTCACATAATAATCCTTCTATGTTCTTGGCTACCTACTGGAACATATTATAAAATTCTGGTGATTTTGGATTTATTTATTTATTTATTTTTGCTCTTTCTCTCTCTCTCTCTCTCTCTCTCTCTCTCTTTGCAAATATGGTGAATATGGGCCATTTTTTCTCTTTGCGAAAAATCATTTCAATTATAAGTGGAAATCGCATTTTTCAGCTTGAAATTTGACCAAAAAATATTGTCAGTAGAATGCAATGCATGACTTTGAAAGCACACTACTGTACTAGTATATGAAATTTTTAATAATTGGCACTATCATCTTCCTTTGAGCCTTAACGAAAAACATGAAAAACCACATTCTAATATGATAAATGCACAAATCTTTATAAAAGCAAAGCACGGGGATCATGTCATAATAATGTCCAATCTTTATAAAGCATCCGGAGCTTCTTGGACTGGGTGATTCCTATTACTCTATTTGGACCCTCCAGCTCTCGAGGAGGAGAAGAGAAGAACAAGAACAAGAAGAAGAAGATGGCCCCCACTAGATCATGCATTGGCTTTGCTTGCAAAATGAGAGCTCCAGATACGGAGCCAAAAGTTTGAGAACTTAGGTTGACAGGTTATCATTCAGAAGAGATTCGCATTTGGGTGGTGGGTTTCTGGATTTTGATGAAACCTAGAAAAATTGAACTAAGACTTTCTCAGAGACAACTTGGTCATGTTTGTTAGAGAACTGATTCAAGGGGGAAAGCTCCAAAGCAAAGAGGAGGTGAGAGGAATAATGTGAATAATCATCCTGGTGTGAGTGAATCTGTGTGTGTAGTGTGTAGTGTGTTCCTACCTACTGTCGCTTCAAAAGGCAAAGTTTAATCATAAAAATAATGCTAAACAAATTTTGGGGATTTGTTTTTCTCTTCAGAATTTTCTGGGTGCAAGTCAGGCCCATGCATAATTCCAATTTAAGTCTTGGGTGTGTGAATTATGTGGCTTTTGTCTCCATCTCTCTAGATTCCAGCCTCATTATGCATGATTGATTACTTCTTGTCCTGTGTTCCTCAATGCTTATGCTGCATGCGATAGTTCCTCACCAACAAAGAATGGAATGGGGCTGTTTCCAAGAAGAAGAAATCTGAAGGAGGACATCAAGGGTACAAAACAACCTTGAGTCCACCACATTCTTCATTTGGTCTTAAAACAAACACCACTGAGAATATTGTACTAGTAATCACCCATATTATTAGGCCACATAAAGTGTGCCACAGAAACCCACCACCCAAATGTCTTTTTTTTGGCCAAAGACCCAACATAGAAATGAACATGGTCCTAGGTCCATATTTTTGTGTTTTTGGTAGTGGTGGACTAAAGTCTCACTCTCTAATTTTGAAACCCTTGGAACACTCTTGTACAAGAACTCAACTAAACATGTTATTTGAGTGTTTTTCATTTTTTTTGTGTCCATTTATTTTCTAGCCTCGGATTCCTATTATAGGTGAATTGTCTGCAACATTTTCTTTTTCTGTGAGTCTATTTGGTCTGAATAGGATTGGGCACCAATCTAATATCAGACATTAGAGTTTGCCAAAAATTCATCCTGTCTTTGGACCCTAGTTTGACCCTTGAATCCCTGTTTCATCCCCAATTTAAGCATATCCATTTAGTGAGCAAATTGGGTATGGTTTCATGAAACTGAGTATCATGCCCAACTTCTTGGGCAGTTATATATTGCAAAAGATGCAAATTTAATGAAACCCAAATCCTCTAAACCCTAAACCCAACTCAATAAAATTCTCTATCTCTCTAGATGTGTCAATTTTCTTAAAGCTCAGATCAGTTTATGCAGACTTTTGGGATGGTTACAAGAGAATGCCAGTTCAATTGGAAGCCGTTGAGGAAACAAGTTGAAATCAACTGCATTGCCGAGATTGATCTGGCAGATTTCCAATCGTCCCAACAAATCTCAAACATGCAATCACAATTTTAGGTCACAAAGCACACCCATTCTTAAGGATAATCTTCTTTAAACCTCAAAGATGTCTAAACAAGCAAGTCCCAGATGATGATAGATCTTCACCAGAATTCATTCAAATGGATCCATCCAATTCAGACTGCATTTCACTGATCTAATTCCAAATGTACTAAGTTACACGGAGGCTACAGGACTCAGGAGGGCCTCAAGCTCAGCTACCAAAAACCATAAAAAGCACAATTTCCAATTGCAGAGAAGTAGGTAATTTGTTCCTTTGCCCCTTTGTGACTCTCTTTGGGTTTTTGTGCTTTTGGCTCAAGACTTAGGTCCTCTCTCTTTGTTCTTCCTTTCCCCTTTGCTGGGTGCTATTATGTTTTATAAAGTTTGCCAGGGTTTCATCAAGTAAATACTTCCCGCAACTGTCTACTACAAATGGGTGTTTCATGCATGAAGTTGAAAGTTGAACTAGGAAAACACTTTGTCAAAATCTCTAATCATTTGCACAACAAAAACCCGTACAGACTGAGAAGCTTATTATCCAATGAATGATGAACCCACTTGGACCCGTTGCTTCCAAACCTGCAAAAAGACCCATGAAAGCTACACTTAATATCACACATCTGAGGCTGGAACCTGACAGAATGAGAGTCTCTTTTTGTCCAAATTTCAGCTCAGATGGATATAGCATCATACATAATGCACCTTTTTTGAGCTTTTACTTTACAACTGGTTCCATTATTAGATGAAGAGGGTGGAAGATCACAACATTATAAATTGTTGAAGAAGAGGCAAATAAGAAGTTTCTTCTGCACATGCAAACTTAACCTTTTGTGGTAGCATGTGTGTGTGGGGCATGTGGTTCCAACTCCCAACAACAAGAAACACCCTAAGCTTGCAAGCAGCACAAGTTGTGGACAGGACCAGTGTCGACCAGTTATCAACTTTTGGACCCATCCTATGGATATCAAAAGAGCATATTCAAAAAAAAAAATTCAAGAAAGGATATGTGTTTCAAAAAACAATTCAATTAACTACACCAGTCGGTTACACATTCATTATCTATTTTAAAAACTTACCAGTTATGAAGATGTTGGTTTTCAATTTTCAAAACATGATGGATATGCAAAAAGATTATGCATATAAAATTTTCAATTTTGTTGCTTTCAAAAAACTTATAAGAATATGATCTAGGCTCTCAAAACAAAACCAACATGAACAAAATCCAAAACAAAATAACTTGTGAGTGAATTGAACCTCAATTCTATGAAGATCTCTACCCAATTGAAGCACAAGTTTCTTGCCCCAACCATACCCCACACAAACCCAACCCAACCCCACAAAATTAATCACAATCAATCAGTGATTCCTCAAAAAAGTTACATTCTTCAATCAATTGTAATTCTCCTCTACCAAAAACTCTTCCTCTTTCAAGTATTGCTTCAAGTTTGAATTTGATTTGCAATTCCAACATGCTAATCACAAGGCCAATTCTTCACCACAAAATAATATGATCCACGTTCTCCAACTGCAAGAAAAAGTGCCTTAAAGTTGTCATCACCCCAACAAGATTAAACACATGTTCAATTTCTATTTGTGAACTTGGGATTTCAAGAATTTATTTTACAAGGAAACCCACATTTAGAAATTGCCTTTCATGGATGCACCACCAAGCTAATGGATCTACACATGCAAATGAGGGAATAGAAAGCTTCCTAAACAAAAATAAATTTTAAGTGATGAGTGCTTGAGAAGATTCCTCAATTGAGATCCCCACACCAAGCATATTTTCTTCAAGATATGATCTTGTAACATCAATTAGTAAGTTGTAGATACATTTGTAATAAGGTTCAACCAATCAAAACATACCATCAGAAGAGGAATGACAACCTTGACATTACATTCATATGCCAACTAAATTGCATTCCCACATTCCACAAAAATTTTCACAATGTACAAAAAGTTGAAGCATGGATCCAACATGATAATCATCATGTTATGAACATGTCATGCATCAAAAGACCTCAAAAACTCTAAAAATAATTTGATCATGTTTATAACCTCCACTTGCATATTTTTCTGATAAGGAAAATCTCAACCTCAAAATTAAAAGTTAAAAATTTCAAGCATGTTATAAAGTTGCAATAGCTCAACTTTCATGTTCATAATAAGTGTAATAGATGTTGTCAAAGCATCTAACAACCACTTGTGACCCTTAGACTGATTCATCACACAAGCCAATACAACAAGAATTCAAAGTAGATGTGACTTTTAGTAATAGCCCACAATTGAGCTTTAGGTACTATTTGTTGTAAAGCCACAAATTTGTACTTGCCATAACAAAAAATTATGACATTTTTAAACTCAAATTTTTTTTCAAACATAATGACTTTGATGGTGAATATGATTTTCATGGGAATCTTCAATTTTCAATGTCACATCCCACTTTTAGAATAAAAACACTCTCACTCTTGCCTCCCTTTCTTGGACTTTTTGGTCTAAGTAATGGATTTTTATAAACCAACTTAAGCTTCTTTCACATTCACATTTTTCAACCCACCAAAGTAAAGCACACTAAATGTGAATCACTTTTGACCCAAAAAAATGATGTATAACAAGTATTGTAATTAATACATAGTAAGTTGAACTCTTGATGGCATCTTGTGGTTATCTTAAGTTCACAACCAAAGAATTTTAGAACTTTTATGACAACATTTTGGAATTCAAAATTCACTTTGAGTCAAAATTAAACTTAATTTAATCGTCAAATAAGAAGATTGCATAAAATCAATACATATATATATAATATATAACTTACATTTTTGCTATGACCATAGGCCTCATATTTGTAATTCATGAAACATTACCAAACAAAAGAAAACTAAAAAAATAATGCAATGCTCATATGTAAAATATCCTCCTCTTTCATATGCTAATGGTTTATTTCTTTAAAAAATGTTATTATGCATTTTTTTAAAGTGCAAAAAACATATTTTTTGAATGGAATTTCATCCAACAACTTTAAACTTCTAAATGGCCCTAGATTTTATTGATGTATATCAATATCATTCATCATAAAAAAATTCACCAAAAAATTCCATACACAACCTTAATTTTGAACATTACACTAAAACATGGTATTCATGACGTAACCATTTTATTACTAATGCCCAAACCTAGTCATGTAGTCATATGTAACATGTAAAATGTCTTGTAATAATTATTATGACTACATCACCATAGGCATTTCTTCCATTGGTCATATTTACAACTTGTGATACAGTTAATAGCAACTATTTTTTCCAAATGGATGAATTATGAATGATTTCTCATCCATTTAACCCATCACACATCACATTAGTTACAAATATAATCGAATATTGTTCACAATGATGACATGTACCTAAAGTCCTTATTGAATATTACTAAGGATATATTAAGAATATATTATGTAAGGGTATATACCTAAGGATATAAGGGTTAGTTGAAAGCTATTAATAACTACTTACTCACCTAGCTACCTACCTATTTACTCATGCTTACTTAGCAACCTACTTACCGACTCACCTAAGTAAGTTGGATAATAGGTAATAGAAAAATGGGTAAATGACGTTTGGTAGGTAAAAAGGTTAGTAAGTAAATAGCTTGTAGTCCATAGGAGGTAGGTAACTAGGTAAGTGGGTGGATAGGTAGGTAGGGATTTCAAATGATAGGTGGGAAATAAGAGGTAGGTAGGTAAGGTTTAATGATGGTAGGTGGGAAGTAGGAGGTAAGTAAATAGGGTTTTAATATGATAGGTCGGAAGTAGGAGGTAGGTAAGTAGGTAGGTAAATAAGGATGTAGGATGGTAGGTGGGAAGTAAGAGGTAGGTAGGTAGGTTTGTAAGATGGTAGTGGGTAGACATGTAGGTAAGTAAGTTGGTATGTAAGTAGGCCTAAGCCATTGCCTAATCTAATTAATAGTTATCTTGACCAATTAGGTAGCGTAGGATGTCCCATTTTGTCCATCTTGATTAAAGATTTCATTTTGTTTTGTACAACTTGATTAGATATTCAATTTGACATATAGTCAAATAGGCCACTTCAATCAAGTTTACCAGTAAAAAATACACATTCATTCAAGCCTTGGGCCTATAATTAAAATGTACATGTCCACTAGTCAAAAGGGGCTTATTAATCAACTTGAACCTTTTGAAAAACCATGAATTGTAATAATAAATTTTCCCTTTCATTAATTTATCTCATATCTTTTGTCAATAAGTTCAATTTTGTAAATTATATAACTAGATGAAAAAATAGTCTACACATAATATATGCACTGAAAATATTCAAATTGCAAATACCATTGAAATGAATTAATAAAAAAAGCTTGTGATCCTAGTTGCTTAAGCCTACCTATTAATATAAGCCTACCTACCTACCTACTTTGGCCTACCTACTTATCTACGAGTAGATGCAAAGTTGAATGGCTCACTTTCTTGACATAATGACATTTTTTTTCCTGGGCACCTTTTGTTCAATTAATGTGTACAATAATTCACAATTGAATTTAAGCTAACAACTTCATTATGAACACATCCATGTAGTTATTTTTTGAAATAAAATTCATCTGCTAATAGTAATGGACTTTTAAAGTTCAAAAATAGGGACTGGTTAGTTAAATTCAAAATTTTAAAATGCACAAATTTTTATTGATTTTCATTCTAGATGTGTTATAGTGACTCAATATAGGTTTAACATGACATGAGAAACTCAAATCAAGAATCCTTCCCATGAAAATTTTAACCAAATGATAGTTATGGACTTTTCAATGGTCAAAATTGGACCATATTTTCAAGTCCATAGAAGGTGCAATTTGAACCATTTTTCAATTTTTTTCCTTCACAAGAGAATGTTTCCACAAAATCTACATGGGCACTATTAATATGGACTTCTAACATTCCATGGCATATGTTTGACCAATAAAATAGGAGCAAATTGTCAACTCGTCACTAAGCCAATGTTGTTTTTGGACTTTTATGGAACACAAAACTTGCCAATAGTGAGACACTCAATCTTGCATCCACACCTACCTAGGCTTCTAGTTTAAGCTTTTAGGCTACCTAGTCATAGGTTAATAAATAGGTATAGTTAGATTATCCATGTGGCCTTACTATGGTTAAACGCATGTTTACATTTTGTAAGTGAATAAATATTTGTTATTAATTATATTTCTTGGTTGTAGTGATAAATGTCATTGATTTTTTTTACTACATAATCATAAAGTCACTAATGCCATATATTACTACAAATAATGTGAAATAATATATACCATGTTTGGGCATGATGGAAATGTATATGCAATTTTTCAAACTTTGTGACAAATATCATTTTGTCATAAATATACTCCTTACGTTCAAGTATTTCAATTTTTATTGGATTTTTATAAATAATTGATTAGGTTAAATCTAAAGCTAATCAAATATACATAAAACAAGCAAAAATAATCCAAGATGTGATGTCCATACATTACCAAAAAAATTAATTACAATTTTTGGGGGCTTAATGTGCTTTTACCCAATAGGAATTTGTTGTCATTTATAGTATACTAATAGGCCTTAAACATCACATGCCTAAAGTATGTACCTTCATAAACCCAACAAATCTTCAAAGGTTCATTATCGATGATGGAATTCATAGTTGTTGCCATAGCTATCAAATTAATGCCCTTGTCCTTTATAGATGCAAATACCCAATGTAACAAACTAAACCTCTCCAAAAAATGTCAAAGTTGTACAACCATGGATCGCCCAATGACTTCATTCACTTCAAATAGCCCAATGGTAATATGCATAGACATCTAGGTTTCACGCAAAAGATTGATAACCAAAGCAAAAATATTAACACCGCCACAAAGTATCTAGAGACTAAAACTAGTAGAGAATATTGTTATAAATGCAAGATTTGGCAAAAACCTGTTAATCCATTGTCTTCTTAATAGTCACAAGAAACACTTCTTCCATAAGAGAAAATCAAAAGAAAATTAAACATACAAACGTTGGTGTAAATCTAACCTTTGAAGCTAAATTTTTTTCCAAGTGAACAAGGGCATGTCAACCTTGCAAATATAAAACACCAAATCCTCTAAAAATTATTCTTGAACATCATCATTTCTTTTAGGGGTTTATTGCACCAAAAAATGCAATAATTGCACAACTAGATGGACTTGCCTTTTTCTTCTTCAATTGCCAAGTATGAATAATAAGTTTTACTTCTTTTTCCATAAGTTGTTTCCTTTAAGCAAACAAGTTTGGATGTGTAATTTGCACATGAATATTGATGGGAGATATACCATTACCTTCATTTTTCTTAATTAAACACTTGCAAAGAATAGATTTTTGTATCAAAATATTGCTAAATGTTTACCTAGATTTACAAATGATGCATTGCAACACTTGCAGTTTCACCACATCCATAGGCAACTCATCCTTGATGACAAAAATCCCTAATAGATAAACCTACAACTATGAGAAATCTAAACTACAACTTATGCTTTTATAAGTGCAAGTTGCAAAATATCAACATCTAACATGTTGCCAAATTGCAAATGCACACTCTCAACATCTAAAACTAATGAGGATGGCATTTGAGTGGGGGCAATTGAGAATTTGCAAAGCTCACAACAACAAAAAACACCCATTGTTGCAAAGAAATTTCGAATTAAAAATGTATGAAATATGAAACATCTTATGTTGCAAAAAGCTTAAAATAAGGTTTTGATATTGACTTACAAAAAAAATCTCAATGGAAGTGCAAAGTGCAAAGGTGAAAAACAAAGTGCAAAGGGTCAAAAAAAATTGTGATGGGTTCTCTTTAAACCTCAAAAACCTAAACATTCAATGAAATGTATGTCTAGCATTTTCAAAACCCTAATGGATCATATCAATTTATTTAAAACATAATGGTGAATGCATTTACATATAAGTGTCATACATATAAGGGCATCCAATAGTTGTGTAGAAAGCTAAATATTGGGAAGTTTTAAAAATGGATATGGATGAATATCCATATATGACAACTATTCAAATGCATAACCAAATTTTTCAATACAACTGGCCAACATTGGTATGGACCAATGTTGCGATTCTTGATGACCACCTTGTATTGAATTTTCAAAAATCTAATTACCTACTTGGATGACCCAATTATTATCCAAATAGGTTATCAATCTTTAAACATGAATACAAATTTTTTAATTAATTATTTCATTTAATTTTTAAAAGCTTATAACTAACTAATAATTGGCAAGATAACAAGTGATTATCAATCGATCATTTGATAACCTCCCCTTTTGCATAACTGATGATTATCACCCATTTGCTTTAATTAAAAAACTTACAATCTTGTTTTCTTTTTGACAGAATTTTCATTTTGTTGGTGTTTTGTGAACCTAGGCTATTGGGTAGATGCAAGGTTGAATGGCTCACTTTTTGTGACATAGTGACATTTTTTTCCTAGGCACCTTTTGTTCAAATGTGTATGGTAATTAATATATTTATATACACAATAATTGACATTTGAATTTAGACTCAAAACTTCATTACGAACACAACAATGTAGTTATTTTTTGAAATAAAATTCATTTGCTAATAGTAATGAACTTTTAAAGTCCAAAAATAGGGACTGGTTGGCTAGATTCAAAATTTAAAAATGAAAATATTTGTTTTGATTTCCATTCTAAATGTGTTATAGTGATTCAATACAAGTTGTAATAGGAGATGAAAAATTAATTCAAGCATCCTTCCCATGAAAATTTTAACCAAATGATAGTTATGGACTTTTCAATGGTCAAAATTGGACCATATTTTCATAAGTCCATAAAAGGTGCAATTTGAACTATTTGTCAATTTTTTTCCTTCACAAAAGAATGTTTCCACAAAATCTACATGGGGCACTATTAATATGGACTCCTATTACTCCATGACATATGTTTGACTAATAAAATATGAGCAAATTACTAGCTCATCATTGAGCTAATGTTGTTTTTGGACTTTTATGGAATACATGACTTGCCAATAGTGAAACACTCAATCTTTCATCCACCTTGCTATGATAAGCCAATAATGCTCCCATGGAGTTGTATTTCTAATTGGGGCAATCAATTTAAATTACCTTACCCTATGGTCAATTTTGTCATCAAATAAATCTTTTCAATGTCGAAAAGAATTTTGGTGTAAATAAGAAAAAGTTGAGGTGTCCAAAACCATCATAATTATTTTCTGTTAATAACCATTGGTTATCAACATAATTTTTAATAACTTGAATATTTACTTTTTAAAATCACAATGATTTTTTTGTAAAAAAAAAATCTCATAATTAACTTGTGAAAAATCACTTTAGGTAATAATCAATTGGTCTCAAATTTATGAGAACCAATACTTTGAGAACATGTTTATAAAAATAATAACTTAAAACTTTGATAACTTGCCCCAGTCTTAAAATTCATAATTATTATAAATTTATTTTTTTAAATTAAAAATGAAAAATGAATATAAACCAAGAGAGTAAAAAAAATCTTAATCTCAATTTTCCAAATTGTTTTGGTCCTAAAAATGACAAAATGTGTAAGGTAAGGCCGAAGTGTTTTAGAAAAAACTGACCTTGGTTGCCTCAAGGGCAATTATTTTTGGAATGACCTAGCTCCAAAGGTTTTACAACACATAAAAATTGACACCCACTTTATTATTTTTCAATTTTTTTCATGTGATATATGGCGGGTACCCAATGAATATCATGGGGAAAATGAAAAATAAAAAGTGGACATTTTTTTTTTTAAATTCCAAAACACTCAAACGTGACGAATCTTGGATTATGCTACATAAGCATTTTTCCAAATACACTAAGTTTCTTCATGGAGGTTATTATGTCATTTAGGAATTAATTAAAATTAATTAATGAAAAATATTTTATAGAAAAAAAGAAAAAACACACTACTTGTGAGGTTTGATTTTGAAAAGGAAAAGAAGGTGAACTAGCTAATTAATTGCAATCAATTTTTCACCTACCATTTTATATGGCAAAAATTTCAATAAAGGTTTATAAATTGAATTGGTGTGAGATGATTGAAAAAAAAGGCTAAATAGGAAATGCACCTACAATTGGGACCTCCCTAATTTCCTATTTTATGTTTTGTATTTCTTCATAGTCAAAAAAAAGAATACACACACACCCACACACACACATATATTGGTGTTATTCATTTTGTATTTTCTACTACCTACCATGTCTCTTTTTCATGTATAGAATGGACAATAATGCCAAGGGGTTTGGTAGCCACAAACATTGGCATTCAATGCCATACAACAACAATCCCCCCCTTATATAACCTTAAATAAAAATTATTTGATTTTTAAAAAATAACCTTCAGTTTTCTTTTTCTTTTTGAAAATTTGAAAACTAAAGAATCTTTGATTTTGTGTTCTTTTTTAAGAAAAAATTTTGGGAATCAAAAAATCTTATCCAATTCTGAATTTTTTTCAAATTTCTAATGTGAATGTTCCTTATGAGGTCAATTATGTTTTAACAAAAGAATTCAATAGTGATTTACTAAATCTAAACAATCTTGCCATGTCAAGGTCACATATCCATGGCAATTATTAGAGTTATCCATAAAGTAAAAAAAACACAACACTAGAACCCTGAGTTTGGTCATACATAGGGTTAAATTTTTAAAAACCTGCAAAAAAGTACATAAGCATTCAAGGGGGGATGAAACTCAAAAGGCCATCAATTTTGGTGATAAACTAAGTTTCATTCTATCTTTCCTTTTTCCTCAACACATCCATTATTGTTAAATATATTTTCACTGCTCCTAAGTGTACAACTACTATAATTGGTCTCAAACTTCATGCATTAAATGTTCAGTTTTTCATTTTACATTGAGTTGCAACATTTCATATTTAGATTTAATAAAATGTCTTTACTTTGCGAATCAACTTTTTTTATTGATGAAAAATCGCCAGAAAGCGAAAAGAAAAATTGACCAACGAAATCTATCAAAAGAAAAAAAAATTAAACAAAAAAAAATTGCCATATATCGTTGGTGGCATTACGTTCAATCATTGAACTGTGTGGTAAACCCTAAATCAATTTGTTTGTTATAATTAGCTAAAATGTAAACATTGTCGCCACCTTGCATCGTTAGATCTAGGTTTATAGCCCATTATTTTCATGAATGATGGGGGTTTTGCCAACAAAACACAAAACCTTGTTGATGTTATTTGCCAATACTATGAATAATGCCACTTCTGACCATTGCCGTTTCCAGCAATGAGTGCTGGAAGTTGAAGTTGCAACAATGAAGGACATGATTATGAAACATAGTGGTGGGTGTGCATTCATCATCACCAAATTGATGTGATCACCAATTTCAAATACAACAAGCCAAGTACGCAATGTGCATTATGAACTTTGTAACTACCTTCATTTGTGTTTTCATCGATTTGAAGATTGTTGTCAGTGGTCACTTGAGCACATTATGCAATGTGTAGTGTGTTCAATTGTTTTGGAGCATTTTGTTCTGTGGTGTACATCTGGCAATTTGTTGTTATGGCGATTTCAAGTTTTTTTTGTGTGCTAAACATGAACGCATAATGTAATTTTTTATGGCATCGACAGGGAAGTGCAAAACAATAGATAATGTGTTACCTTTTTTTTTCAAATCAAGCCAAAATCTTGTTGATTTGTCTCTTGTTTTCCCACCTTGACCAGTGCCATCTTTTGAGGCAAGCTTTAGTGGCAACAAAGTAGAATCAAACTTGGATTCAAGCCATAGTAACCCAACAATGAAATTGGTGTGCCCAAGTGGACTACCAACTTTTTTTCCTTTTGCACTTGACTTGTCTAAGGTCCATGTTCTCCTAGAGGAGATTAACAAGTTCTTGTCAAAGGAGTAAAAAAGAAATTATGCTCTCGCAAGTGCGAAAAAATTTGGGCTACACAGTTTCCCTGGGCTGAAATGTTAAAGAGTGATTCTAGTGAAATTCATCATGTCAAGTGCATTATTTGTTCAACTATGAAGGGAAAGGATGTGATTTTGGGGCCGAAATTTGACACTCTTGAAAAACATGCAAAAAAAACTAAGGCAATTCGAAACATGCCACATTTGGGAAAGAAGCAAAGGGAATTCTATGTCAACCAAAAATGTGGTCATGCAAAAAATGAAGTAACCTATTCATAATGAAATTGTATCACAATTGCTAAACATGTGATTCAAGGGGTTTGCAGGGGGAAGGAGGAAGAAAAAGGTAATAAATTGCCACAATTTTGCATATGTTGTAACATGGCAGACCTATGCTAAAGTTTGAAACTATGAAACTATTATTTTCTTTTTAAAATGTTCTTATGAACCCAAAGAACCATTGGAATGACTTTATTGGTTGGGTAATGGTTGAATGTCTACACAAGAAAATGATTAAGAACATGAAAGAAGTTGTTGTAGGTTCGAAATATTTTGCCCTTTCTTGTGATGAAGTCACCACAATTGATAACCAATCATGGATTTCAATTCACTACTATGTGGTCCAAGATTGGTGTCACTTGCCTATTCTTATTTTTTTACAACAAGTCATTGAAGGTGGGGGCTTAGATAATTTAATTGAGATTATTATGGGTGTTTTAAAAAAAGAAAGGGGGGGGGTGTCTTTGATGTAGATGTTGCTAGAAAACTGATGCCCTTTGGGCTAATGATGTTAATGATTTCAAGGGGTGCGGAATGGTGTTACTCACTAAATCTAAGATAAGTTTGCCCCCCATTTGGAAAGCATTCACTGCATGGCACATTGCACCAATTTAGTGGTGCAAACCTTATTTCAGATCCCTATTGTGAAGCACATAAAAGATGCATTGTAATCATTTTATTCTTTCTTTTCTCATAGCCCCAAAAGGCACATTGAATTTCTTAAGCTTGTAGATTTGATGATGACGAAAGGGAGCAAGATTTTATGGAATGTCAAAACACATTGGATTAGCATGCTCAATATGACAAAATAGGTTATGTCAATGTACATGCCATTAGTTGCAAAAATGGTTGAAGACAATCCATCCCTCATGGTTGCTAAGGTTAATTTTGAGCTCCTTTGTGATGTGAATTTATTGATTTCTTTATCTTGTTTGTTGCCTATGTTGGAAACAATCCATGCACTAATCAAATTTGTGTAAAAGCGAGATGTTTTTGTTTGTGATTATGTTGCAACCATTAAAATTTTCCAAGGACAACTCTACTCCCACTATTCAAATCTTGACACAAAGTATGTGTCAAATGTTTTCAAAGAATTCCAAGATTTGGTGGATTGCAACCACAACATGGTGCACTTGTAATGGAAGGCAAATTCATTGGACCTCAACACCTCAGGTGTTGAATATCTATGTTTTGAATCCTTAGGCTACTCTTTATGGGCTACATGTTTAAATGACCATGGTGAGAAGATACAAGTTTCTAGAAATATTTTTAGTAGTCTAATGGATGTTGCAAAATCATCATGCTCAGGTTTTTATCTTCAAATCATCCTTTGATTTCATCTTGGAATGTTTTTCAATTTTGGACACTGGACATGTGGTAGACATGGTGTTGCCATCGTTTGCTGCTAGTGGCAAACATGTAGGTGTTGCCATGGTTTACCGCCAGTGGTAGAGAAGTAGGTGGTGCCAAGTTTGTTGCCATTGAACATTTGATCTTGAAGATGGACTAAATCCAAGGTCTATCATGTGTGTGTGTGTGTAAGTTTGTGATGCAACATATCTCTCATGAGTTGAATGTATATTTATTACAATTGTAACTAAATCGTTCACACTAGAATTAACTACGAGATTTCTAGCATCTCATCTAATGGATGTTATGGGGATATGTTATCCCCAATATTGGCTTCAAGGTGATGTAGAAAAGAATTTTTACCGTCATCTTGAATTGATTAAATCTCATTATTGCATTGAACGACACTTGGAACCTATCAGAATTTTAGAGGAAAATTCATCCTTGGAAGTAGCCAAGATTTGCCCATCCATTTTTTCTACGAGTGCTCTAGATATGTAATCTAACATATTCAAGATTACTATGAAATCCAACGCTAATATAATAATGGAAACTCCATTTCATGTTAATCCTTTGACACGACTTTAGCAGACATTGGTCGAGGCTTCTCGGATCTTGAGGCATTCATTTTTTCAAACTAGCAAAGATTGCAATAGTGCAAGTGTTGGGGTCAATGGAGGATGAAAGAAAATTTTCTACCCTTTCCTTTATGAAGTCACGATTGAGGAACTGCCTCAATGGACACTTGCACGTTGTTATTGGGATGTATTCCCAAACATTCTACACTTTGAACACCTTCCCATATGATGCTCGCTTTGATGATTGGAAGGATCAAAAACCTAGGCGAGCTTTGAATTAAATTCCAATGAGAACATTTTGTCTAAGGTCATGTTTTAGTGATGACACCTTTAAGCCAGAGTTGGGTGAGTTTTTGGTAAGGAAATTATTGTTGAAGGTTTGTCAATATGTTTGAGTTTGTCATTCAAGGTCTATCATTGTGTTTAAACTTTCAACTTTGAGTTTGTTTAAGACTTGAATGAGAGTTTGAAAGTTTGAATGGGTAATTGTTTGTCCCATTTTGAAGGTTTGTCTACTTGAGTTTGAAGATGTGCTTAAGGTATTTATGCCATTGTGTCTAAGCAATGAATTTATTCGAAGGTTTGTTTTACAAATGTCTATGTGGTTAAGTGATTCAATATGAAGGTATGAATGTAAATGTTTGAGTTTGAAGGTTTGTCTATATGTTTGCCATTTTTGTCCATGTGCTTAAATGTCTAAGTGTTTGAAATTTTGAAATTATGTTTGTATGTTTGCCATTTTTGTGTGTTTGAAGTTTGAGGTCTATTTATATGTCTACCATTTGTGTGTTTGAAATTTGAAGGTCTATATGCCTAAATGTTGTTTTTGTTTTTGTGCTTGAGTGTTTACTTGTTTGAAGGTCCATTTTTGTTTTGAGTACATGTTTGAAGGTATGTTTATCTCTGTCAAAAATTTTGAGGTTTAATTGTTTAAGTTTGAATGTCAAAGTTAGAGCCTTGAGGTCTTGAGTTTGAAGTGTAAATCCAAAGGTTTATGTCTATGGGTTTGAGATCATATGTATGTATGTCCACTAACTCCTATTGCAATGAAGAAGGCCTCATTTCATACATGTTTGAGAGATTTTAGCACAAGACCGTACTAGTGTATCGTCATAAAGGTCTCTAATACAGAGGCCCCATAGCCAAATTTTAGATCATCCTTTATAAACATCGCCGCTTTATGTGATTGTAAATTGGCATATATTACCAACTTGTAATGAAAACTTTCTCTTATGCATAGCCAATTTTCTATTTGTTCAAGCTTAGTTTAGCTAGAAATTCCACAATGCAAAGTTTGTAGTTTCATCAAATATGCACTAAAATTGTATTTGTGAAAGCCACTTGCTCAAAATTCCAAAAACCTTAAAAAAAAGGTTGTTGTAGATATCACTGAAAGAAGGGATAGGGGTGAAAAGAGTCCCAAAGATAGGGTGAAGACAAGTTACTTCTTGAATAACTCTATAGAATTGGGTTATTGAATTAACGAGCATTTTTAAAAGGGTTGGTATGAATAGGAATGTTGTTTGTTTATGTTGTTAGTTTCACATTGAGGTGCATTTGAATTCAACCCACAATCCCTACATTACCAAAGTGGACATGAAAGAAAACCCAGGCCTTTTGCAAAAAAATAGCACAACCAAAGTGTTTTAAAAAAAGATTATTTCAAATATTTGTGTGAAGAAAAAAAGAGGGCACTAAGGATTTTGGGTTCTCTAGTTAGGGATTTCACTTGTATGGTCTAGGTTTTCATAATGTTGCAAGGTCTAAAATTTTTTTACAAAGTCCCCAATTCAAATATTAGTGTATGGGGTTTATAGATCAAAGGCTTAAGTTCAACACCTAAGAGACTATAAGAAAATCAAACTTTCAACTACTTTTGCTTCTGTGTAACTTGGAAAGAAGCAACAAAAACAAATCTTATAGGAGTTATGATTCATTGACACTTGATGTTAAATTAAAATCTAGGTGGCATCCTAGGTGGCACTCAATGTTAATGGGCACTAACTCAGTAATGTTAAGTGAATGTTAGCTTAACATAAAATTTTCAAGATAAGTAAATTTAAATTTTCAATGATTAGTATGATTGTAGGGGGACATAAACCCTAGAGTCCCTAACATCAAATGTGAACACACCTTTATTCTTTCAAGATACCTTGGCCTTAAGATGGTAGCAAAAATGGTAAAAATTGAAAATGTAATTGAAAGAATGAAAACTTTTTTATCCATTAATACTACACACATGCCACAATGTAATGCGACCTATGAGACCAATTTGGACTGATTTGAATCAAATTGAATCCTAGAGTTGGACTATACTTTGGTCCTTAGCCCGATTCTTGGTTCTCCAAATTAGGAGCTTTCCTTTTAAGACCTTTTTTTGGTCTGAACCAATTGATTTTCCCTCCAAATCAGGTGCCATGCATATTTAGCTTCAATTTGCCACTTTTGGGTCTTGAACCCTCATCTAAAGGCATTGGGACCAATTTAAAGCTTTCAACCAACAAGATTTCTTGAATTCATCAATCCTTGGACCTTAGACCCTCATCTAAAGTCGCCCTAAGTACTAGGAAAACTTTGGAGGCACTTGCAAGTGTGAATGAAGATAGTACTTAGGTAATTAAACTACTAAATTAATTTGGTGGTTCTTTGATTCTGAAATGTGAAAGAAATGACAAAATACATGGGCAACAATTTTTTAGGTGATTATTTGACTTTTTCAAACAAAATTGAAAACCATGGTTATATATAAGAAATGGGTATTTATTTATTTGATCACCATGGTTATATATATCCAAACCTAAATATCTCATATTTTTATGGCCATGGGTGTCAACTCTGATACCCTTCCTGATGCCTGGCAAAGATTTGGTGCAGTTTCTAATGCCCACCCCACATTGGTATATACGTGGGTATGTAACCGCAAGGAGTTCATCTCATTTCTAATAACCACCCAAGAGTGGTACCCTTACAATCAAGGTATTTTATTCAAATAACCCCTGAGCTTTCTTTTGAACGTATTCCCCCTTGAAGTGATAGAACAATTTCATATGTTTCATGCAAGAATAGAATATGAAGTTCTGGGAAATTTTTTAATGAAAATTGGTGTTGCCACACCATAATCTAGTTGGTTCATCATTAGAGAAACCTAATTTCTTAAAAGGAGTGTTAACCTAAATCCCCCATTTAATAATAAGGGCTTGATATTCAACTTTGATTTGATGACAAGCCCATTGGTTTGTTATCTTTTTGGACCCTAAGTTTTAGGGTTGTTGCTACCAAATTGAAACACGTACTTTAAAGTAGAACCTCTATTCTCTATGTTTACAACCCATTAGTTATAATAAAATCTTCCATTTTACTAGTTCCTTCCCTTCTAAATGGAACACCATAAACACTAGTGGTATGCAAGTAAATAGGATATGTTTCACAACTTTCACATTGGGAACCTAAAACTTAGCAATAAATCAATTGATTATATTTTGTAATAATGGAGATGTAAACTAGTGTTATGGGGGTGAATCAACTTTCAAACTAGCTAAATCTTGTATAATTTGGGATCAACCCCTTTTTTCTTTCATATTTCTAATGAATTTTGCATTAATCAAAGTTTGACAAAGATTATACCTTGTCATGTCAAACTTGTAGTAGAATGTAAACTATGCATGTTCATTGAGTCGTGAAACTTCTTACATCCAAGTTGATGAATTTTATGCAATTTAGGTAGTAACATGTGTTACAAAGGATTGACATTTTAAACCATCGTTGAAGTTGACACATCACCTAAATAATCCTCTTGACCTTCTTGAAGCGTTGGTTTCTTGTCACTAAATTAATATCAACATATAAAACCAATATCATTATCTTGTCATTTTTCATATATTATACACATTTTTTTGGTTTACTTAATTGTTTTCAAGTCCTTATGGTTCAAAATAACCATTGAAATGGATGTTTTTATAAGATTTCACACCTTACTAATAGCAATCATTTCCTTTAACCACAAAGTCTTAAAATATTTTCACATAAACAACCTCTCATAAATCACCATTTCAAAAATTCATTTTAACATTTAACCTACGTAGATTTTCAACATTCTTAGCAATGAGAGACAAGTATGTTGAAAATATGCCACTTTATCACAAGAACAAAAGTTTCATCATAATGTGCCCAAGATTTAATTGACAAATGTTTCATGAAATAATTGTTTTTTGAAAAAAAAATGTCCAACAACCCCAATTTGAATATTTCAAAATTCTAACAATATTGAATAGGTACACTCAATCTTTTATTCATTAATGATGTTTATGGAGATATATCTCAATGGTTTGGGTTGTGCCCTTTATAGGGAAGGCTTTGAGTTCAATTTTCTAAGATTTCAACAATGAAAGATTAAGATTCTTTTTTGAACAAGCCTTCTTGAACATTAATTTATGTTGAACATTAGCCATACCTCTGATGGTAGCAGATGTTACCCTTTTCTTCAAGCCCTTCATTACCAAGTGTTTCAAGAATGTCAAGATTTGCACTTGGTACCTCATTTGTTTTGTAAACCCATTTTGCCATTGTTGGAATTATTTTTTCATGGCGATTGACAAATGTCTCAACTTGACTTTTAGCAATTAAATCCATATCTTTTTTCATGTTAACATGTTTTTAACCTTTTGAATGAACTTCTTCAAACATATAGGGTTTGACATTTTTTTGCCAAACTTGTGATTATGTTGTAGCATTTGGTTAAAGAACAATCTTTGTAAATAAAATTATTTATATCATAGATTCCATTGATGAGTCAAGTCAACTAAGATCAAAACTTGGCTCATAATCATTGGTGTAAACTTTTGAGTTAGATTATGCATGTTGGTTCAAAAAAATTGAATGATTGAAATGAGCATCCCTAATGATGATATGTTTACAAGTCACAAGATAATAACATCCAAATGCCTTGAGTTTTATATTGTATCCCAAGAATAAACATTAGAAAATCAAATTTTAAATATAGCTTCTTATGTTTGATTTTGTTTAACAATGTGTAGTATTGAAATCTTCATGAACAAAAAATGTCACAAATCCTTATCCTTAAGGATGTTTTAATCCTACATATACATATATATAATTAATTGTTCCCTCAAACTTATTACTTTGGGAAGATGAAATTTTCTTTCTAATGCAAGGGTGAATGCACACTATGGTGGCTCACTATTTGAGTCACGGTGCCCATTTTTGCAAAGTGCCCTTCCTTTGGACACTTATAATGAATAATAAAACTAATCAAGAGAATTTGAAATTCATTATACATTAACCGAATGATAATCAAGTTGTTAATGGTAGAAAATAAAAAGGTTCATATTGAATTCCATTCCAAATCTATAATGACTCAATATATGGTGTAACATCTAATAATAAACTTTTATGTGAAAGTCTTCCTTCAAAAATAATGATCAAATTTTAATTAGGAACTTTTGAATGGTTAAAATTGAGCCATATTTTCATAAGTCCCTAACATAGTTGTTTTTTTCTCCAATTTCAATTTTTTTCCCCTAAAGGTGTACATATTTAGAATATGTAGGTGGGCTTCTATTAATATGGACTTTATTGCTTTTGGTACATAGACTCTATTACCATTGAACCCATAGTACCAAAAAAACTCAAAATTTTAACATTATAGAATGGACTTTTGTGAACTCTTGTTTTTTCAAAAAATGAGCCACCTTAAAGTACATACACCTGCAAGCTTAGTTAAACCCTAAATCCTAAATTGAACAAATAATCCATGCAAAAAAAACCTAATTATCCTTATGAAAACATCTTCCTAAATAACTACTTTTGTAATTTTGAATGTAAACTAAAAATTGAGTAAAATAGAAATGATCGTCAATCGACATTACAAGGAAATTAAAATTATCACAATTTGTGCAAAAATATCAATGATCCGTAACAAAAAGTGTAATACAATGTAATTGTGTGCCATAATTTAGCAAATTGTATGTACCAATTTGAAGAATAGTTGAAACTCTTCAAGTCTTTTCCTAATTTTCTTTAAGAAAAATTTTAAGCCATTGCAAATCATCAATGTACCATGAGAATGTCTATGTGAATATTGCACATATTCAATGCTTTGAATTAAAAAATGTTTACCAATGTCCATGAGCTAAAGTTGTTACTATCATCACAAGATCATCAAATATTATATGAATGGTTGAAAGATTTACAAATTTTCTACAACAATGACACCCCAAAAACCATTGTCAATGTGTGATTGATTGTTACCATTTCACTCATATGATGATCCAACCTCCTAACCAAAATTTGTCAAAAAATTCCACAAATTACAATGTCAACAATAAATTTTTGGTAAAGAAAATTTTGACACAAGTTCAAGAAATCTTTTGATATAGATTTGTGGACATTCACAAAGCTTTAAATCTTGGGTCAATGCAAGAAGGTAGTAAAATGCAAACCATGTGCACCAGTATTTTGAACACATATAATGTAAAGCCATGTAACCCTAATTTTAATAAGGTGTGGATTTTCTACCAACATAAAAAAAGAGAAACAAGTGTAACGCTTAAAGATCTATAATGTTTAGAAGTTTGAAAGTTTACTTCACATCAATAAGAAGCACAATTGAGAATAAATTGGCAATAAAAAGTAGCCCCAAGTACAAAGAAAATATGTAACATGCTACCACACTTCATTGTCCACCAACAACACATCAAGTAACAACCACCTTCATACTTAATGCATCATAACCCAAGCCAAAACATAAGCTCACTTACAAACATGAAACAAAACACAAGAATCCAAGCTCCATAAATGTAAGAAACATGGAAAACTTGCACAAAGAAAAATCGCAAAATGCAAAGTTGCATAAACACACCCAAAAATCTAGAAAACGCACAGAAGTGATTTTAGAATCCCAAATCACCAAAAGTCATTTGAGACCATAGTTCCTAGGTTTTAATTTTATTATTAGGTAATTTGGTTTAGCCTAATTAATTAAGTTTAAGTAGTTAAATGTATCAATGATAACATGTAAATTGATTGAGAATCTTTGAATGTTTGTTTCAACACCAGGCAAGGTTATAAGTTGAACATATATACACAAATGCATTTTGACCCATTCAATTATTTCCATTGACAAAAATAATTAACATTCATTATCTTAATGTCCACAAATGTTCCACATATGTTGCAAAATAAAACAAATGTTTGATCCCTACCTAAATTCAACTTTGTCTTTTATCCCAAATAAAGCAAAATGTTTCACTTGGCAAGTGTACCACCATTCAATTTATTCCATGCTCCTCTTTCCAAATGTGTTATATCAAGGTTATTTACCAATGTTGGGTGGGTATATTAGTTTCAATATATTTTTTGAGTGGGTTTAATCATGCAAATATGTATTAGAATAATTGTAACCACAATTTTATTTTTTGCAAAAATTTCATCAAAATATGAAAAATAAAAAAGAATATTTTTCACAATATGTTTTCTAAAAATATTCTTCAAATTTTGAAAAAAAATGAAATTTTTTTACCACGTTTGGACTTTGATTTTAATTCAATATCATTTTTAATTATTTTTTAAATATTTAAACATGTTAGTTTTTAAAATTCATTTAATGTTAAATCCTTCTTGGGATGCTACCCAATGATGCAACATCCAAAAATTGAAAAAAAGATCATTGGTTGTAACCACTACTTAATATGTAATATTTTTAAATGAAAATTTAAATTGGTGTTGAACTTTTTGGATTTGCTTATTTAACAACATTCATAATATATCATGGGAATGTCATGTGAATAACTTTGGAATCAATCTAATGAATAAAAAATATTTGAAAGCATTTTTAAAACAATTGTAACCTATGTTTTTACTACTTAAAAGAACATTTAAATTTTGGAAATTGACTTATTTTTGACAAATGTGTAATGTAAACCTTAACATAATGATATATATTTAAAATTAATCCAAAATATTCCGAGAATAAACATAGATTAAACAATTGCATGACAGGACAACTTTAGTTCATTATATTGCATTTGGATTTGAATAAATGTAAATTTTGTAAATTTTTCAAAATATGTATCTATTAGGTGAAAGTGTACATGTTCAAAATAAGTTCTAAGCCAAGTAAGATTTTGAGCTTTTAAAGTTTTAAAATTCCACATTTTTTGGGGTATGAATGTTTTTTTAATGTGGTTAATAGGTTTAATCCTCATTTTTTTTCCCATCAAAATGGTTTTATTATATAAGTCCTTTTGATAGTCCTTGGCAAAATTAATTTCTTCTAATACTTGATAGGTGTTCATTTTCAAATGTTTTAAATCAAAACCTAAACCTAAAAAGTCATCAAATAGATTTTTTATTTGAATTCCTTGACATATATATGAATGAATAAACAACAACTTGCCACAATTGCCATGGTTTTGGCTCATTGGATTGTGATTACACCTAACCAATCCAAATAAAGGTAAAAATAAATGATAAACATTTTCCTTGCTCACAAAATAAGGGTAGGAATAAATATTTCGTCCTATACCATGTACATGTACCATGTGGGCATAAGTGGATAAATGTATGGTAAATTTTAAAAATTACATAAGTATGGCACATTTGTGGAGAAACAAAATTAAGGTATCTAAACACCTAGAACCATTGAAATAAGCAATATAGCATGAATATTTGTTGACTTTCCATTGCAATTTGGTTTTGGAAAACTATAAGAAAACAAAAAACTCCTCCAATTGGAATTGAAAATGTTGGACTTTTATAAAATAACTCATGATTTCCTTAAAGTTTTTTAGTTTGTAAACTAACTTAATTTTAATAATGTCCTACTTTTTGAAATGTACTATATTTAGGGTTTTTAAAAAAAACTTAGTTTCAAAAGTTTGACCAATTTTTCTAATTTCTACCAAATGTTTTTGAATTTACACTAAAAACACTTGTTGCCATAATGAAAAAATTCACCTAATTTTTTTTGTTGTAACACCCCCAAGCCATTTTTGTTAACCTTTTAATGTGGATAAATAATGTTACTAAAATGTTATAGCACATGTGTGAAAAGTTATGTTTTAATTACCATCAATCCATCATAATACAAGTACATTCAATTTTTGCACACATAGCAAGTGGTGTTAGAAGGTCATTACAAACTTCAAATTTTTTGGGTATAATGGTGGTTTTAGGTGCTTCTACTTCAGCCTTGCAAAATTTTGATATTAGCTTACCTTATTATCCCTAGGGAAACACTTAATGTAAAATTTGGGATCTACATGCGTCAAACAACCATTTTGAGGGGGTATTAGATAATTGTCCAATTTATTTTTTATCACCTTATTATTATTTAATTTTTTAATATATACATATTAAAACCACACTATATTAATTATAATCCATTATTTCAGATTATCACATACCCTATATTAAAATAAATTGATTATTTGAATGTACCCTATTTGTTAACTAAGTAATTTATAATTTTTATCCAACAACCAATATATTGCACCTTATATTTTTACTCACATATTTTCATTTTCTTTTTTATTAGTGTCCCTTGGGCCTATTATATAAAACATGTTTTTATAAGTCCCAAACCCTTCTTATTAATATTTTAATATAAATGAACTATGTCATTAAAAGTTTATATCACACGGGCCAAAAGTTGTGTTTTAAGTGACATTAATATGCTATAATAATGTATGCATGACTTTTTAACACATAGCAAGGGGTGATGGGAGGCCAATGTAGGCTTTGGTTTAAGGTGCATTAGTGGTTTTTGAGTGCTTTCACATTACTTGTGCAATTGGTATAGCAAAACATGAAGACATGAAATGAGAAGTTACATCATATTATTTTTTTTAAAAAACAAAATGAAACCAATAAATAGCCTTTAAAATATAGTCAAAGAATTATTCTTACAATGGCAAATGGCAATCGAATGTAAAGGGGGTTCAAGAACATAAATGGTAAGAATTTTGTGTACAAAGGCAATTTTAGTGAAGATGGTAATCAAAACTAGCTTTAGATTAAACAAGGATTAAGGTTCATTAGTGTGATGTCACCATGACAATTATGAAAACATTTCATGACTACCTAACTAACAAACTCACTCACTCACTCCTTTCACCAACTCCATGTGACAATTATAAAAAATGTTCCATAAGTACCCAACTCCCAAGCTTTTGATTTGAAGCTTCATTTTTCTTGTGCAACTCCAGATCGATGCAGCCTGTGCTGCAGAAGTTAGCACTCCAAAAGTCGCTGGCTTTCTTCTTTCAAGCTAAACCTTAACAAAATACTTAGTTCTCCTGATAGCATCATCATGTAGATTGATTCTGCACAGTGCTGAAAATGATCAGTTGTGCTCATCAAGAGTGCGCAATCTCCCAGTCTAGTGAAAGCTTGGGTTAACAGTTAGGTTGTTTGCAAAAGGGTCATAATTGGATTATGGATTTCTGAAGAACATCCTCTGCTAATGTATATGGACTGAGGAGGAGGAGGAGGAGGCATTTAGGATCAGTTACAAAAAGTCGCCTTTCTAGATACCAGGCCAGCACACAAAGTTGCTATGATGAGGGGAGTTGAGGCCTGAGCCTTTTGACCGCACTGAGAGGAAGCTCCAAACTCTTTGACTTCAGTTCTAGTTGTGATGGCAGATCACCATGTGGCCTTTCCATTTACCTCAGTAATTATATCTTTGATTCACAGAAGAATATTCATTTGATCAGAGGTCAAAGAAGTGATAGAAGCTATCGGGAGCAAAATTTGCAGGTGGTCTTCAAACTGCTTTGGACATAAAAACCTTTTTTCTGGAATGCAAATTTGATGTTCATGGTTTTGTGGCGTTTGCAAGACCAAGATGGACAAAATTTGACAAGCATTTTGCTCAGGATGACATTGCCCCTTCCTCACTCTGACAATAGCCTGTAATGCTTAATTCCACCTCCCTGTGGCCATGGTTCAGATATGTGCATTGTGAAAGCCTCTATGAAGCTTGTTGCAATACTCCATCATGTGGGATTTGTAGAACTCCCCTTTTTTGGTTTTTAGTCAATGGGTGATCAAGTTTGTCACTGGGACGGAATCAAGCTTCAAACCTGAGCACAGTTGTGATGTTCCTTTCTTGATCAGTGGAGTTTTTGGATCACAGATTGAAGATCTGTTGGGTCAAAAGACATGCTTCAAGAACTTTGGCATAAAGGAAGAAACATTGGGTCAGATGAAAATCCTCTTGAACGTGGGCACTTATCCAGTTTGTCAGAATTTGAAGTTTTAAGTTTTAAATTGTAGTAGTTTTTTCAGTGCAGCTACTAAAAAGTTTGAAGCAACTTAGTGTTGCCTCTCCTTCATTGTGCATGTGGCTTTGGAAGTTCCATGAAAACACAATGAAGCTGAGATTTATAAATGCAAGTAGTTTATATCCTGCAAGTAGTGGTAAGTGACTTGTGGGTTTCCCAAGTTGCAAGTAGTTCATGTCCTTTCTGAGAAGAGTTGGGTTCTGCTAATCTTGTCAATACTCAGTTTTAAGACTAAGTTGTAACTCCAAAAAAGCCTTTTGTAGCTCAATTGTGAGCTAAATTGATCTGCTCAAGGGGAAAAAAAACTTGGGTACTCATCAAAGCCTCTTTTGAATGAGACTGGCGGTTTGCTTAACAAAAGAAAGATTTCTGTTTGGTGTTTTTCACCAGCCTGCTCCAAGGGCATTAACCAATGTAAGGCAGTGGCAGAAACCTTAAATAAGCGCCCCTTGGCTCTGATTTGGGCAGGTGCTTATTTTGGGAATGCCCCACTCTTGGGGTGTTACCCTACTCTAAGCATGTTGATGGCTTATTGTTGTTGGTCAAACCACTCCTAAGGTTTGTTTTTCCACCTTGTTCTCTTGTCTTAAGAGTCGGGTTTCCTCTTTTTATGCTTGCTGATTGGTTGCTAATAGCTATTATGTTATCAGATCTGAAATATCCATACACTATTTATCAGGTCATCTCTCAATGCTCTTCAAATTAACCAAAATTGCAAATATGAATCAATTCTAAGTACCCAATAAGAGTTCCTTTATAATACTTAAAGTCCGGTCATGCTACATCTATTAGATTGCAACCAATTAATTAAACATTCTTCAAAGTGGAAATGAAGCTTACACTTAGAAGCTCTTTGCAACTTGAATGATACCAGGGGGAGGGTTATTATCAATGGGCCTTTTTAGTGGTAACCAACATCATTACTGAGTCTCCCTGTTGCTTCTGGAATGCAAACAGAACTCAAGGTGCAGATTTTTGTATAATTCTTTGTGCAAAAATTTTGAGCAGATTCATATGGACATAACCATCTCTTGAGAGAATCTTGATGCTGTCATTGACCTAATTCAACCCATAACCTTCGACCTAATTCATTTCATTTATTGATCCAATCTACTAGTTAGCGACAATGTACCCCCCTTTGGGCTCACATGATTGGCCCAATGATTCCATAATCCTTCTTCACTGCTTGGATGAAGATTTCATAACCACTTTAATGCATGGGTGCAAAAAGGGCATCCTGATTCTCACAAGGGATGGTTATGTCCAATGAAGATTTCATACCCGCTCTATGTGTTGATCAAACGAGGGCATCTTAATTCTCCTGCACAAGGGACATGGTTATGTTTGATAATGAGCTCGAGCACGTTGTGTCACACACCTCAACTATTCATGGTAACCTGCGTGCTCCCACCCGCTACCTAGTCCGATTATGTTGTTTTTATCTGCACCCAATGTCAGGAGCAACTAGTGAGCCTGGCTCATGGCAGACAGTCATGGTCATTCCCAACAGGGGTGAGAAGATGTGATAGTGTGTCAATGACACTCATCAGGTTATGTTGACTGCACTCATTCTTGTCATGTTTTCTGGAGCTTCTGTTAGTTGGTCACACTTTGTCAGACCTGCTGTGTGCTGCAGGTGTGAGATGAAGGCTGTGCTGTTGGGGAAATGATCAACAGTATTCTGAGACTTGACCAGATTGTCATCATCCGGTATGGTGTCAAACTCTCTTGGGAAATGCTCGTAGCTCAGCTCCTAGTTAGTACTTTCAAGTTTCAATCCTGTCATTCAGGGTTAAAAGCACTTCGCATTATTCTTTTTGCAAGTTTTATTAGACCATTGAGGATTTCAGCAGCCATGACTTTCACTTTCATGAGGGGCTTTTCATGGGTCAGCTCTTTTCCTCAACAATTTGGTCATCGCTGATGTCTGAGATTGTCATGTTAATTTCCTTTGGCACTAAACCAGCTGGCTTATGTGAGTTCCTACTTTTGGTCCATCATGGGCTGAGAGGTCTTCTGTCACCCCCACTTTTATCTTGGACTTCCAAACTAGATTTTCAGCAGATCCTTGGGTTCAGGGCTTATGACAAATTTCTTATCATGGTTGCTTATCTCCACTGTGAATCTGTCACTAACCTTCCCAAAAACTATTACTAATATCACACAAACCCAAGTTGGGCAATTACTCTGTGTGGGTCATGTTTTTCCTATTGCTTCAATGACCCAGAGAGAGAGAGAGAGAGAGAGAGATGTGCAAAGAATCTTGAACCCACTTCACATTGTTGCAACTGCCAAGCTTGATGATGATCTCAGTTATTTCTTCAGCAACATTTGGCATAAAGGATGCATCTTCTTGTCGATGATTGCAAGTTTTGCTACATCACAAAGTTGAAAAACAAAACCATGCTTGGACATACATGACATTCTAAATTTCAAAGCAATCACAAAGTTGTTGTATACCAAGAGTTTCGCTTTAGAATTCAAATTCGTAGTACAACTCCTTGCCATTTTCCATCGGTCCTTTTTTGACTGGCAATATATAGTCAAATTTGTGAAAATAAATATAGGCCTACAAAACTCATCAACGACAATCCAAGTCTTCTTCATCACATTGCACCCACCTCCTCTAATGTTGATTGCCAAAATGCATTTGTTTTCAATGTCATTCTTTGCACATGCTTGCTAAATTTCATTACATTTCATCTCCATGTTTGCACTTGTTGTTTTCTCTTGATTCGATTTGGTTGGTGCTCAATCAATGTTTTTAGTTGCCCTTCCATTTGCTATTGTTGTTTCTTCCTTGATTTCTTGTTTGTGGTACTCGATCAATATTTTTTGATTTGAACTTGTTTTTGCATTTTTGCTTTTGTTGTTTTTCCTTTGATTTCTTGTTTTTATACAATCAATATTTATAGTTGTGTCGACATTTTTTCTTGTTATTTTCTTGTTGAATTTTTTATGATCAATCAATGTTTTTACTTGTCCTTTGTGAGAGAGTCACCCAATTCGCTAGGTGGTCGCAAAATAAGATGAATCAATTGCAACAAATAAATAGTTCATACAAGGTCCATTTAATATTGTTAAAATGATAGTGTATTTTGATATTATTATTTCAGTTGGGGATTATAAGGTGATTAATGGGATAATAAAGTCCATGTGAATAAACCTTCACCTAGATAAAATTTTTAACATGCATGTTAAGAAGAAAACATTGAAATTCATCCCCCCCCAAAAAAAATGATTATGATATGAAAATCTTCAAATAAGGTCCAAATTTTTTAATATCTTATTATTGAAATTAACAAATCAAATTTGACAAATTGATCATTTTATCGCATGTTAAGGCATAACACCTTGTAATTTTTTTGTGTTATGACACCAAAAGTGATTGAAAAATGTTGCATTAACTTAGGCATTTCAAAGGTCTAATAAATTTTAATGGCAAATTGTGCATTGCCAAATAGCTCCATAGTACTAAGTTATGTAGTCAGAAGTTCCCTTTAGGTTTTATAAATGTTGTTAGTTTTTGATATTGCAATGATTAATAATCTTTCGTCAACTTTTAATTGAATTTTATTGTTGCTTATTATCAAATTTTGACATATTCAAGTTGTCATTAACTAGAGGCTTCATTAACTTGAACACTTGTAATATTGTCACAAATACACCAAATTCTCTTTAATAAAAGCCACCTATTTGATATTTTTAAAATCTTTTTAAAAATGTTGTTGCTCATTGATAAAAAAAAATAGGCATATAAATAAGGTAAAATGCATAGTATAAATAAAGGGCTCATTTCAAAATTGTCTTTGCTTTAAAAAGTTGGGTACTAGCTAAACAAGAGGAAGGATTTGCATGGGTTTAGCAAAATACCAATTGAATTCCACCCGAGGAGAAGCTTAAAGAGATTCAAAAGGATAGATGAATGTCACATAATTTGTGAAGGTCCCATCTAGCCAACTTACTTGTTAATTAATTATTCAATTCATTAAATGAATTGTGAAGGTGGCAAGATGAACCATATAGTTCATCCGTCATGTTCATCCCTTTCATTTGTATTAACATGTGATTACCCCTCATCTATTTCCAAATAGTTCATACATGACCTCCATCACCTTCATGTTGTAATAACATGTGACTACCACATATTTGTTTCCAAATCATACCTTCATGTGTTGTGTGCAACATTCAAATATTGTTGAAGCAATATTTCCATTTTTTTTTCTAAATAACTTGATGCAAGTTGATGTTTTTTTAGCCCATGCACACTTGATGCAATGGATTAAACAAAAAGCCTTGTTAAAAAGTCAAGAAAGTTGAAATAAAAGTGGTGGGGGGTGGTTAAGAAAACACCAATGTGTGGATGAGAAACCAAGTTTTGCATCCTTAAATTGAATATTTGAATCATGTCATGACAATTTCAAGGATCTAAAATCAAACTACCAAATGATTCCCATCTATTAAAATGTTTGACGAAGGTGTTAATTAGTTTTTTATTTGGGAGCTAGATATGACAATAGAAATTTTTCTTTCAAGGGATATAAATATAAAATTAAGGATTTTTCAATCAAAATTGAACAAGAAAATTATAAGCCTCCAAATTGGTAAGATTCATAATTTCAATTTTGACACTCTTAGGAAAATGTGCCATTTGGATCTAATTGCTTGAGGGAAATGCAAAATATATTATAAGAAAGAACGTGTTGATTTTTCCCCAAGTTTAAACCATGATATGGCTCATGGGTGTGAATCCCTCATGGCTTATCCATGCACCATTCTTGAAGAGATCACTCTTGATATATTTTTGTAAACACCTAAAAAAAAAGGGTTTTTTTTTTTAGTTTTTTACAAAATAATGGCATATTGTAAATATATTTTAGTTATATTCCATAATCTACTAAATATATTTTAAATATATTCTCATAATAAATTATAGGCACCTTATTTATATTTAAGTAAATAATAAATCTTCCTTTTTTCAATAAATTGCACCTTTTGTTGTTTTTGCATGTTATTTATATTATATAATATTAATTGCAATGTTATATATAAATTATAATTATTAGTTTCCATTATAATAAAATGGAAGCAACCTTCTAAAGGCAACACTTTGGCTTTAAATTGAACTAATCGACTTTTCTTCTTGGTTCGTACAATTTGACATAATCAAAACTTCAACTGAAGAAGTCACCATAATTGCATCCTAAAGCTTCCATGCCTTTTTTTTTAAATTGTGGGAACTAGAAAGTGTGCCCTATCTTTGCACACATTCCTTTACAAATCAAAAATTAGTAGGATTCATTTGACAAACCTAAGGATATGGTCATTTTCAAATCTTTTGATTACATTTAACCATTTTGTCCAAACATGTAATTCATTATGTTACCTTGAGATATAGTCAAATTGGTCCATCTATATGTTAATAGCTTCCATCATTTATTTGACCTTATAATTTGAGCAAAGCAAGGAGTTGTTTGCTATCAAAGTTTGACACTTCATGATTTAGGAATCCAAAAGTCCACTTGGATTCTACTATTAACTATCAATGGATTTTTTATATATGTTTATCCCTCTTTTGTTGTGTTGGTGGGCTAATGGCTATCCTTTCTTGAAAAGACAATGTTGTGTTAAGAAAAGCTCATATGGTTGGCTTGATGGAGATGGATTGTCCTTTTCTTTGTCCTTTAACATCCCAACAATTCTTTAAAAATCCTTTTTAGAAAAACTTTTCAATGTCTTTTGACCTCCCAAAAAATTAACCAAATTGGAGATGCAAATACAAACATCTTATAAAGGTCTTGTCAAGATATTTTCAATGTTGTGTCAAGCTCTTCAATTGAAAGTCAGTCATTTGCCTCTCCAAATCAATGTATAAGTGGTTGTGACTCTTTTGAAAATTTGTGTCATAATTTTTCAAATGGACATTTGATTATTAGCTAACAACTATGTTTTGGGAATGTGAAGCATGTATGTTATAATCATTTTGAGAATTTCAATGTGTCAAACATTACTTGATTTGAACAAGGCTTGTCCTTCCTAACCTTGCTCCAAATATTTGGGACTCTTTAAGAGTTCCTACTCCGAAAGTGGGTGTATAACTTGCGAGTCTTGGGAGTGCTTACCTTTTACTCTCAAGCACCTACACTTTCATTTGAGTGAATATTCCATTTTCACCGTGTCTCCAACTTGCTTTTTGTTTGTTCATTGGTGTTTGCCCTAACCTTGGTCTTGAGCCCATGACTATAATCAAGAAATGCTAGAATGAATTGGTGAATGATAGACCGCAATTTTGTTTTATTCATCATGAAAACACAAAATTTATTCAAGGACATGTTTGTCTTAATATCAAAATATCACTTGTTTGTCAAAATTATTATTTTGAATGTGCAATATGAAAATCCCACTTGTTTATACAACGTCATTTATTTTCTATTCTAACAAATGAATGTAGAATGAAATTCCCTCTAAAGCTAAGGACTTCACTTAAGAATAAAATGAATCATTAAAACATGCCCAAAAAAAAACCCCAAATTGAATTGTATGTTCATTTCAAACTAAAAAACCTTTTGTAAATTCATTTTATTTAACTAATGGCAGTGAGGTGAATGCCATCTGCACCAAAATAAAACAATAGCATTTTGTTTAATACTAATGCTAACATTTTAAGTGTATTTGTTACCAGTTAATTTTTTAAATTTCAACCATAAAGATCATAACTTAATTTGTAATCCTTTTTCTTGGTCAAAACATTTCATTGAAACAACAAATGTAAACAATCTAGAGGCTTTTGACAAGTGTGAATAAATGTTTTTTGCCACTAACTAGATAAAGGAATGTTACAATGTTCAAATTTTACAAAAAGCTTGTGTGCAAATCATTGGGTGCAAACTTAATACTTAAGAAGTTGTTGAAGGAAGATAATTTTTGAGCATCACATCTTGAGGAAGAAGGAAGGATCACATTATGATGGCAATGCATAGTAACATTTTTTTTGGCTATCAAAAGTTAAATTGCGCCTTCTTCTTTTTTGTGTTAGATGACAAGGCTTATGTTTAATTTTGTGAAGATTAGTCATTTGAAGCTATGTTTGAAACTCCAAAATTTATGGATAGGGGGCATGTCACACCCAACATATGAAAGGTAGTCACCTTTGATTTTTCCCTTGTTGAAATATAGGGGCACCAAGGAGCATGATTTAGGATAAAAGGCTTCACTAGAGAGCTATTTAACAATGTTAACGTCTTATTAACATGGGGTAGATGGCTTATAGCCGCCAATCACCAAGCACAACACTCCTACAATAAGGGTTGATTGTCATGTGGCACATACCTACAACATTGTAAATCTTCATAAGTTGCTCAAGTATGCAAGTAGTTTCCCTCGTCACTCCAAGGGTGGATGTGAGGTAGTGGAGGCCTTTTGTGCTTGAATATGGTTGCTAAATTGTTTTTGCAAACCATTGAATGGAGTGGGCAACATTTGAATATGGACTTTGTTTCCATGGGAGTACGAACCAAAGTCTTTTTGGAAATGCCTATAGTCACCATTTGAATATGGACTTTGTTTCCATGGGAGTACGAAGCAAAGTCCTTTTTGAAATGCCTATAGTCGCCATTGCTTGGCCTCTTGATTTTCAAAGGGGTCACCATTTAATCTCTAATTGGAAAGCACAACTATTCAACTCAAAAATAAATAAATAAATAAATAAATTACATCCCCACATTGCCACTTGCTCCCAAAAATATCAGAGCCATAAAAAAATTTAAAAAAATAAAAATTAAATCCCCACATTGCCACTTGCTCCCAAAAATATCAGAGCCACATTGGTCGGTTTCCAAAAAGTAAAAAAGATTGCATAAAATCCCAAATGGGGGGTTGGGATTCTGTGGGGGGGGGGGGTGGTTTGCAAGAAAACTGACACCTGGGGTTTAGGGTTTAGGGTTGACACAAAATGAAACATAGAAACAACATAAAAAATATGGTCCAAAGTGGACCAAATTCATCAACTAAGTAATTTATGAAGAAATCCAAGCAACTTTTTTTTAGGGATATTGGGGATCACCAAAGATCACTCAATTCAGCCTACATACAAAAATTTTAGCTGCTATGACAAATGACAAACATAAGTATGATATGGGACAAATTGTTGATAATTCATCCCAACACCATCAACTTCAAACACTTGCAAACTGCACTTCCTAATCAAATTAAGTACCCACCATTCATTCATTCATTCATTCCATTTATGTAACTAAAAGGGGGCTGCAACAACCCAATTCCTAGACTTGATACTAATCTTGAGAACCAGCAGTAAATGTGATGATGATTCATGACAAAAAGTGATGGATTGGATGGACATTAGTTAATGGGTGTGTAAGTTTTTTGCCTAAATGCTCAAACCCAATGAATCGAAAGAAAACCAAGACTAAGTTTTGTGATGGATTGGACATTAGTTAATCGGTGTGTAAGTTTTTTGCCTAAATGCTCGAACCCAATTGAATCGAAAGAAAACCAAGACTAAGTTTTCTTCAGTCTTAGAAGAAAAGAAAACCCAATGAATAATAGAAACCAAGACTAAAGTTTTCTTCAGTCTTACAAAAGAAACCCAAAAGAATAGGCTACAATCAAGGGGAAAGGGAAAATTTTGTCATTTTTTTCAATTTGGGTTTTCCCGCCTCCAAAATCTCTTAAAAAACCCATCCGCAATCTTGTTGTGAAGAAAGAGGAGGGCTTTAATCCATCCAGGTTCTGACTTCTGACATCAAGCAATAAATACCCAATGTGCAGCAGCAGAGTTATTCATTTGTGCGGGTGGGTTGGGGCAAAAGCTTTTTTTGCACTTATTACGGAAGTCTCTAACATAACATAATGGGCCACTAGTATGAAAATGGGGAAGATTACCCTTATCTTCTTTGCAACAGATAGGATAGGCTAGATAGATAGATAGATAGATAGAGAGATCCAATAACAAAAGCAAAGCAATTGTTGTTGTTTTGTGCTAACAAAGTGTTGTTAAAAGGTTTTTCTTCTTAATGGTCGTCAATAGTCTGCACTTAAGACGGGGAAAAAGCTGAAGCAGGTCACATGTCAAGCACTGAAATCTGATCTTTTTCCATTGGGGGAGCTAGAGCTAGTTATAATTTGCTAAAATCTGATCTGTTCTCTTTGGGGATCTAATTAGAATGTTGCTAAAATCTGATCTGTTTCTCTTCGCCGCTGCTGATGAATGAGAATTTGCTAAATGGCTTGCAGTAATAGGCCCCAATGGTTTTGAGTGGCTATCAAATCACGGATATAATCACTCAATCAGCTTGAGAATAGTTTGTTACAGAGAACTGTGTTTTTTGCAGATTGATTGATCACAAATTTAGCAGCCTGCCACAAGTTCTGAAGGGAAGTCTGAAGCTCTGCTGCACCAATTGCTTCGGTGGTGGTAGCCAGATGTGAATCCACCCACCACCAACCCACTCATCGCCCAAACTCACAGAAAGTTGTGCACAAAATCTGACACGGTTCCCTCCTGCGAATAGAGGGAAGGAGGAGAAAGGATATATCTAGTAGTGTCAGTGTCATATGCAACACCATAACTACTACTACTACTACTACTACTACTACAGCAGCTGCTTATTGGCTGGGTGGCTGGTTGGGTGGCCCCAAAAGCGCTTCACTCACATGAGAGAGAAAAGCTCCATCCAATTGAAGGAGCATAATATGCAGCAGCAACATGATCCTTTTAAACACAACTCTTTTTCTGACCCAAAAGCGCACAAACTGACTGAAAAAGGAGTGGCCGAGCTGACAACTTGACATGGGTCAATCAAATTAGCAGCTGAGGAGAGAAAGAAAGGAAGTTGGATGCAACACCATAATACTTAATAATAATAACACAGCAGTTTCTCTGCCTCCAAAAAGCTCACATCAAAAAAGAAGAAAGAAAGAAAGAAAGAAAAAGCAAGCAAGCAAGTAAGCAGCTACACCCAATGAGGGAACGAGTTTTTGCAAAAAGGCTCCTCTACTACTAACTACTAGGTAGAAGACACAAAGCTTCATATATAAACACTGCCTTTTTTTGTCGTAGAAAAAAGCTCAGATTGCAGATAAGGTCCCACACACCATATCCACCAAAGTCTTGCCCCTCTCTTACTACCTCAAGAAGAAGAAGAAGAACCCCCCACCCCCATATGAGGCTCAAATTTAAGCTTTCCAGCCGCCCTTCTTCCTCTCCCTTCCCCCCCACCACCCCAATCATCCATCACCTCTCTTGTTTCAATAATAAGAATTCATGGGTGATGATGGGTGGGTGCTTTTTTCAACACCTTTTTTTTCTTCATGCATGCTAACTTGATACAAAAAGACTTGTCTTTTCTATCAAATTCTAGTCTTTCCTATCAAGTTGGGCAAACACTAAACAAGAGCAACGAATTAAATTAAATGCGACATTAGTCCCAACACAATTGTAGAACCATGGTTACTAGGGCAAGCCCAAGGACTCGTTCCACTTCAATCCCTACACTCCTATCTGGAAGAATGTGTGCTTCATCATTTCACCTCATTTCTGAACGGATTGCAATATATATTGCTCCATATAGTTCATAAATCTTTACACATTTACGAAATCGAACAAACCCTAAACCCTAAGCCCTGGGCTAACCCTTGTCGGGGGCTTCTTCTTGACTTTTTATGAAGCTCATCCGGGTTGGTTGGTTGTTTCCAATTCTTTAAAACCAATGGAATTGGAATTAGAGTGGTTCTTGTTCTGATTTCACAAAGCATGTTAACCTTGGGTCTTCATTCTTGAAATTTTTAATTAATTAATTGAGGTTCCCATTCGGGTTTTGGACAATCAGATCCAGTTCTGGTTGGGTTTTTTTACTAACCAAAACTACCCAACAACACTGTAGTTAACATCCAAAATTAAAAGAGCCTAATTAAGAAGGTTAGGAGTTTAGGGTTACTAATTTGCCCTAGATTCTATCTATGGGTTGGATCCCGCCACAACAAAATCAGCAAAATTTTGGGAAACACACATATTTTCATTTTTTGGCTGATTTGCTATTTTTGGCTAAACTGGGAATAATAAGAAAGATGTACTGGAAATGGCAAGAATTACTAATTCAAAGTCATAACTCATAGGTAAGGAAGGGTTAACCAATGGAGGCAAACTTAAATTAATAATAGGCTATACTTGGAAATTTAGGTCAAGCCAAACTAACCCAAATTGTCTTGGATTTTAGCATACCTCCCAATGGGTGAAGAAGACTCCAACATTATTGTAATAGGGGTTTAGGGTTTAGGTATCCATCTACTTGGGAGGAAGCCCATGGGAGGAAGCTTAGTAGCTTGGGGGGAGTGTATGCACTACTAAGCTCAACTGAATGCTTGGATTGGGCTTTCATATCTATTGGTCAATAAAAATAGGTCATCTGCTATCTATGCAGTTTTTGCACATGGAGGAGAATGTGCAATGCCCATCTTGATGTCTAGTGCAAGGAGGGAGGAGGAGGAGGGGTACCCACTTTGATACCCGTCCTAATACCCGTTTGGGGTTTGGTGCAATTTTCAATACCCGCCTCCACCTCGGCGGGTAACCGAACTAGTTGGTGATCTATTTATTATGTGCATCGAACCTAAAATGGAGACAAAATGGAGCTCAAGAAGAAGGACATCCTTCTTCGCCCCTCGCTAACAGAGCATAGTTCGAATGTTATTGTTCATCATGGCATTACGCCCTAGTGTAATAGCGAACGTCTTGGGGCATTAAGTACTATGGAACACGAAAACATCATGTGAACATTGTGGGAACATCATGAGAATGTCACTAGAACATGGGGAACTTCATGAGAACATGAAAATCACACATGAAGACCTTCTTTGTAATACATAGTCCTCTAGTTAGAAGATTACACAACATAATCTTCTACACATGAAGATTATGGAATATAATCTTTGTTTGTCTCTAAAAAGATTATGAACTATCGTCCAAGTGACATGTGGTAGGTTGAAGAGCACCGATGTCGTCACCAAGGAGCCTACTATAGTGTTTAACTCGTGAACCAAAACAAAAGTGGCATAATCGTTCACTACACATGTTGCCGTAATGTGTATAAATGTCTTACCCTAGGTTCAAAGTGTAGGGTAAGGCCCCAACAACGGTGGGGACATTCCCAAAATAAAGCGACTCGACTCCTTAGTAGGATGAGGCAATGGTCGAGTCCGGCCCCACATGTTGGGGGGGGGAGGGAATGTCCTCACTCGTGCACCTTACCCCCATTGTAAAGCACAAGGCGAACACTACCGTAACCCTAGACGTACATAAAATAGATCACGAGGCGCATGAGGTGATACAAATAAGAGGGCACATTACGCCCACAAGAAGGGCATGGGACACACCTTATGCCCCACAAGAGAGGCACGGGATGCACCTTATGTCCACAAGAGAGGCACGGGATGCACCTTACGTCCACAAGAGAGGCATGGGAGGGAGGCACCTTGCACGTACTAAGCTGACCGACGTTCGAATTACACTTAGAAAACTTCCTTCAAGAGTCCAATTTTTTCAAGAAGAAATTAACCAAAGTTTGCCATCCGGCCTAAGTTAGTTACTTACTTATCGGGTATAACCCAAGAGCCAACGGATTCCGGGTGGTGATTAAGTTACCCACCATCCCGCCAAGTAAAGTGGGGCCACCCACCCACCCACCGCACCCCGACCCGACTTATTTTTGGGATGGTGGAATGTAACTGGACCCCCAAAATCAGTGCCCCCACAAACCCCCAAAAAGGTCGGCGGTAGTGTTGTAAGAGTAAACCGGACTTTAATCCCGGCCTACTTGAAGAGTCAAGATACCAATCTCTTGGGCTTGTATCGAACATGGCTTTGCTCCTAATGGCCGAAGCCTAGTCTGCACCCCCCCCCCCACCCCC